>ENA-OQHU01000065-OQHU01000065.1-human-gut-metagenome-genome-assembly--contig:-NODE-65-length-17118-cov-2.608322_pt1 | contig 17118 bp, 13 predicted proteins | sample MGYA00242568_ERZ504729 | MGnify/ENA primary metagenome ERZ504729 (study PRJEB26092, sample SAMD00036223) | human gut metagenome | host: Homo sapiens | study: EMG produced TPA metagenomics assembly of... | reverse complement strand
TCGATACTCCCCCTCGCGCGTACCTTTATTATAATATAATTATATATATACTTATTTTTTATATGTGTGGGGGTACCATGCATTTTTGGGGTGTTAACTGTTAACCTGTTAACCCTTCGCTCTTTTTCCCCATCTCTGTGCTTTGCGGGGCATAAATCATAGAGTTGCAGGGGAAGAAGCTATGAGTTAGGATTCTTAACACATTTCAGCATCATAAAAGCCTCATGAAAGCTACGTAAAACCTCATGGCAGCCTCATTTAAGCCTCTGCCCCGCCATCATTTATGCCTCAGCCCGGTCTTCATTTAAGCCTGAAAAACTGCAGAAAAGCCTCTTATTTTGCAACTGGGAATACGTAATATTCTCTGTCTGCATCGTAATCCAGAACCCACTGGTCAATCATCACATTATCGTCTAAAGCCTTGATGGTTACGTTGTGACTGCCGCCAGGCAGCGTAACGTAGAAGCTCTTCAGCGTCTGTCCGCGCCACAGGTCAAACTGCCAGTCCTTTGAGTTGTAAACCTCCTTCAACTGGCAGATTACCGGTTCGCCACGGTCTATGCTCACACTCACCCTCATATCCTTTACAGCGTTTAGGAAGCAAGGAATTGCGGCGATGGTAAAACGCGCATCACCGCTCTTGTTGCAGTAGAAATCATAGTTCAGACTGGCTCCCTTCGGCAATTTCACAGCCTTGCCGCTGTGACCTAACAGCGGACGGACGGTAATCTTCTCGGCTCCTCTAACGGCAGCCTGGGCAAGCGGCGATTCAGTAGCCTTGCTCCATTCGTAGGCATTCTTGGCAATGATGTCGCCGGTAACTACAGAGAGCGGCTTGAGATCGTTGCTGCGGTCGAAGGCATCAAGTTTCAGCCGCTTGATATCGGCACCCGGGAGTGTGCCCGGAATCTGCGGAGCCTGCATCTCTGCACCGTTGGTAAGGATGAAATCCTTCCATTTGCCGTTTCTGATGCGACTGTAGTAGGCATTGAGCTGCTTCAGTTTGCTGTAAGCATCGATGCTCACAGCCGCTGCAGCCTTCGCCTCATCGTCTTTATTAAACAGTCCCGGACGGGCGATGTGTCTTGCTTCCTGTGCCTCCAGCTCCTTTTCGGCTACTAAGGCAGCCAGGAATATCGGATATTTCACAACCTCGAAGAAACCGTCTTTCTGGTTCTGAGGCAGCATGCGTTCGATGGATTCAGTCTTCGCCTTCAACAGGTCGTAGCGGTAGAGAAAACGCTCCAGTTCGTTGCCGAATTCGCCTGAATGAAACTCAGTATCGCCGTAAGGCATCGCCATATAAGCGGAATGGCGGATGCTTGTAAGGCGGTAATATTCTTCTATTAGAGGCATGATTTTCTTGCCCGTAATGGCGCCAAAGAATGCGTTGAGAGTGTTCTGGATATACGTCTTGCAACCTGCTTTCAGGGCGTTTTTATTCCACGCCAGGTTCATCATCATGGCTAGTTGGAAGGTTGACTGCTTCGGATTGGTAATGTTGGCTATCCAGGCACAGTCTTCGTTGTAGTGAGCCTCAGAGCGGTGCGATTTGCCGTGCTGGGCATTCTTGCTCTCCAGATAATCCTTGCTGTTGAGCATTTCGAGCAGCAGGCCCGGCGAGAGATTGCTCATCTCCATCTGTTCATCCGAGCATACCAGCTTCACATTCTCGATGGTTTTGCGGTGTTTCTTCTTGTGCTTCTTACCCACGAACTCCGTCACCTTGTAGTTTTCCGCCACGCAGATATCGAAACTGTCTACCACAGCCTTGTTGTAAGCAGCCTCGTGCCTGCCGTCTACCTGCCACAGCGTATTGGCTCTCAGGCGCAGCATCAGACGGGCGATGCGGCTGTAGTTCTGCGGTTTCATCCACTGGCTGTTGTTCAGGGCAAGTCCTCTGAATTCTATTCTCGGAACCTCAATCCACTGCTGGTCTACGGGTGTATATAGGCTCTTGCGCTGCGCCGGCTGCAGGTCGTTCCATGCCGCCAGAGGCGAAACGCCAGCCAGCTCAGAGAGTTTCATGATGGCGTAAGCCGTTCCGCGGGCGTTGCTTCCGATAACGATGAGTTTCCCTTTCCTCGTACCGATGTAGAAAGCATCCTTTGCGGTGATAATAAGATGCAGCGGCGCACCGAGTTTTTCTACTGCCGAAAACTCCTTGTTGGTGAGCTGGTCGAGCTGGTAAATCTGTATCGGCGCACCTGATTTTTCTTTCGCATCGAATCCGGTTACGGCTTTCATATCGCCCGCAAACTCCTTGAGGGCAATTTTTACTACCGGCGAAATGATAGAGTTGGTGGTATAAGATACTCTGCCGTAGCCGTCGGTCCAATAAACGTTGGGTGCTGCGGCTTGAGTTTCCGTCTTCTTCACTTTGGTTTCGGTCAGCGCGTTGGCATTCAGGCTAGAGAAGCAGGCCAGAGCCAAGGCAACGCCTAATATAATCTTTTTATATTTCATTTTTCTTATGTTTTTGTCTGTTCGGTTGTAGATTCGCTTTTGCTGAAACTACACATTTCTGCATTTTGCAAAGATACATAAAAGTGTTTAATATCTGAAATTATTTAGTTTTTATTTGCTTATTACATTATTTATTGTTACTTTTGCACCAAATAAATAAAAAGAAATGATGACATTATATCCAAAATTGATTGAAGAGGCGCTTGCTACGGTGATTTATCCAGGCACCAAGAAGAACCTCATAGAGAGCGAGATGCTGGCAGATACGCCTAGCATCAATGGTATGAAGGTGAAGGTAGTTCTTCTCTTCCCTCGTGATACGGATCCTTTCCTCAAGAGTACGGTAAAGGCGGCTGAGGCTGCCATCCATTATCATATTTCGAAAGATGTGGAGGTGGAAATCGTTACTGAGTTCAAGTCGGCTCCTCGTCCTGAGGTGGGCAAGATGCTGCCACAGGTGAAGAACGTCATTGCTGTAAGCTCTGGTAAGGGTGGAGTAGGCAAGAGCACCGTTTCTGCCAATCTCGCTATCGCCTTGGCTAAGTTGGGCTACAAGGTGGGTTTGCTCGATACTGATATCTTCGGTCCTTCCATGCCTAAGATGTTCGGTGTGGAGGAGGAGCGTCCTTATTCTGTTCACAAGGACGGCAGAGACCTCATCGAACCTGTCGAGAAATATGGCGTGAAGCTCCTGAGTATCGGTTTCTTCGTAAGTCCTACTACGGCTACTCTGTGGCGCGGCGGAATGGCTTGTTCTGCCCTGAAGCAGCTGATAGCTGATGCTGACTGGGGTGAGTTGGATTACTTTATCCTCGATACGCCTCCTGGCACAAGCGATATTCATCTTACGCTGCTCCAGACACTCGCCATTACGGGTGCAGTGATTGTAAGTACTCCTCAGCAGGTGGCGCTTGCCGATGCGAGAAAGGGTATTGACATGTATCAGAATGATAAGGTGAATGTGCCTATCCTCGGACTAATCGAGAATATGGCTTACTTTACGCCTGCCGAGCTGCCTGAGAACAAGTATTATATCTTTGGTAAGGAGGGTTGCAAGAACCTCGCCAAGGAAATGAATGTGCCTCTGCTCGCCCAGATTCCTATCGTTCAGAGCATCTGCGAGGGTGGTGATGATGGTGCGCCTGCTGCTACCAAGGTTGATTCCATTACCGGTCAGGCTTTCCTGAGCCTTGCCCAGAGCATCGTGACGGTGGTTAACCGCAGAAATGCTGAGAAGGCTCCAACCAAGATTGTTAGTACACACAAGTAGTAAATATCCTATTTGATAAGGGTCTAAAATAAAAAGCTAGGATTGCCCTCAAGCAGTCCTAGCTTTTTTTATCAGAGGAGTTAACAGGTTAACAGTTAACAGCTGTTTTTTGCATGGTCACCCCCGAAATTATGCATTGTACATTATCTATTCTCCACGATTTCTTCCGCCTCCTCCTCTTCTTCTGCTACTTCGGCAGTAAGGTCTGCCTTGAGTCTTGCCGATCTCAGTTGCTGCCTGAAAACCAGGCAGGTAGCCAGAAAATAGACACCCGTTTGTATCCAGAGTGCTCTGAATTCCGGCAGAATATCTGAAAGCGAAGCACCCATACTGCTGATTCTGAGGAACCCGCGGATGCCGAAAGTGGATGGGAAAACCCACGAAAATCCTTGCCAAAAGCCCGGAATATTGCTCAATGGCCATGAAACTCCCGTCATAAAAAGCAACGGAACGGAGGTAAATACCACCAGAAGCATCACATTTTCACGATATCTTACCAGACACGACAGCATCAGACCGAAGAAAACGCACGAAAGAATGTAAGGAAGGAGGAAACCGAGAATGGTGGTCCACGTTACCATACTTACAAAACTGAACAGCTTGGGAACTACCAGCGTAAGATACATTCCCATCACGGCATAAACCATGAAATAAACCAATGCCTTGCCGAAAACAATGCGGAAAATACCGCCATAATGCTCGCTTACCGGTATGAGTTCGCGGTTTCTGTTGAGTTCTCTTGATGTTCCCGCTGCCATTCCTATGCCCAGCAGCATCGTCTGCTGCAGGATAAGAACCAGCACAGCCGGCAGAATGGCATTTCCGTAACCTCCTGTCGTGTTGAATATCGGAACCTCATCAAAGGCGAGCGGCTCGGTGGTAATCTCATCGTCTCTATCTGTAAATCCTCCAGCCTGTGTTATCTGGATGCCCGAGTTGATGTGGCTGGCTACGGCCTGCGAGGTCTGATAAATCGCTTTATAGGTCAGCATCAGACTCATATCGCAGTAAACTCCCACATGCGCCTGTTCGCCCCGGTTCAGCTTCGTATCGAAGTCGGCAGGGAAGTAAAGGATTCCGTGAACTGCCTGCCTGCGCACCAGTTCCTTCGCCTCGTCCAGACTGTTGCAGTAATAGGTAGCCTTGGCGTCTGGTGAAGCATCATAATCGCGGATAAACTCGCGTGAACTGTGACTGTGGCTCAGGTCCACAATCGCCGTATCCACTTCTCTCACCACCTCGTTGTTGTAAATCCACGAGTAGAGCAGCGGATAACCCAGCGGCACCAGAATGCAGAAAATGAGCACACCCTCATCGCGGAAAACATTGCGCATTTCCGTCTTCCAGATATAGCACATGTCCCAGATGCCATTGATAATCTTATATAATAAACTACTTTTCTTCATTACGGTAAGTATTTATATACCAGCATTGCCTTCTTGATGTTCCAGACAGTGAGCATCGGCAGGGCGCAGAACAGCACCATTGCGCCCCAGTGGAGCACAGCATCGCTCATAGGGAAACCATTGAAGATGTTCATCTGGTAAATCATGTAATAGTGGCGCATCGGGAAAAGCTGACCGATAGACTGGATCGGAGAATCCATCGAGAAGAGCGGATAGGTGGCTCCGCAGATGGAGAAACTCACCACGCCCCACAACGAACAGATACTCATCGACATGCGCAATGAAGGCATCAGCCGAAGGCAAAGATGCCGAAACACTGGCAGGAGAGTACGCTCAGAATGCCTAACAGGATGATTGGAAGCGCGCCGCCCGGATGTGGAAACTGCAATACATAATAGATGTAGAATTCGAATAGCAGGAAGATACTCAGGAAGATGAGTGTCTGTGGCAGCATCTTACCCGCAATGGCGAGATAAGGATTGTTGCCTGCCATCCGCATCCAGTCTCTTGCCCGGTTGAACTTCAGTTCCGTACCTATAGAATAAGGTGTAATCAGGAAGATGAACAGCATGATGAGTCCCGGCACCATTACGCTCGAAAGATAATAGTTGTAGTTGGCGTATGGGTTGCCTATCATGTGCAGATCTACGGCGATAGGCTGTAGGAAGGTCATGATTTCATCGTTCGTCTTTCCCAGCGCCGAAAGTTTCGCCATTCCTGCCGCCGCACCTCCCAGGGTAGAGATGGTTTTCAGATCGCGGAAGAGCAGGGAGCCGGCTGCCAGCGATACGCTGCTGTAATAGAATGAAATCTTAGGCTGCTTCTGGGCCATCAGGCCTGCCTCTGTTCCGTCAGGAATCAGCAGGAAGGCGTAGATTTCGTTCTTCTGGATAGCATGTCTTGCCTCTGCCATGTTCTCGTAATGAGCCACTACCTTGGTGGTCTGGAAGGCATCGAGCTTATGTACCAGCTGGCGCGATGTGGCGGAGTTGTCCTGATCTACTATGCCCACAGGCATGTCGGTAGGCACCCCTCCCTTCATCAGCGTGGTGAAGAAAATTACCACCACGATGGGGAAGATGACCATGCAGAAGAGATAAATGGGGTTCTTCCACATGATGCCGCATTCTCTGAGGGCTATATGATATAATTTCTTAAACATAGAACTTTAAAGGTTGAACTTTGAACAGAACGAACAGCATGGATTTTATTTAATAAAACAATTGAATTCTTCACTCTTCACTTTATTACCAAAGACATTCCCGGGCGCAATCCCTCAATCTTTGTGATAGGACGGGCCTTCACCTCGAATGTCTTGCGGTCGTAGTCGCCATTATCCTTGGTTGCCTTCCAGGTAGCGTAAGAGCCCTGGTCTTTCAGGTAGTAAACCTTCATCTTGATGTCCTTGTTGAAGGCAGGAACGTAAGCGGTGAACTCATCGCCCTTGTTCAGCCCCTTGAGATGGTCTTCGCGAACATTGAAGGTTCCCCACATATCGCTCATGATAGAGATGCTCATGATAGGAGAGCCGAGGCCTACCAGCTCGCCTACCTTAGGATAGACATTGCTAACCTCGCCCTCGCACTGGGCAATCTGAACGGTCTCTTTCAGAAGATTCTTCACTACATCCACAGCGCTCTTCGAAGCCTGGGTGTTGTTGGCAGCCATGCGCTTCTCCTGTTCGCGGGCGCCATTCTTCGCCATATCGTACTGACTTCTGGCAGCAGCCACCTGAGCCTCTGTAGCCTTGTAGGCTGCGTAAGCCTCATCGCGTTTCTGACCGCTGATTACACCCTCGTTGAAGAGGTTCTGCATGCGGTCGTAGGTCTTCTTGGCGATGGTTGCGGCAGCTTCAGCCTGCTGAACCAACTGGTAAGCGCCCTGAATCTGCTCCTTGCGTGCACCTGCATCCGTCAGGTCCTTCATCGCCTCGGCTGCAGCGTTGGTAGCCTGGAGCATCTGTTCCTGCGATTTCATTTCCGGCACTTCGAGGATGGCGAGCGTATCGCCCACATGAACGTAATCGCCTTCCTGAACGCGGAGTTCTACTACGCGTCCCGGCAGTTTGCAGGACACTCTGTATTCTGATACTTCTACCTCGCCCTGAATGGTGTCATCCTTCTGTTCCAGGGTGAAGAAACCGATGACGCCTACGAGAATGACTACTGCAGTAAAACCGATTACAGCGAGCAATATGTTGTTATGCTGTGATTTCTTAGACATTTTGCTTAATCTGAATTTAAATTTGTTATTATTATTACTGCAGGATACCGAGCGCCTTGTTCAGCCCAACCTGAGTCAGCTTCACGTCGATTTCTGCATCAATCTTCTGGCTCTGTGCTTTCTGCCAGGCAGTCTGTGCAGCCATCACGTCGGTAACCTCCATCACGCCTTCCTTGAAACCGAGGTTGGCGCATCTCAGGTTCTCATCTGCACTGGCGATGTTCTTCATTGCCATGTTGAGCTTCTTCTGGGCTTCCTTTACCTTAAACTGGCTTTGAGTAATCTGCAGATGAATCTTCTCTCTCGTATCATCCAGGTTCATCTGGGCGATATTGCTGGCAGCCTTAGCGGCTCTCACCTTGTAGGCACCGTCGAACCAGTTCCATACCGGAACATGAACCATCACGCCTACGTTCCAGACTCCGGTAAACTTCTTCTGGAAACCATTGAATACGTTCGGGTTCGAAATCATGTAGCCGCCTGTCAGCATGACGTGAGGCAGATTGATGGCGCGAACCATTTTGGTAGCTTCTTTAGAGATGTCGAGCGCATTCTGCAGCATGCGGAGTTCCGGCCGGGTGTTCAGCGCCGAATCCTGTGCTGCCACTTTCTGCTGCTCGGTGTCAACAGGAGTTCCTGATAAAGCCAGGGTTTCCTTATCTTCATCGGCAAGTGTGATTTCCTGGTTCATCGGAATGCCGCAGAGCTGGCAGAGCAGCATCTTCGACAGAGCGAGTCCGTCTTCTGCTTGGGTAATCTGCATCTCAGCCTCGTTCACTTTCACGTCTACCTTCAGTCCGTCTGCCTTGGTGGCTACTCCCTGCTGAATCATCTTATGAACATCCTCGTTCAGTTTCTTTACGAGGTCGCGGTAACTGATGGCGAGTTTCTGCTTCTGCTTCAGCGAAACGGCGAGCCAGTAAGCCTGGTCTATGCTGTAGAGCGTGCTCTGGGTCTGCTGGTCGAGATCATTCTCTGCAATCTGCTCTCCGATGTCGGCAATCTTGTTGGCTGCAATGATGGCTCCACCCATATAGATAGGTTGGCGAACCATCACGCTTCCAGCCCAGATATTGCGGGTGTCGGTGCGGAAAGCATCTACTAGTTTCTCTCCCAGCGCATTGCCTTGCTGCTGCAGGGGTCCCAGTTTCTCATTCAGCAGTCCGCCTATCTGCTGCGCTATCTCCGGGGTAATCATTCCCTGACTTACAAGTTGGCTCATCAGATTGCTGGCTCCTCCCGATATTCCTCCGGTAACGGTAGAGCCGATATTGCTGAATGTTGATTTCTGACCGTCGTTCAGCAGCGAAATCTCCCTGCTGAACCATTCGTAACCGCCTAAAGCATCTACTTTAGGAAGATATTTGGTACGTGCCGATTTCTTCATGTTGTACGCCACGTCTTTCTTGAGCTTCGAGGCATTGAGCTGCTTGTTGTTGCGCAGCGCCATGGCACGGCAACTGTCAAGGCTCAGCGTTTGTGCCTGAGCCCCAGCAGGAATCAATGCTCCCATCAGCATGATAAGAGTTATATATTTTTCATCCTTTGTTTATAATATTATATAATATTGGATGCAAAATTATGGAATTATTCTTAAATGACAAAGAAATTTTGTTTATCAAATCTTTAAGAATCAAAAAATATATTGCATTGTGGAAAAATAGAACATACCTTCTGGTTTTCCGTAATCCCTTAATCGTCTGTTTCTTAGAAATCCACCCGTTCTGTCTCGCCCCAGGTAGGGTCTACGGTAATGCTTATTCCACCACCCGTACTGTCGTCTCCGCCACCGAATCCGTCAGCAATGGAAATCTCGGTATAGGTTGTTTGGTTCTGATGGATTTTCAAATCGGCTTTTTCAAAACTCTTTACCACCTTTGCATCGGCATCCAGAAAGCTGATACTCATCTTGATGTTCTTCTCTTCTTCATGTGGGAAGGTGTAGACGGTAAAGTCTCTGCCGCCATCTTTCATACTGAAATTCTCGGTCTGACGGCTGTTCACACAGCCGAATCCGGTGGTTGCATCCAGGGTGCTGCTGCCGCCGGTATAATAGAACTTGATGCTTCTGATTTCTTCGGGAATAGTTTCGTCGTTAATATGTAACTTGAAGGCGCCAACTGCTCGCCTCAGGTTGATGTCGGAGGTGGCTCCGTCTGCCGTTACGCTCAACCTGCCGTAATAATAGAAGGTGTCGGTAAGCTTGTTGCTCGCAAACTTTACTTTCTCGGGTGCGCTGACAGAGCAGTTTCCCTTTCCGTTGTGGGCAATCACCACCAGTCGGTATTCTCCTTCGTCCAGACTTACATAGGCTGTTCCGAAGCCATTGTCTGTTGAAAGCTGGTTCACCGTCTCCAGTTTCTCCTCTCCGTCAAAGATGGCAAGTGTCAGTCTGGAGCACACATCGCCCAGCGCCATCTGCTTGTCGGCAGCTTTGGTTGTCAGCAGACTTATGCCTTCTATTTTCTGCACATGGATAGTTACATTGGCGTTTGCCTCATGTGATTTTCCGGTTGTTTCGTCAATCGAAAACTTCTCGCATGAAGTAAGCGTCGCTACGAGCATCAGCAATAGGGATGCCAGTAACCGATAGGACTTCTTACTCATAACCGTTCTTATTTACTAGTTGCTCTATGCGTTATCTCGGAGTTTCCTCGGGCATAAAGATGTGGCAAATATACGTTTTTTCTCTTTTCTATGCAAGTAAAATCTAATAAATCTTTATATTTTTTGTCATTTATCTGTTTTTTCGTAATTTTGCATCGGTTTTTCTGTACTTACAGAGCCGATTTTGCATTGTATATATAATAAGGTATAGAAGATATTGGTATGGATAAGAAGATAAAAGCATTGTTTTTTGATATTGACGGCACCCTTGTGAGTTTCAAAACTCACAAGATTCCGCAGAGCACGGTAGATGCCTTGGAGCAGGCTAAGAAGAATGGGGTAGAGGTGTATATTTCTACCGGTCGTCCGCAACTCATCATCAACAACCTCGGTCAGATAGAACATCTCATCGACGGTTACATCACCACCAATGGAGCCCGCTGTTTTGTAGGCGATAAGGTGGTGAGCCAGCACGCCATCCTTCCTGAAGATGTAAAGAAGATTATCGAGGCAGCCGAGCGTGATGATTATCCGGCAATCGTCGTAGGAGAGCATCATCTCGCTATCCATCATTATACTGACGAGGTTTATGAAATCTTTGCCAAGGGACTGGGGGTGGATTGTGAAATCTTCCTGACCGATGTGAATGAACTGGGAGATGAGCAGGTTCTGCAGGTTACTCCTTTCTGTTCGGTAGAGCAGGAGGCACTCCTGATGCCTACGCTCCGCAACTGCACCTCGGGCAGATGGCATCCTGCCTTTACGGATATTACGGCAGCCGATGCGGATAAGGGCAAGGGCTTGCATGCAATGGCTGATTATCTAGGTTTGAATATAGAAGAAACCATGGCTTTCGGCGATGGCGGCAATGATATTTCCATCGTACGGGAGGCAGGCACCGGTGTTGCGATGGGCAATGCAGGAGATAATCTCAAGCAGGTAGCCGATTACATTACGACTCATGTGGATGAAGATGGTGTTAAGAATGCGCTCCTCCATTTTGGCGTGATTTAAATTCCCGGCGTTATTGACTTTTTTTTCATAACTCCCTATATATAATAAGGTGTAATCCTGATGAAGCCTTTTTGATAGGAGAGTTTCATTTTAATAAAATAATATATGCAAACATGTTATTTGTTGTAATAAATGGCGTGTTTGCCTTTCTGTTTTTAAATCTCCCTTTTGCACCTAGTTTCTTCTCATTATTTACGTTTTGGGAGAATAAATACCAAAAAATGCTTACGAAAAGTAATAGAATATACGAAAAATATACATAAAGTACTATAAAGTTGATATTTTGTATCAAATTGTTTGCTAAAAATTTGTTTAATTAGCAAAAAGTATGTATCTTTGCACCCGATATTTGTAAGTTGTTTAATTTTTAAGAGAGAGAATTATGGTAAAAAGATTGACCATGCTCATGGGGGGGCTCGTTCTTTCAACAGGAATGGCTCTCGCTCAAACTACTGTTACAGGTAAGGTTGTTTCTCAGGAAGATGGTGAGCCGGTAATTGGCGCATCAGTTAGAATTGTAGGAACTAAGACTGGAACAGCGACTGATGTCGATGGTAATTTTACGCTTCCTAATGCCAGCAAGGATGCTGTCTTGGAAATCAGTTACCTCGGCATGCAGACTAAAACTATGAAAGCATCTGCTAAGATGAAGATTATTTTGGCTTCTGATGCAAGAAATCTTGACGAGGTAGTTGTTACTGCCTTGGGTATGAAACGTTCAGAGAAAACTTTGGGTTATGCTGCCAGTACAGCCAACGCTTCTGAGTTGACTGTTGCTAAGTCTGGTTCCCTGATGAGTGGTCTTCAGGGTAAGATGGCTGGTGTGCAGATTTCTGGTGGTGGTGTTACAGGTACCTCTCAGAAAGTCGTAATTCGTGGTATTTCTTCTGTTTCCAGCAACAACCCATTGTATATTGTTGATGGTGTGCCTATCAACAATGACCGTTTGGGTGATAACTCTGTTGACTTTGGTAGTGGTGCAGGCGACATTAACCCAGAGGATATTGAATCGGTAACTGTATTGAAGGGTGCTTCTGCTACTGCTCTTTATGGTTCCCGTGCAGCCAATGGTGTTATCATGATTACTACAAAGAAGCCACAGGGTAACAAGAAGGCTTCTATCACTTACGATGGTTCTTTGACATTTACTGATGTGCTCCGTGTGCCAATGACTCAGAATCTCTTTGGTCAAGGTTGGGGTTCCTGGTCTAATGAGGAGAATGGTTCTTGGGGACCTCGCCTCGATGGTCGTGAGCACTGGTATGGTTCCACCGGTCTTTCTAACGGCGAGACTTTAACCAAGCCTTTTTCTTATGTAAAGAACAATATCCGTGACTTCTATCAGGTAGGTAAGGAATGGAACAACAACGTATCTCTCCGCTATGGTGATGAGAAAGTAGGTATTGTTGCATCTTACGGTAATGTAAGTTCTAATGGTATTACTCCTAATGATGGTGATACATATCATCGTAATACCTTCTCACTCCGTGGTTACGCCAATATCGACAGATTCCATCTGGACATGTCCCTGAACTATGTTCGCAAGGATATGCGCCGTTCTCGTGATATGTATATGGAGTTGCTTCAGGGTGCTTCTGATGTTCGTTTCACCGATATGAAGGATTACAACCTTGAGCGTAACAATGTAGATAACTACTATACATTGTATGCAAAACAACCCATATTATATGGTAGATAACTTCTATTCTACTTATCAGGACGACCGTATTTATGGTAAGCTGGAGTTGTCATACGATATTACCAAGGATATCAAGGTAATTGGCCGTTTCGGTGGTGATTATACCAATTATAAGACCGAGCGCATCGAACCACGTATTATTTATACCGAAGGTTCTTATCAGGCAACTGGTAATGGTACAACTGTAGGTAACCAGGGTTACTATTCTAAGTATCGTTCTCAGCGTGGACAGATTGATGCCAGCCTCTTATTGACCGGTAATCATACTTTCGGTGATTTCTCGGTAGGTGCAACCTTAGGTTGGAACTTGAACCAGAGAAACTATGATAATGTAGGTGGTTATAATGAGCAGTTGGATATTCCAGGTTGGAATTCCTTGAGTAATACATCTTCCTATTCGATTACTGATACTGACTCATGGAATAGAAGATTATTGGGTCTCTTGGGACAGGTTGAATTGGGTTATAAGGATTGGGCTTTCCTGAACCTTTCTGCCCGTAACGACTGGTCTTCTACTCTTCCTATGGGTGATAACAGCTTCTTCTATGGCGGTGCCAATGTGTCTGTGCTTCTGAATCAGGCTATTCCTGCTTTGAAGAATGTCAAGCAAATCGACTTGTTGAAGGTTCGTGCAGCTATAGGTCAGACAGGTAATGATGCTGATGTATATATGACTAATTCATATTATCGTCCATTCCAGTCTTATTATACATATTTGCCAATTTCCGGTGTTTCTGGTTTGACAGAGTATAACCGTTTGCCAAATAAGTCATTGAAGCCTGAGATTACAACTGAGTATGAGCTTGGTTTGAGCGGTACATTCTTTGGCAACCGTTTGAGCTTCGATGTGGCTTACTATGATCGTACAACCAAAAATCAGATTATCTCTGCTACTTTGGCTCCTGAGACAGGTTATACTTCTAACACCCGTAATGTAGGTAAACTTCAGAACAAGGGTATTGAGGCGATGGTTAATTTTACTCCTATCCGTACTAAGGATTGGGAGTGGAGTGTAGGTGCTACATACGCTAAGAACTGGAGTAAGGTGAAGGAACTTTGGGATGGTCTTGATGAATATACCATTCCTGTAGGTACTACAAGTACTGGTTTGTATTCTTCTATGCGTGGTGTATCTTACGTATTGAAGGTTGGTGAGCCTATCGGTATCTTCAAGTTGCCAGCAACACAGAAGGTAACAGATAAAAACAGTCCATATTATGGTTATAGAATCGTAAATGGTAATGGTTTCTTGCAGTCTAGTACTACAGATTATGATTATCTCGGTTCTTCTCAGCCAGATTTCGTAATGGGCTTCACCACACATCTGAAGTGGAAGAACTTGAGTCTTGCTGCAACGGGCGACTGGCATAAGGTGGATTGATGTATTCTGAGACATCTTATATTACTCACTTCAATGGTAACTCTACAGAGACCGTATTCAATGAGCGTGATGCTTTTGTTTATCCTCATTCTGTAAAGATTGTTGGTGGAGAGTATGTCGAGAATAATATTCCAGTTGCTTCCAACTATATGAATTATGTTCAGGGTAACTATAGCTACAACCCGGAGGTGCGTCGTGATTTCGTTGTAAGCCGTTCTTATTTCAAACTCCGTGAGTTGGCTTTGACATACGATTTCCCTAAGACAATCACAAGCGCATTGAAGATGCAGAAGTTGTCTTTGAGTCTCGTTGGCCACAACTTGTTGCTCATCACTCCAAAGCATCAGAATTATATCGACCCAGAGTCTTCTAACTTTGGTAATGATATCAGCTCTGAGTTTGGTGAGACTATGGGTTCTGTGTCAACTCGCAACTATGGTATTAACTTGAAGGTTGTATTTTAATTAAAGGAGATTTCTTATATGAAAAGATATAAATTTTTAAGCGCAGCATTGCTGGGAGCCCTCTTGACAATGGGTACTGTTACTTCTTGTAGCGATTCCGGTTATTTGGATATCAACTACAACCCAAACTATCCTTCTACAGCTTCCTACAAGCAGTTGCTTCCGGCTGCCGAAGGTTCTATCGTAGCTGTCAGTGGTCTTTATCAGCAAATTACTGGTGACTTTTGGTGCCAGTATGTAACACAGGGTAATAGTACAAACCAGTATAATACATTGTCTAATTATGCTGTAACAACATCAGGTTCAATTCCTCCTGTTACTACGATTTGGCAGAATACATATGCCAACAGTTTGGAAGATTTAAAGCTGGCTTTGGCTTCTGCTGAAGAAAGTAAGGCTTGGAACTATTGGATGGTTGCCAAGATTCTTCAGGCCTATAATTTCTTGGTATTGACTGATACTTATGGTGATATTCCGTTTACAGGTGCCCTTGATGTCGAAAACAATCCACATGCTGCATTTGATGATAGCAAAACCGTAGTATATCCGGGTATTCTGGAGATGCTGGATGCTGCCATTGCCAAACTCGATGATGCTAAAGCTGCAGAAAAAGCTTCACCTTTAGGAACTGCTGACTGTTTCTTGGGAGGCAGTATGGATAGCTGGGCAGGCTTTGCAAAGAGTTTGAAGTTGAAGATGTATCTCAAAGACTTCGACGCTCATAAATCTGATATTCAGGCTTTACTTAGTGCAGGTGGTCTTTTGGAGCAGGATTGTGCTTGGGTAAATTGGGAAGATGGCGCTAATAAGGGTAATCCTCTTTATGAATTTAATATCCGTCAGTTGAATACTACTGAGAATATTCGTGCTTGTCATACTTTCTTGGAGTATCTTTTGGATAAGAAGGATCCTCGTATCATCAAGTTGTATGAGGTAACTGCTAATGCCAAAAAAACTCTCGGCTATTCTTCTGATGAGGAACTGGTTGCTCACATGGATGAATGCTACGAGGGCCTTCCTTGCGGAGATAAGCCAAGTACTGATGAAACTACAGAGGGTGGTATTGCAATCTCTAAGTCTTCTCGTATGAAACAGGCTTATGATGATGCTGTCTATCTGATGAACGAGGCTGAATGCGAATTGATGATTGCTGAGGCTTATGCTCGTTTGGGTAATGCTGAAAAGGCTGAGGAATATTATAATAAGGGTGTTCTTGCCGGCTTCAGCCGTTGGGGATTTGATGGTACAGCATTCGTTGATGGTGCTTACAAGTTCGATAAGGCTGATATGCTTCATAGTATCGCCATGCAGTATTGGGTAACTTATGCTGGAGCGAATGCTTATGATGGCTGGATGACCCGTAACCGTTTGGGTATTCCTGAGGTGCAGGCTAATATTACTGTTCGTAAATCAACAACTGCTTTGCAGCGTGAATTGTCTGATGGTTATGTGTTAGGCAATTTGGTTGATCCAGGTGCTAGCAATATGAATGCCGGTGAGTATCCTATGCGATTGCTTTATCCTACAGCTACTACATTGTATAACTCTGCTGCAGCCAAGTATGTAGAAGAGAATGGAAACTCGCTGACCAAGAAACTTTGGTGGGAGAAGTAATGATTATTAATGTAATAAACGAAAAGTCATGAAGAAAATATTATATTTTTTGAGCTTTGTTTTCGTAGCATTGTTTACTGCATGCTCTGAGGGAGACGATTTCGATATCGATTATACTCCTATTGCTCCTGTTGGTGGTGAGTATAGAATCAATGTGGAGAGAGGTTATGATGCTTCTAAGACAGATGCAGAGTATTGGGCTTCTAATCCAACAGATGCTGAATTCATCTTTAAGACTGATGGTACAGGAACCACTTCGGGTGTTCTCTATGCCTATCTCAGCAATACTACCGATTATGATAAGGATAAGGCATGGATTCGTGTAGGCTCAACTGCCTCTAAGGCAGCTTACGCCATCAATGCTAAGGTATCTATTGATATGAGTGCTTATACTTTTGGTGGTGAGAATGTGGATGATTTCATTGGTAACTCTGCTACAGCTACCGACAAGGTAACTGTTAGCGGTAAGTGTGGTCACAATACTTATACTACTGTATCTGGTACTGTGACAGATGAAATCAGTTTCACCTATTCCCGTTCTGACCAGCCTGGATATCATTACAGAGTAACAGGCTTTAAGTCTACGGGTTGGGCTGAGGACAACAAGTAATATACTTTTGCTATACATGAATTATTCCTAGATGATGTTTCTAATGATATTGTCTAGGAATAATATTAAAGATATAAGGCAAAGTGATTTGCCTCGTTGTTGACCAAGTCAACACTTATATCTCTCTCGTCTTGGGGACTGGCGGTGGCCAGTCCCCTTTTTGAATTTATAAGAGAGATTTCTTGATTAATGATGGTGTGTCATAAATCTGGATAATAGTTGGTGTATAACAGTTGGCTACCGCATGCACAACAGGTGTTGTGCATGCGCATATCAGCTGTTATGCAAGCGCACAACAGCTGTTGTGCGACCGAAGATACTGACTGTCTCAACAACATATCCTATCTCTTCCAACAACTTATTC
>ENA-OQHU01000064-OQHU01000064.1-human-gut-metagenome-genome-assembly--contig:-NODE-64-length-17665-cov-1.866975_pt1 | contig 17665 bp, 17 predicted proteins | sample MGYA00242568_ERZ504729 | MGnify/ENA primary metagenome ERZ504729 (study PRJEB26092, sample SAMD00036223) | human gut metagenome | host: Homo sapiens | study: EMG produced TPA metagenomics assembly of... | reverse complement strand
GAAGGATGCAAAGTAATTTCTAAAAGAAGGGAACGGGTTCTCGGACATGAGAACCTTCCTGAAACATGAAGGTAAAAAGAAAACGCCCTGCAAGAAGGGAACATTCAGAAATGAAGTTCCTGATCTTGCAGGGCGTTTTTTATTCTATTCTGCGGCATTAATCTTCGACATGTTGAACGCAGAAACCTTGCCGTCTGGCGAAACGGTTGCGTTGATTTTGAAATGGTTGGTTTTCTTAGTACCGTCGGTAAGCTGAACTTCCTCACGTGCTGAGAACTGAACCTGATATTCATAATCTTCGTCACCCACCTCGCGCTTCTTGATCTTATAATCGTTGGTGAGGAACCAGTTCAGGTTGGTCACATCTTCCTTATAAAGCTTATTCATAAAGGTAACAACATCTGCCTTGGTAGCAGAATTCTTACCCAGAAGCGAAGAGAGAATGTCTTCGCATGAAGCCTGCAAACCATCAGCATCGCGGGTATTGATGCTTTGGAAGAAATGGCGGAACAGACTGCTTACCATATCTTTCTCTTCTGGCTGCAAATCTCTGCTCTTGGCTTTCTTCATCGCATTCTCAGCCTCTTCGATATGCGAACCGTCAGCATGAGCGGCGAGATAAGCCTGGTAAGCTTCTACATTATCAGCATTCTTTGCCACATTCCAGTCGATGGAATCTATCTTGTTCAAAACCTCCTGCTTGTGTGGACTGTTTGGGTATTTGTCGAGATAAGCCTGCAGAGCCTCTTTCGAACCGCTTACTACGGCGTTGGTCCAGTCCTGATCGGTCTGTTTCAGAAGTTCGAGGTGAGCCATGATGGAATCACGATGCGCCTCGTCAGCATCTTTGTAAGTATCTAGGTAACTCTGCAGAACCATCGGGTCGCTACTCTGCATCGCATACTCGTAAGCTTCCAGTTCCTTATTCTTATTGGCACTATCATAGAAATAGTAGAAAATGCCACAAACGAGGAAGGCGAAAATCAGAGAGATGATGATGACGCCACGGTTGCTTTTTTTCTTTTCCTGGGTTCCCTCGCCGTTACCGCCGTTCTGAGAATTAGATTGCTGTGGGCGAACCGGAGGAACGGGTGGAGTAGGAGGTGTTGCTGTTCTGACAGGTGTCTGAGGACGAGCCTGCTGCCTGAGAGCCTCCTGGCGGCGAATTTCTTCTTGTCTGATTGCATTCTGTCTGGCTGCGTTTTCAGCTTCATGCTGCTGAGTCATAGAAGCCTGGCTGGCAGGAGTCTGCTGGCTCATTCCTGTCGGAGGCGTCATTCTTGTGAGCGAAGGATTCAGCTCATGGCAGTTAGGACACATTTCCAGGTTGCTGAAATAAATCTCGCCACAATTTGGGCATTTGGTAATTTTGCCTGCTATTTCTACTCCGCAACTAGGGCAGGTAGGTGCTTTATCGCTAATTTGGCGTCCGCATTCCGGACATTTTATAATTGCCATAATTCTATTTTGTGTTTATTAATTTACTTATATAATTCATGCTTCTCTACTTCCAGACCTTATCCACTCTTTACCTTGAAGCTAATCATAAAGTTCCAAGTTCAGGGTTCCAAGTACTATCGATGTCTGAATCTGATTTCTCTGAGCTTGTGGCGCCCCATGAAACGGCTTTTGTCAACATAGCCGTTTATTCCGTTGAGTTTGCCCTTACCCGTATATTGCCACATTTCGAAATCTCTACCATCGCGCAATACAGGATGCGCTTCGTATATTGGGCAATCATCAGCTTGTAGCTGTCTAGCTTGCCTAGAAGATAGTTGTCATAGAAATTGGCTCCCGTATAGATGAGGGGTTTCTGCTTATATGCTTTCTCTACGAGATGCAGAAACTTAAAGAGCGAATCGCAGAATTCTTCTGTATTCATGCCGCTTTTCGTCTCCACATCAATCATAGGTAAGAGGTCCTGATCTCCCGGACGGCATTGGGCCTTGAAATTTTCCAACTGCGTCTGCTGTGGGATGCGGGGTCTGTAGAAATGATAAGAACCTACTTTCATTCCGTAGCGATGAGCCAGGTCGATATTCTTCTTGTATTTGCTGTCGATGTTGGTTCCGCCCTCGGTAGCTTTCAGATAAACGTAAGCCATCTTAGAGTTGTCGCCCACGGTTTCCCAGAACACGTTGCCCTGATAATGACTCAAGTCGATGCCGTGAACGTGCCGACAAGTGTCTTCGCATTGCACCTGGGCATGGGCTCCCAAGGCAATAATGGATGCTATAATAGAGATAAATAACTTTTTCATAGATGCAAAGATACGAAAATCAGATGAAAATCGTACTACTAAGAGATTAATTTTATAGATATTTTACTCTTCGTCCTGATGAATCCCAGGTTAACCCCTTCAATCCTTACTGAAATTTACTCTTCAATCTCAGATAATGAACGGAAGAAATTGTTCATGAAATTGCTCATGGTTTCTATCGGAGCGTATTGCAGATAGCGCATGCTGCGGCGCAGATTCTTGCGCATGGTTCCCCCCGTGGTGCGTACAAAGCCGCTGCTGGTCTGCTCAAACTGAATGGCCTGCTGATCCATGATATTATAGTAGAGCGAACGGAGCGTCAGCTTGTAGGCGCCTCTTTCTATGTGATGAACGAATGGGATTTCGTCCTGTTCAAAATCGAAGAAGATGATGAGCACGCTTCCTTCCAGCTGGGCGATGCGCTGGATGCGGAGCTTGGCAAGCCACTTCTCCAGTTTCACGAAATCTACCTTGTCGCCTCGGGTTCTCAGGTAGTCTCCCAACTGGATGATTCCTCTGAGATTGATTCCGTTAGCCAGCATTCCATTTACGTTTGCCACGATGATGCGCAGCAGATAAATAGTCTCGATAGAGGTATCGATGGCGTGGCGTTCATCTTCCTGAATCTTGCTGAGCCGTCGGTTCAGAAAACCGTTGTTCATCTTCACCTCTCCGGCAGGAACATCATTCACGTTCTTGAGCATCTGAGCTATCTTTTTCTTCTTAAAGGTAGTCATCGGTTCCATTTCTTCCTTGATGCCGAAGTTGTCGGCACGGAGCTTAGTAAAAAGGTTGCGCTGAAGAAAATTCATATGCCTTGTTCTTATTAATAGTCAATAATAAAGTTTTGTTCTTCCTGTCAAGAAATCTCTAATGCAGAAGGAGACCCTCCTCTGATTTTTAGAAGTCTTCCTAACTGTATCTCTTAGGATAGCGCAAGAGGATGGCCAGCAGGGCTGCCACACCTATCGCCAGCGGATAGTAGAGATAAGGAAGAATGTCCATCGGACTGAGATTGGCCAGGCCGGCTGCCAGGAGCATCTGCACGCCATAAGGAATCAATCCCTGAACCATGCATGAGAAGGTGTCGAGAATGCTGGCTGCCTTGCGGTTGTCTACGCCAAACCGGTCGCCTATCTTTTTCGAAATATTTCCTACTGTCAGAATCGCTACCGTATTATTTGCCGTACAGATGTTTACCATCGAAACGAGGGCGGCGATAGAAAGTTCGGCTCCACGCTTGCTGTTTACGTGGGCTGTAATCTTGTTGATGATGAAATCGATTCCGCCGTTTTCGCGGATGATTTCGAGCATACCACCTGCCATCATGGCGATGATAATGAGTTCGCCCATGCCGATAATGCCGTTGCCCATGGCTGAGAACCAGCCAAAGAGGTCGTAGCTTCCGGAGGCACCCAGAAGATGACTACCTATGCCGATGGCGCCACAGAGTAGGGTGCCCAGAGTGAGAACAGCCATTACATTCATGCCGGCAATAGCGGTAATGAGGACGATGAGGTAAGGCAATACTTTCATGTATTCTACCTCGTTGATGTGGGTTGGGGCCTGAAGACCGACTCCCATGACAGAATAGGCGATGAGCACGAGTACGGCGGCCGGAACCACAATCATGGAGTTGACCTTGAACTTATCGCTCATCTTGCAGTTCTGCGTCTGCGTAGCAACAACCGTCGTATCGGAGATGAACGAGAGGTTGTCGCCGAAATAAGCGCCACCTACGATGATGGCGGTCATCATGCCTACGTTAGCATCCATCGAGTGGGCCAGTCCGGCGGCTATCGGAACCAGAGCCACTACGGTTCCCACACTTGTTCCGATAGATACGGAGATAAAGCAGGCAGCCAGGAAGAGTCCTGGCAGAATCATGCTGGCTGGCAGGATGCTGAGCGCCAGGTTGACGGTTGCATCAACGGCTCCCATCGCCTTGGCTGATGCGGCAAACGAGCCAGCCAGCACGTAAATCCAGAGCATGAGCATCAGGTTGTTGGCGCCGGCACCCTTGCTGTATGTGTCCACTCGTTTCCTGACAGGCATTCCGCCGGAAATAGCCACGGCATAAATGCTCGAAATCATGAACGCTACTGTGAGCGAGAGGCTGGTGTCCTGATGACTGCTGTCTACCGAATATACGGTAAAAGCCACGATGAGGACAATCAGCAAAAATAATGGCGACAACGCCAGCAAACCTTTTTTATTACTCATACTTCTTTTTTCTTCTTAATTAAAGAGTTACTCCATTCTTGAAGATGGAGATTTCACGATAGCCATTATACTCGTTGCGAGCCTCCTCGCCACTTGCTACGGCTATAATCTTATCAATAAACTTGCTTACCAAGTCTTTCATTTCTACACCTTCTACCAGAGCGCCGGCGTTGAAGTCAATCCAGTTTGGCTTGTTCTTTGCCAGATTGCTGTTGGTAGAAATCTTCATCGTTGGCACAAAGGTTCCGAATGGGGTTCCGCGACCTGTGGTGAAGAGAACGAGCTGGCAACCTGCTGAAGCCAGAGCTGTGGCTGCTACAAGGTCGTTACCCGGAGCTGAAAGCAGGTTCAAACCGGTTGTCTCCAGACGGTCGCCATATTGGAGCACGCCGCTTACCGGAGCACGGCCGCACTTCTGGGTGCAACCCAAAGCCTTATCTTCGAGGGTTGAGATACCACCTGCCTTGTTACCTGGAGAAGGGTTCTCGCCAACTGGTTCACCATGGCTCAGGAAGTACTCCTTGAAGTCGTTAATCAGGTGAACGGTCTTGTCGAAGAGTTCCTTATTTTCGCAACGGTTCATCAGAATGGTTTCTGCGCCAAACATTTCCGGTACCTCTGTCAGGATGCTTGTACCGCCCTGAGCTACGAGCCAGTCGCTAAATTCACCTACCAATGGGTTGGCTGTAATTCCGCTGAAGCCGTCAGAACCGCCACACTTCAAACCTACGCGCAGTTTGCTTACCGGAACTTCCTCGCGCTTGTCTTCCTTAGCCTGGGCATAGAGGTTGCGCAGAATCTTCATGCCTTCCTCGAGTTCATCGCCTTCAACCTTCTGTGTTACAAGAAGTTTGATGCGGTCGTGATCATAGTCGCCGAGCATCTTCATGAAATCATCTGGCTGGTTGTTCTCGCAGCCGAGCGAGAGAACGAGCACGGCACCTGCGTTTGGATGCAGACAGATATCGCGAAGCACCTTGCGGGTATTCTCATGGTCGCCCGAGAGCTGTGAGCAACCGAAGTTGTGATGCCATGCGTGGATGGCGTCGATGCCTTCGCAGCCTGTTTCTTTCTTGAGGAGTTCTACCAGCTTCTCAGCCACGCCGTTAACGCAGCCCACGGTAGGAACTACCCATATTTCGTTTCTTACGCCTACTTCGCCATTCTTGCGAACGTAGCCCTTGAAGGTGCGGTTTTCCTTAGCGATGTTCAGCTGCTCGTTAACCGGGTTGTAGGTATATTCGAGCGTACCGGCAAGATTAGTCTTGAGGTTGTTCTCGTTTACCCATTCGCCCGCCTTGAGACCGGTCTTTGCATGACCGATAGGGTAGCCATACTTCAGGATGTCTGTGCCCTCGGTTGCATCGTTGATGAGCACTTTGTGTCCTGCAGGAGTATCCTGCAATAATGTGATGGTCTTGCCATCTACTTCAATCGTTTCACCCTTCTTCATAGGGCGCAAGCAAACCACTACCGAGTCGGCAGGGTTAATCTTGATAAAACTTGATTGTTCCATACGTAGTCTGTTTTTTATTTATTGTTTATAATTTATAATGTTCCTGTAAGAATATTCTTCCATGCGGAAACCCTGTTCTGCCCGATAGCCTTAGAGCTGGGTTCTGCGATAGAAATCTACATTTTCCTTCATCAGCAGCTCGATAGGCATATAGTTTACCGGTGTAACTTTCTTCTTCAGCACGATGGCCTGGAAGAGCGTGTCTACGCAGGAGTAACCCTGCATGTAGGCGTGCTGGGCGATGAGGAAGGAAATGCTTCCTTCGCGCAGACAGCGGGCGTTTTTCTCCACCATATCATAGCCCATGATCTGAACGTCGCGGCGGTTGGTCTTCAGCAGGAAGTCGCCCACGATGTGCGCCTTCGAAGTCATGGTGATGCAATGGTGGATGTTCGGATGCACGGCAAAGAACTTCTCCAGCATTTTGACGAATTCAGCACGTGTGCCGCTCAACGGCAGGTCGAGCAAGGTAATCTTCACGTTAGGGAAGTGGTCGTGCATGTAATGGCGGAATCCTACCTCTCGGTTGTCCTGCTGCTTGCTGACCACTCTTCCGTCTTTGGTCTGCCTCATGAGCAGGATTTCATCTTCCTTTGCTGCAAGCATCATCAGCATCTTGGCTGCGAAGAAACCGGAACAGAACGAATCCTGACCGAAGAAAGAGAGCGGACGGAGATCGGGCATGTAGGAGTCGAGCAGGATGAACGGGATGCTTTTGTGATGCAACGCCTCGGTAAACTCGCGGGTTACGTCTAGCGATGAAGGCACCACGATGACTCCTTCCGGACTGGCCTCAAGAATCTTGTTGCCTTCTTCGCGGAACGATTCCTCGCTGGAACGCTCATAGAAACGAATCTCTACATCGATATGGAAGTCACGTCGGGTATCTTCACATTTTTTTGCGCCTTCCTCTATTTCCTCCCAGTAAGCCTCCGATTCATGTTTCGGAATCAGCAGGTAGAAGGTATAGGATTTGTTGTAAGCCAGAGCGCTGGCGTACACATTAGGCTGATAATTCATTTCCTTGAGGCTTTCTCGACCTTGTCGCGTGCAGGTTTCGACACGTTTGGACGGTCGTGCAGAACTCGGTCTACGGTTCCAACGGATACGCCAGCTCTCTCGGCAATATCCTTGATTCTGATTTTTTCGGCCATTGTTTTTTAGCATTACGGGTCTGGTTGCTTCGCGTGTACTTATTATATAAGGAGCCTCTCCTGGGGGCTACGATAGATAAAACGTCGCAGGTACTTCCTAGCTGTGCACAGACCACAATTAGTATTAAGCAATTCTGTTGTGTGCGACCACAAGTGCGAATTTTGCCGCAAATATACAACAATTTTTTGAATTGTGCGAAGACACAGCAACTTTTTTGCACGGAAAACAAAAAAAAATGCGATTTTATTTCGTATTCGAGAATTATGGTTATTTTGCCCTCGAAATTGAACGACAACTGATAGTTGTACTTCATTTCTCTACTGAAAAGTGGAATTTAATTTGTTACTCATAACAAACAAAATAAAAAACAAAAAAATTAAAACTATCAAACATGGCAAAAATTGTAACATTAGGTGAGATCATGCTTCGTTTATCACCAGAAGGCAATGATCGTTTCATTCAGAGTGAATCACTTCGCATCATCCTGGTGGTGGTGAGGCTAACGTAGCTGTAAGCTTGGCTAACTATGGTCATGATGCTTACTTCGTATCTAGCTCCCTAAGCACGAGATCGGTCAGATTGCTGTCAACGGTCTCCGTCGTTACGGCGTTAACACAGAGTTCATCGCTCGTGGTGGCGACCGCGTAGGTCTCTACTATGCCGAGACTGGTGCTTCTATGCGCCCATCCAAGGTAATCTACGACCGTGCACACAGCGCAATTGCTGAGGCAGACCCATCTGATTTCGATTTCGACAAGATTATGGAGGGTGCCCAATGGTTCCATTGGAGCGGTATTACTCCAGCTATTAGCGACAAGGCTGCTGAACTTACCAAGTTGGCTTGTGAGGCTGCTAAGCGTCACGGCGTAACTGTTTCTGTTGACCTCAACTTCCGCAAGAAGCTCTGGACTTCTGAGAAGGCTATCTCTGTTATGCGTCCTCTGATGAAGTATGTTGATGTTTGCATCGGTAATGAGGAAGATGCTCAGCTCTGCCTGGCTTCAAGCCAGATGCTGACGTAGAGGGCGGTAAGACTGATGCTGAGGGTTATTACGGAATCTTCAAGGGCATGATGAAGGAGTTCGGATTCAAGTATGTTGTTTCTACTCTCCGCGAATCTCTCTCTGCTACACACAACGGCTGGAAGGCTCTTATCTATGATGGTAAGGAGTTCTATCAGAGCAAGCACTATGACATCAACCCTATCATCGACCGCGTTGGTGGTGGCGACTCTTTCTCTGGTGGTCTGATCCACGGTCTTCTTACTAAGGAGACTCAGGGCGAGGCTCTTGAGTTTGCGGTAGCTGCTTCTGCTTTGAAGCATACTATCCCTGGCGACTTCAACCTGGTATCTGCTGACGAGGTAGAGAGCCTGGCTGGCGGTAACGCTAATGGTCGCGTTCAGAGATAATTATAGTTTAAAGTTTATAGTTGATAGTTTATAGGCAGTCTTGCTTACGGCGAAGCTCCTATTAACTATAAACTATTAATTATTAATTAAAATAAGTAATGGCAAAGTTTAGCAAAATGCAGGTTATGGCAGCCATGAAAGAGACTGGTATGGTACCTGTTTTCTTCAATAAGGATGTTGAAATCTGCAAGAACGTCATCAAGGCTTGTTACGAGGGTGGCGTACGTGTTTTCGAGTTTACTAACCGTGGTGACTTCGCTCACGAGATTTTCGGAGAGTTGGTAAAGTGGGCCGACAAGGCTTGTCCTGAGATGATTCTGGGTGCAGGTACAGTTGTTGATGCCGGTACAGCTTCTCTGTATCTCCAGCTCGGCGCTAACTTCATCGTAGGTCCTAACTTCAACCCAGATATTGCTTCAGTTTGCAACCGTCGTCTGGTTCCTTATTCACCAGGTTGCGGTTCTGTAACTGAAATCAATAATGCTCAGGCTGCCGGTTGCGACGTAACCAAGGTATTCCCAGCAGGTAACGTAGGTGGTCCTTCATTCGTTAAGAACGTAATGGCACCTTTGCGTTGGAGCAACATCATGGTAACAGGTGCCGTAGAGCCAACAGAGGAGAATCTTACTCCTTGGATCAAGGCTGGCGTTCTCTGCGTAGGTATGGGCTCTAAGCTCTTCCCTAAGGAGACAGTTGCTGCTGGCGACTGGGCTGCCATCACAGCCAAGTGTCAGGAGGCTCTCGGTTACATCGCGAAGGCTCGCGCTTAATTTAGACTATTTTTCATTCGAGATGCAAATTTCAGCATCCTTCTTTTCCATGTCGCCATCATCAATTCTGGTGGTGGCGGCTCTTTTTCTTTCAGCTTGTTCTCCTGCGAATAAGGCAAGGGTAGACGAGCTGAACGAGCAATCCTATGCTTATCATTATCGCAATCTCGATTCTACTAAAGTGCTGGCTGAGAGGGCTTTGAAGCTTTCAAAAGATTATCCCTCAGGCCGTGCCGAAGCCTATAACAACCTTGCCTTCGTATGTATAGCCAAGATGGATTACAAGGGTGCCAAGGGATGGCTGAAGAAGATTGAAGAGGAGAGCGATAATCAGATAGAACTCGCTATTGCCGATGTTCAGAACATGCGACTCTGCCAGAGAGAATCGCACAACAAAGATTTTTATGCTTATCGCGAAAAGGCGATGAGGCGTTTGCGCAGAATTCGCGAAGAGGTGAATTCCATGCCCCCGAGGGAAAGCAAACGCGTGATTTATGCGAAATCTGAATTCTATATTGTGGCCGCCACCTATTTTTATTATGTGGGCTTAGACGAGCCGATGTTTCAGGAGCTTAACCGTCTGGACCCAGATGAGCTGGAACAGGATTCGGCACAATATCTCAACTATCTTTATAATATAGGTTCGGGCGGAGCTATCGTCAAGGGAACCGAAAACGAAATCAATCAGGCGGAATTCGACCGGCTGATCAGCTGCTACATGCTGGCTAGCGACCCAGCCCATCCTTATCCTTACTGGCAGGCTAACGCCCTGCAGTCTATAAGCGAGCACCTCAGAAAAGGAGAGGTGAGCGATTTCCTCATACGCAACAACCTGCCTGCCTTCCAGTATCTCAATATCGAGCAGATGCCAAACAATCTGCTGGCAGGCAACTTTGCCCAGCGTGCCCTCAACCTCTTTTCGAGCTACGGAGATGTTTATCAGACTGCCGGAGCCAACCGTACGCTGGCTGAATGTTTCTGGGATATCCATGATTATTCTTCTGCGCTCGACTGCCTGAATCATGCCCTGAACGACAACAAGGCCATCGAGCAGGCACCCGACCTCGTAGCGTCGATACGTGAAAGACTCTGTCTGGTTTATTCGGCTATAGATGATAAGCAGCAGAGCGATTACAACCGCAATATCTATCTGGATTTGCAGGACCGCTCGCGACAGGACCGCCAGCTGGAGGCACGTGCCGCGGCACTCGACGAGAACGCCCAGCAGCTCAACCTGATGATTGCTGCCGTGGTGGCGATGATTGTGCTCGTGGTGGTTCTACTCTACGTTTTCGACCACATGAAGCGCAAGAAGATGAAGAACCAGTCGATGGATAAACTGCTTGCACCTTTGCGTGAGTGGAGCGAGAATAACACTAAGAAAATCAACGAATTAAAAGATAAGCAGGAGGAGGTTCAGGATGAACTGAAAGTAACCCGACTGCATATCGAAGAAAACAAGAAACGCAATCTGGAACAAAGGGCTAAGATTTCGCTCGTAAACAGTATTACGCCTTTCATCGACCGCATGATTCACGAGGTAAACCGACTCTCCGAAGGGGGCGAAAGCGATGAGGTGCGGCAAGAACGCTACCAGTATATCGCCGAACTCACGGATAAGATAAACCAATATAACAACGTGCTTACAGAGTGGATTCAGATGCGCCAGGGCTCACTCAGCCTGCGTATCGAAAGTTTCCCGCTCCAGCAGCTTTTCGATATTGTAAGCAAGGGCAAGATGAGCTTCCAGATGCAGGGCGTGAAACTCGATGTAGAACCTACAGATGCCGTGGTCAAGGCCGACCGCATCCTTACGCTCTTCATGATCAATACCATAGCCGATAATGCCCGCAAGTTTACACCCGAAGGCGGAAAGGTAACCATTAGCGCCAAGGTTTCTGACTTCGTGGAAATCAGCATCTCAGATACCGGAAAGGGTATGGACGAGGAGCAGCTGGCGCATGTCTTCGACCGGACCTATACAGGCGGTCACGGCTTCGGACTGCTCAACTGCAAGGGCATCATAGAGAAATATAAGAAGGTGAGTTCGCTCTTTGCCGGCTGCCAAATCAAGGCAGAAAGCAAGTTGGGCGAGGGGAGCCGCTTCAGTTTCCGTCTGCCTAAAGGTATCGTCCGCCGAACCCATCAGTTGTTGGGCATCATCATCATGCTCTTCGTGCTGCTGTCGGCTTCGGTCCAGCCTTGCGAGGCTAAGAAGGCCAACGACATCCGCCAGCGCCACAATCATCACAAGACGAACGTAGATGCCAATCTCCAGCGTGCCGACGATTTTGCAGATAGCGCCTACTTCAGCAATATCAACGGCACCTACCAGCGCACCCTGGCCTTTGCCGATTCTTCGCGCCATTATCTCAACGCGTTCTATCTGTCGAAATATCCCGACGGCAAGTATCTCATGGTGGCTCATCCGGAGGTGGGAATGGCGGCAGAACTCTCCTGGATACGCTCCGGACTGCCAACCAATTATCACGTCATCCTGGACCTGAGAAACGAGTGTGCCGTGGCTGCCCTGGCGTTGCACCAATGGTCGCTCTACCAGAGCAACAACAAGGTTTATACCCAGCTGTTCCGCGAGATAAGTGCCGATAATACGCTCGATATTTACGTGCACACGATGCAGCAGAGCGAGAACTCGAAGACCGTGGCCGTGGTGCTGCTCATCCTGTTGCTGCTGCAGTTGCCGCTGGCTTATTATCTGCTCTATTACCGCCACGTGCTGAGTTACCGGTTTGCCATGATTGAACAGACCAAGGCTAAGCGGACCGACGAGGCTGAGCAGGAATCGCTGAAACTGGAGCTGATGACCGATGAGCTGCATAGGGCTGAATATGAGAATGATAAGCTTCATATCTCCAATTCCGTGCTCGACAACTGTCTGTCTACGCTCAAGCACGAAACGATGTATTATCCGTCGCGCATCCGCCAGCTTATCGATTCGCAGCCCGATGATGTAGATTCGCTCAAGGAACTGGTAGATTATTATAAATCGCTCTATTCTCTGCTCAGCGCCCAGGCGATGGAGCAGGTAGAAGGCAACATCAAGGCAGATGATTTCCTGAACCGCTATCTTGTTTCTCTGATGCGTGGCAATTCCAAGGATTACCATACCGGAGTGGCTGAGATTCCAGGTTCTGCCTACGTGAGATATTGGATTGACCAGCAGGATGTGGCCTATGATGCTGCGCTCCATGCCCAGCTCTTCACCCCTCTGACGGGCGATTTGCGCTATCTCCTGTGCCGGCAGATTGTGAGGGAACTGGGAGAGATTACCAATCTGCGCGGCTGCGGCATCAAGGCTTGCCAGGGCGATAAGGGTTGCCTCAGGATAGAGGCCGTGCTGCCGGCACGCATCAAATGGAAAAGTTTAAAATCATAAGAAAATAAAAATATCAGAAAATGGAAAATTTTAAAGTCATCATTGTAGAAGACGTGCCCCTGGAACTGAAGGGCACAGAGGGTATCTTCAAGAATGATATTCCAGAGGCTGAAATCATCGGTACTGCCGAGAGCGAAATAGCCTATTGGAAACTCATCAAGCAGCAGTTGCCCGATCTGGTTCTGCTCGACCTCGGACTGGGCGGTTCCACCACGGTAGGCGTAGAAATCTGCCGCCAGACCAAGGAGCAGTATCCTGACGTGAAGGTGCTCATCTTTACAGGAGAAATTCTGAACGAAAAACTCTGGGTAGATGTGCTCGATGCGGGCTGCGACGGCATCATTCTGAAGAGTGGCGAACTCCTTACGCGTGGCGATGTGGCGAGCTGCATGGGAGGTAAGAAACTGGTGTTCAACCAGCCTATCCTTCAGAAGATAGTAGACCGTTTCAAGCGGAGCGTAAACAGCCAGCTGATGCGTCAGGAGGCTCTGGTGAATTATGAGATTGATGAGTATGACGAGCGTTTCCTGCGCCATCTTGCGCTGGGTTATACCAAGGAGCAGATTACCAACCTGCGCGGAATGCCTTTCGGCGTAAAGAGTCTGGAGAAGCGACAGGCAGAACTGGTTCAGAAACTCTTCCCTGACGGCAATCACGGCATGGGCATCAACGCCACCCGCTTGGTGGTAAAAGCCTGCGAGCTCCGCATCCTCGATATCGACCATCTGCAGGCAGATGAAGAATAACTCGTTTCAATAAGCGCTTTTTAAAGAATGTATAAGAAAGTATTGGCCTATCTGGCATTATTGTTGGGAATAGCCGAAGTAGTGGTGATTCTGGTTTCGTGGCTGCTTACAGCTGCGATGCCCGAGTCGTTCACCCATTCGCTTACCAGCCCCGAGGGCATCCGCTGGTTTACGGGCCATTTTGTAGACCATCTCACCTCTGTATGGCTCGTATGGCTGGTGCTCATCAGCATCACCATCGGGGTGGTAAGCCAGAGTAGGGTGCTCCATTTCGACCATACCCAGTATCGCCAGCGCACGGCCTTGCGCCTGATGCTCATCGAGTTGTGCATCTCTGCAGGTATCATGCTGGCGCTCACCCTCTTGCCCCATGCCATTCTGCTGAATGCCGTAGGAACCCTCTTTCCGGGTCCGTTCACGCATAGTCTCATTCCGTACATCTGTTTCTCGGTCATGGTGATGAGCATGAGTTACGGCATCATGAGCGAGAGCATCAAGGGCATCAGTCAGGTTTATGATGCGATGAATCAAGGCATCCGCCTCCTGTCGCCCTGCTTTCTTTTCTACATTCTCGTGATGCAGCTCTATACATCCATCCTCTATGTAATGGAGTAAGATAAAAGCCCCTGATGCTCGTTTCCTTGCATCAGGGGCTCTTTTCTTACTCCAAACCGTCGCCCTCATTACCGCCGGTGGTTCCGCCGCCTTCGGTATTTCCGCCGCCCGGGGTGTTATCCGAACCGCCACCACCTGGGGTGTTGTCTGGGTCTTCCACATCGCCCTTATCGTCGGAAGTAACGTTTTTCACCACTTTGCCGTTGCGGTCGTAACAGGTAATCTGGATGGAGGTTTCCTGCAGCTCGCGCTTGATGTCAACGCTTGGGGTGAAGATAACACGGCGGTTGGTAATCAGACTGGTAGCCACTTCGCCTACGGTAGGAACACTCTTGGCTCTTACGCCGAATCGCATGGTTCCCAATCCCGGAACGGCTACGGAATGGCCTTCGGTACACCACGCTTGATAACCTCGCCTGCTGCATCCCAGCAAACCTGCATCACGCCCACGCTAACGCCGCTTCTGATAGCAGCCTCCTTGATAACCTTGCTCTCTGAGAGCTTGTTGTAAAGTTCGGTACCGAGGATGAATCTGTACTGACCCTTCATTTCGCCTACTTGGATAAGGGTCTCCTTTGCTTTCAAATTAATTGCCATAATCTTTTGATTTTTAAATGATGAATACTCTTGTTAACTTGTAAATCCTACCGGATGGTGATGGTTGGCACGTAGTAGGTAGAATCTACTTTGGTGGAGATGTTGTTCTCCTGATGTTGCCGCTGGTTCTTTCCGATTACGAGTCCTGCCGTGCAGGAGCTGGATAGGAAGGTGACGATGGCTGAGCAAATCGCCACGATGAGATACCGGATGAATGCCTTCATGTTCTGGGTTCATGATTTTTTTTTCTGCCCCCTGCTAAGTTTCGCTTTTTCCTCTTTCCTCAGATTTCTCTTAGAAGAAGTACTTTGCGAAACGACTCTTTTCGAGGCTTGGAGTCTTGGTTTCATTACTTTTGTTTTCTGAAAAGCCTTGCCGTGAGAGAATCGTGGTTATTCTCTTGTTTTCCTGTGCTTCCCCGTTCTCTTCTTCAGGCCTTTTTTATTTCCCCAATTAGGGAGATATTTTTCTCCAACTGGGCAAGTGATTTTGCGCGCTTTCTGAATCACGATGCAAAGATACGAAATCCCGATTTATCAGGTGTGCGATAGCGTGCGATACCATGCGATAGCGGAACATTTTTACTCTAAACACTTAACATTATCCCGGTTCCCCGAGGTTATCGAAAATCGCCTTCACCTGCTTGGGCGTGAACGACTTGCAAGTCTTTTCATACCCCATCTCCTGCAATTCATCCCAGAGCGGCTGGCAACGCCGAATCCAACTCATGAGATGATTCACGGCCGTGCGTGGCATACTCTCGGGAAAGTACATCAGCCCCAGTTCCTTCTTCGTATACGAACGGTTTATAAAATCTTCCATAATCTTAATTTTTTTAATCATTTGTTTATCGGCTCCTTGTTCCCGGAAGTTGCAGCAGCCCCTAAAAGATAGTATTCGCTAAAATCCTTGCAGCCCGGTGGCAACTGGTGGTGAACCAGCTGGGGGAGCATCTCCCTGAGTTGCATGAAGAGCTTTCGCCCGGCACATCCTGATCAGGAAACATGTGGAATTCCACCTGATACAGTCTTCCGATATCCGTCAGCAGCTGCTTATCCTCGGGTTTGAGGAGCGTGGCAGAAGGGATGGCTATCGCCTTATGTCTGGCAGAAAGCATCGCCCAGCAGTCGCTACATCCCTCCGTAATAAACAGCCTCTCGCCCGGTTTCAGTCTCTTCACAACCGGCAGATTATAGATGCTGCATCTTGCGCCGTAAGGGAACCGGAAGCGGGGAGCTTCCTGCTCCTTCTTGTAATCCAGGTTCCGGTTCTGGATTCCTATAAGCCGCCCATCGGTATCGAAGTAAGGAATCTGCAGCCAGTTGATGCCCTTCTTATCCGTCCAGGAAGTCAGTCGGCACCAGTTCACCACTCTCCAGTCAATCTTCCTCTCCTCGAAGAGAAATCTCCGAGCTGCCTGGTTGAGCCAGGGATGCTCGAAGAATCTGGCATACCTGCTTGCATCGAAGGAAGATTTCCCCGAATTGTCACCCGAAGAAGAACCATCGGATGAAGAGCCCGAAGAAGCCCCTCTGCCCGAAGACCCTCCAAAGGAAGAGCTTTTCCCCGAAGAAGAATCCTCCTCCAGCTGAATCTGATGTTCTTCTGCGAGCCATCGGCAAGCCGACGGGAAATCCTTCTCCAGGTATCTCATCGCCAGGTCGATGGTGCCGATGGAGTTTCTCATGCATACATAGCATCTGCAGCTGTTCTTGGTCTTGTTGAACGTAAGGCTGGCGTGGTGGTCGTCATGGAAGGGGCAGAGCGCCTTATGGTGCTCCACCTTCATCCCCATCTCTTTCGCGACCTTCTCTATCGGAAGTTCGCGCAGTTTCTGAATCTCATATTTCTCCATCATATCCCTTTCCCTTTCTTTTTCTTGGCCGGTATACCCGTCAGATATTCTGCAGTCTTGGTATAGAGTTTCGTCTGGCTGTTATAAGTAATAACTGGCGGTTCTTCCATACGTTGAGCTGATGCTTGGTACCTTCCTGATTCTTGCCCAGACTCAGGCGCAGGGTTTCCAACTGCAGTTCGTTGAAGGAATTCTCCAGCTGGTCGAGCATGTTTTTCGGACCGCTTCTCTGAGCCTCTTCCTGCCCATCGCCCGCTTTAAACATGTCGCCGAACACCTTAACCTTCGACCACAAATCGTAGTAGCAGAACCATTCAACGAAGTCGCCGATGGATTTCGACCAGCTCTGGTCGTTCAGAATCCACAGCACGGCTCCCTTCTTCCATGCCGAGAAGATGCTGCGGTGGGAGAGTTCCCAGAGCGTATCATCATCAGCAAGGTCGGCCAGGCGTGCCATTTCCTCTGCCAGCTTATCGGCTATCTTGTTGAGTGGCTTCACCACAAAACTGCCCTTGCAGTTGTCCAGCCTCAGCAGGTAGCCATCGAGCTTTTCGAGGAAATCTTTGTTGTACGTTCCCTGTCGCGGAATCTTTCCGCTTCGCTCGCCACGGGCTTTGTAGGCGAAAGGTATGCGCCCGAAGAAACCATTGGTCAGGTCTTTCTTGTAAAAGAGTCGGGCCGCCTCGGGAGTAGAGGTAAAGGTGAGGTTCACACGGAGCAGAGGGTTGCCCGTTACGCCATCAGCCGTGGCGCGCAAGGCTCCAGCCCTCTGACAGTCGAAGATGTTTCTTACCATCTGGCTCACCTGCTTATGCCCACCACACATTCTGTCGGCCATCTCCACCTCAGGCAGATTGATGTACTGGGTTCTTCCGCCCAGCTGTTCGCATGCCATAGCGTTCTGGATGAATGCAGGATTGGTGACATCAGAAGGTGGAAACCAGAAACTCACGTCCGGGCGCTCCGGTTTTTCCTTGTTGGCGCCCTTGGTTTTCATCTGTCGCTGCCAGTCAACCAGTTTCTTGAACTCAGTCTCATCATGCTTTCTGAAAGGTCTCATGATGGCCTCTACAAGATGACCCAACTGTGCTTTCCGATACCCGATGGACCTATCAGACTG
>ENA-OQHU01000063-OQHU01000063.1-human-gut-metagenome-genome-assembly--contig:-NODE-63-length-17791-cov-1.866055_pt1 | contig 17791 bp, 18 predicted proteins | sample MGYA00242568_ERZ504729 | MGnify/ENA primary metagenome ERZ504729 (study PRJEB26092, sample SAMD00036223) | human gut metagenome | host: Homo sapiens | study: EMG produced TPA metagenomics assembly of... | reverse complement strand
ATGAGCTGCTCTTCTCCATTAATCCTTCTCAAAACTCATATTGGGACAAAATCAAGGAATAAGGCTACATGCAGATGATTCGAGGCAACTTCCCGGACGATAAAGCAAAGATTCTTCATAGGTAGGTTAAGTTCCTTTAAAACAATAAGATAAGAAATTATGCTCAAGCAATTATACATCAAGAATTTCACGTTGATTGACGAGTTGGACATTCCTCTTTATCCAGGATTCTCAGTCATCACGGGCGAGACGGGTGCCGGAAAGAGCATCATTCTCGGAGCCATCGGACTGCTCCTGGGCAACCGTGCAGACAGCAAGGCCATCAAGGCAGGAAGAGACCGATGCGTGATTGAAGCCAACTTCGACCTGTCAAAATACGGAATGCAGGATTTCTTCGATGCTAACGATATTGATTATGATGCAGAAGACACCATCATCCGCCGCGAACTGACTGCTGCCGGAAAGAGCCGTGCCTTCATCAACGACACGCCCGTCCCCCCTGAGCAAGATGAGAGAACTAGGCGAACAGCTCGTCGATATTCATTCGCAGCACCAGAACCTCCTGCTGCAGAAGGAAGACTTCCAGCTCAGCGTGGTCGACATTATTGCCCACGATGAAAAGCAGAAGAAGGCTTATCTTGCCGAATACAAGAACTATAAAAAGGCTAAGCAACAGCTGGAAGACCTGAAAGCGGAAATCGCAAAGAACAGGGAGAACGAGGAATTCATGCGATTCCAGTTTAAGGAACTGGATGACGCTAACCTGCAGGAAGGCGAACTTGAGCAACTGGAACAGGAAGCAGAAACCCTGAGCCCATTCTGAAGACATCAAGACTGCTCTCTATGAAGCAGATAATGCACTCTCGGGCGAAGACGGCAGTATTCTCGACAAACTGAAGAATGCAGCCCAGCAGATTGACAACATCAAGGAGGTTTATCCGGATGTGAAAGAGGTGGCTGAGCGAATGCAGAGCAGCTATATAGAACTCAAGGATATTGCCCAGGAAATAAGCGGAAGCGTTGACAATATAGAGTTCGACCCGAACCGGCTTGAAACCATCAATTCCCGACTTGACCACCTCTACTCGCTCCAGCAGAAATTCCATGTGGAAAATGTAGAGGAACTCATCGCCACTCGCGAGCGAATCAACGAACAGCTACAGCACATTGATAATGGAGATGAAGACATAGAAGAGCTGGAAAAACAAGTTGCCCTTCTGCTTGCCAAGGCTGAAAAGCTGGCTGGTGAACTGACTGCCATCCGAACAAAATCGGCTAGAAAGATAGAAGAAGAAATGAAGAAACGTCTCATTCCTCTGGGAATTCCAAACGTCCGCTTCGAAATTTCATTCTCCGCCAAGCCGCTCAGTTCTGATGGTGTTGACAAGGTAAATTTCCTGTTCAGCGCCAACAAGAGCACGCTTCTCCAGCCGGTGAGTCAGGTTGCTTCTGGTGGAGAAATCGCCCGCGTCATGCTTTCTCTGAGGCCATGATCAGCGGCGCCGTAAAACTGCCAACCATCATCTTTGATGAAATCGACACGGGAGTAAGCGGTAAGACTGCTGAAAAGATGGCGGAAATCATGACAGAGATGGGCAACCTGAACCGTCAGGTTATTTCCATCACCCACCTGCCTCAGATTGCTCCATGGGAACCCATCATTACAAGGTTCTGAAAGAAGAAACCGAAGAGGGAACTCTTTCTCACATGAAGGAACTCAACGAGCAGCAGCGCATAGAAGAAATCGCCCAGATGCTCAGCGGAAGCGACATTACGCCTGCTGCCCTGGCAAATGCTAAGGAGTTGCTCAATAAACACAAGCAACACAAATAAGATTATGAAAAAAATAAATATGATCATGATGGGACTGATGCTCGGAGCATCGTCCCTCTATGCCCAGCCGGGTTCGGTCCAGAAACTGGCTAAGAGCGTTTTCACCTTGACTACTTTCAATCAGAAAGGTGACATTATCGCCTCTACCCAAGGTGTTTTTATCGACAACAAGGGAACGGCTATCAGCACCTTCAAGCCATTTGTCGGAGCTGTAAAGGCTAGCGTTGTTGACGCTTCCGGAAAATCGATTCCTGTTGAGGCCATCATGGGAGCCGACGAACTCTACGATGTGGCTAAATTCCGCATCAACGCCTCTACTGTTGCTGCCCCTATTGCAACCAAGGAATCGGCTGCTGGCGACAAGGTCTGGCTGGTTCCATATTCTATCAAGAAGCCGGCTTACCAGCAGGAGGACATCAGCAGCGTAGAGAAGTTCAAGACTACGTACAACTATTACATCTTCTCGAATAGTGCTCCCGAAAATGCAGTAGGTTGTCCGTTTGCCAACAAGAACGGTCAGGTCATCGGTCTGATGCACAGCAATGGTCAGGTTACGGCCATCGACGCCAACTACGCCAAGCAGCTGAAGGTAACCGGTCTTTCGAGTCTTGATGCAGCACTTCGCGAAACCACCATCCGTACAGCTCTTCCTGATACAGAGAACGAAGCGATGACGATGATGACTCTGAAGAAAGGCCAGACTACAGCTGATGAGTATGCGAAATATAGCGATGAGTTTATCAGCAAATTTCCTACTTCAGCCTCGGTTACAAGGAGAAAGCCGCTTATCTGACGGATAAGGCCGAATATGATGCAGCTGCCAAACTGATGGAAGAAGGCATTAAGAAATCGGCTGCCAAGGATGAGGCTCATTCCAACTATGCCGACCTGATTTATCAGAAGATTATTTACAAGGGCGATTCTGTTTATAAGGACTGGACGCTTGATAAGGCCATAGCTGAGGCTCAAAAGGCATACGAAATCAAGGCTCAGCCTATTTACCGCCATCAGGAAGCGCAGATTAATTTTGTAAAGGGTGAGTATCAGAAAGCTTACGATACTTTCATGGATTTGACCAATACTTCACTTCTCAGCGGCGAACTCTATTTTGAGGCTGCCCAGGCTAAGAAGAATCTCAAGGCTCCAGCCAAGGAGATTGAGGTTTTGCTCGATAGTGCGGTAAGCGTTGGAAACAAGATCGGAATGGTTGCGAATTATTATCTGGCACGTGGAGAATTTCTGAAGGAGCAGGGTGAATTCCGCCGCGCTATTCAGGATTATAATATGTACGATTCCATTGCCCGTCCTGTTTCGCCAGCCTTCTTCTACACCCGTTACCAATGCGAAACCAAGTTACGCATGTGGCAGCCAGCCCTGCTTGATATTGCCCGCACCTGTTACCTGGCTCCTAAAGAGCCTACTTATTTTGCAGAATGGGCAAGTCTCGACTTGCGTGTAAAGCGTTATGATGAAGGAATCAGCGCAGCCACCCATTGCATAGAGTTGGCTCCTGAATATGCTGACGGCTACCTTCTCTTAGGACTGCTCCAGAAGGAGAAAGGAAATAAGGAAGAGGCCATCAAGAACCTGAAGAAAGCCCAGGAACTCGGCGATTCCCGCGCTGGAGAATATCTCAAGAAAGTGAAGTAATTATTTTAGTAATAAGTAAGAAAGTCCGTGGGCATTTTAACAGAACGCCTACGGACTTTCTTTTACATTTTAGTCATGTGGTACCCCAGCATTTTAAGCTCTACGGCTATTCCCATGAGGAACATCTGGTGAAGGGCGGCAACGAAACCACGGAAGGCTTCCTCGCTTCCAGGCTGCAGATTCAGATGAATCAGCTTGCTGTAAGAGCGCGAAGCACATTCTGCCACTACATTCGTAACAGCCTTATGCGCTTCCTCATTCAGCAGCAGAACCTTTTCGCAGATGTAATCATCCATGTGGTCGAAATCTATTCTGTCACGAAGATATTCATAATGATTCTCTACCTTGCTGTAGAGTTCCCAATCCTCATCCCAATACTTGGCAAGCGCCATTCCTACATACATGATCCAACCCAATGAAACCGTAGGATATTTGGCAAACTCGCGAATCGCATCAGGCAGATAACTCTCGCCTACTTTCTGCCACAGCTCTTCCAAATCCGGAGCTTCCGGCAAATGAGCGTCTACCTTATCAATACCCAGCAGATATTGATAAAGATCTTCCTTGAAGACAGCTTCAAAATTCTTTTTCTCTTCCATTTATCTTTTCTTTTTCTAATATTTTTTTACTGAACTCTGCAAACCCTGATTCCTATTTGCACCGGATGTTTATGCATGTAAGTATAAAGTGTCATCGGTTCATCAATCACCTTCTTGTGAATGCTGCTGGCGTTGAGCAGATGCAATCCGTCTTTGTGCCAGGAGGCAATACCGATGTGGGTTGTGTCGAGCCCCTTTTTGTTGGTAATGATGGCGATAATGTCACCATCATGAATAGCGTTGCGGAAAACTGCCGTGTTGGCAATCTTGCCCTTCGGAACATAACGGTAACGCTTGCCGTTCACACTCTGTTCCAGTTTTCTGATTCCCGATTTCCATTCCGGATGAGCCTTAAGCATCTTATAGCTCGAAACATGCGTACTCATCCAGTTGATGTTCACGGTCTGAACGGCCGAGAAAGGAGGATTGGGCGCAATATTCTTCACGATTCCCTCGCGCTCGTTTGCATCCATCCAAATCGTGAAATAATGCTGGCGCTTCACATAGGAAACCTCTCCGCCCACATAACGCACATTCCGGAGATGTTCACAGAAAGCCGAGAAAGAAGTCTCATTCTTCTTGGCGCATAGGGTGAGCGCCGTTACCATCTCTACGTATGTGGTGCAGTCCAGCTCACGGGTGTTCACGATGAGCACCTCTTCCTTCGTTCGGTCCAGCGTGCCGCCCACATAAGGAACGCCCACCATCTGCTTGCCGAACCAAAGCATCCAACTGGCTGGTTTCTTCTTCATCGCCCTTGCCTGCTGCAGCAGTCCTACAATCCGCAGACTGTCCTGCCGCTGATAAACCACATTCACCCTGGCTTCTCCCGGAACAGCCAGCACGCAAGCCAGCACGACAGCTGCCATTTTCGTAAATATTTTCATCTCTTCTCTTTTTATATATTAATGATGACGTTTCCTGCCGAAGTTCACACCCACATAAATATTGAGTGAGCCAAACGAATTGTTGGTAGAAAACTGTTTTTTCTTATAGTTGTAGGAATGGATGATGGTGCTGGCGCCCGCGTACCAATGCGTGTTGTTCCACACAATACCGAAGCGGCCTATTCCATCCAGGTTCACATTCTTGAAACTGAAGTTGGTAATGTCCAGATGTTCCCTTTCATTATCCGATTTCGAGCGGTTGTAAGCCACACCTACCGAGAGCGAAGCGTTGAAGAGCCAGTTCTTGGCGAAAACCCAGTTGTAAGCATAGCCGCAGGTTACGTTCACATCGCTGTATTTCACCTTGCTGAACATTAGCGAACTGTCTATCTTGGCTTCCGGAGTTCCCCCGTTTGTCAGATTTTTATTCAGCTTTTCATCTACAAGATTGGTCAGTTTATCCCAGTTCACCTCCAGTTCATGCTCCGTGTAACCGATTCCCAGAAGCATGGAACCGGCACTTCTCCGCTGCACCGTACTCTGCGAATAGGCGGCAGGATAAGAGAAGCGGCGATGGTTGAAAATGTAATAAAGATTGAATCCCTTGATGCTCGATTTGAAACCGTCGAAAGGAGCCTTGCGGATAGGGGCACAATCGATGTGCTCACCCAGATTCATCCGCTGAACATGATAGTCATTTCCCGTCTGTCGCCAGAACAGGTCTATTCCCAGCAGACTGCTGTAGAGGCTCAGGTCAAACTCCTTTTTATTAGTGTGGTTATTCCTGAAATTAATGTGCTTCAGGTCGAACGTATAACCCAGAAACACCCATCGCCAGCCTAGATAAGGCCCCAGGCGGTAAGAAGGATCAGGCGAGAAGGAAATGCTCTGTCCTTCGCTGTTTCTGAGCGTATATTCCTCGTAGGTATTGGTGTTCTGCAGCATCACCGTATAATTGTAATGCTGGTCTTCTATATAAGCCGAATCCGTACTGTTGAATTCTCTGAAGAACCGGGTGAACACATCTCCCACCTGATGGAAGAAGGTTTTGCGATGGCGCTCTTTCACGAGGCTGTCCTGGGAATTGGACATGAACATCGTCTTGTTGAAGAGCATTCCCAGCATGGTAGAATCCACGGACTCCCCTGCCCTTGCCGAAGTGCAGACAAGGGAACAGATAAATCCTACTATACAGAAACATCTCTTCATAACTTACGCACTAATCCTGATGATGATTTTGTAAAAAATCAGTTCTTCCACAATACTCGGTCCAGCACCCAGTTGACAGCCGTAGCCGAAACGCTGGTGCAGTCGCATTTTCCTATTCCCTGCAGATGCTGAATCACACTCTTGATGAGCGGCAGCTGCACATAAGGCGGATTCGGAACCGTAATCAAGTTCTTTCCTTCGCTCGTAATCACTTCTATCGGCTGGTAAGTGAACACCGAGAATGAGAGCGAACCTTTCTCGCCAATCACCTCGATGCAGTCTTCCTTCGCACTCTCATGTCCCACGAAGCACCAGCTTCCGCTGCCCGGAATTCCACTCTCAAAGAAGAAGCACGCCGAGAGCGTATCTTCAGCCTGATAAAGATGCGCTCTGTTGGCAGGATAGCCGTGCGCACGGGTAATCACACCAAACAGATTCTGGAGCAAATCTATCTGATGAGGAGCCAGGTCGTAGAAATAGCCGCCGCCCGCAATATCCGGCTGCAGTCGCCAAGGCATTTCCTTGCCGCTCTGAAAGTCGAGATCGCGCGGAGGAACCGAGAAGCGCACCTGAACATTCACCACGTTACCGATGGTTCCGCTCTCGATAATCTCCTTCACCTTCTGGAAGTAAGGAAGATAACGGCGATAGTAAGCTACGAAGCAGGGAACACCCGTCTGCTCGCTGATGCGGTTGATGCGGATGCAGTCGTTGTAGCTCGCTGCCAGCGGTTTCTCTATATAGCAGGGTTTGCCCGCACGCATCGCCATGATGGCAAAGATGGCGTGAGAAGAAGGTGGCGTGGCAATGTAAACAGCATTCACATCGGGGTCTTCTATCAATTCCGATGCATCCGTGTACCATTTGCGCACATGATGGCGCTCAGCATAGCTGCGTGCCTTGTTCTCGCTTCGGCTCATCACAGCCACCACCTGCGAACCCTCCACTTCGTTGAAAGCCGGTCCGCTTTTCTTTTCGGTTACTTCTCCGCAGCCGATAAATCCCCAATTAATCTGTTTCATTCTCTGTTGGTTTATTCTCTCCCGAAAGATTATTCTCCGGCGAGCGATTTGTTGATTTCGTCAATATAGTCGAGCACCTCGTCGCGTCCCATCTTCTTTTCACTACTGGTAATGAAATAAGGTGGAAGTGCTTCCCAGCGGTCTTCCAGCGCATGCATCCATTTCTCCGCATTCATGCGAGCCTTGACCGGACCCAACTTGTCGGCCTTGGTAAAGACGATGCAGAAAGGAACGCCGCTCTCGCCCAGCCAGTCTACAAACTCACGGTCTATCTTCTGCTGGTCGTGGCGCACGTCGATGAGCACAAAGACATTAGCCAACTGCTGGCGCTGCAGAATATAACTGCTTATCATTTGTTCCAGCTGCTTCTGTACGGTCTTCGAACGCTTGGCGAAACCATAGCCAGGAAGGTCAACCAGATACCATTCGTTGTTGATGATGAAGTGGTTGATAAGCAGCGTCTTACCCGGTGTGGCTGAAGTCTTAGCCAAACCCTTGTGGTTGCAGAGCATATTGATGAGGCTCGATTTTCCCACATTACTTCTGCCAATGAAAGCATATTCAGCCTTCGTATCTTTCGGACACATGCTCACTCGTGGAGCCGATATTGTAAATTCTGATTTCTTAATTTCCATTCTTTCTATTTTTCTTTTATAAATATTTATTATTAACGGCCGCACATCAACTAATCATAAAGTTCAATGTTCAACGCTCAAAGTTCAAAGTCTAGAGCATTTCAGCCAGTTCCAGCCATCTCATTTCCTTCTCATCAAGTTCATCCTTGATTTCAGGCAGGCGCTTGCTTTTCTCTGTCAGTTCCTCAACCGATAGATTTCCGCTGCAGAGTTCCTCTTCCAGCTTCTTCTGTTCCTCGGTCAGCGCATCTATTTCCTGGGTCAGCTGCTCATATTCGCGCTTCTCCTTGTAGCTCATCTTGCGCTTGTTCTCAAAATTGGCGTCGCGCTTGGCCGTGCCAGCTCCGTCGTTTTCTGCCGTTGCATTTCCGCTCTTTGCCGGTTTCGCCTGTTCCGCCTCGTCCTTCGCCTGCATCCGGCTCCATTCCCTGTACTGCGTATAGTTGCCTGGGAAATCCTGTATTTCGCCTTCGCCCTTGAAAACCAGCAGATGGTCTACTACCTTGTCCATGAAATAGCGGTCGTGGCTCACCACGATGACGCAACCCGCAAAATCCTGAAGATATTCTTCTAGTACCTGCAGCGTCTGGATGTCGAGGTCGTTGGTCGGCTCGTCCAGCACCAGGAAGTTCGGATTCCTCATCAGCACCGTACAGAGGTAAAGCTTGCGCTTCTCGCCGCCGCTCAGCTTGTAAACGTAGTTGTGCTGCTCCTCGGGCGTAAAGAGGAAGAACTGCAGAAACTGCGAAGCCGTCATGTGCTTGCCGCCGCCCAGATCTATATAATCAGCAATCTCCGTAATCACGTCAATCACCTTCTGGTCTTCACGGAATTTCAGTCCCTCCTGCGAGAAATAGCCGAAGCGAACCGTCTCGCCGATGTCAAACTTGCCGCTGTCGGGCTGAACCTCGCCCAGCAGCATCTTGATGAAGGTCGATTTTCCCGTTCCGTTATTACCCACAATACCCATCTTCTCGAAGCGGGCAAAGTTGTAGTAGAAGTTGTCGAGAATCACCTTCTTCTGTCCCCTGTCGTCGAAAGCCTTGCTCACATACTGGCATTCAAAAATCTTCGAACCTATATAAACGGTAGAAGCCTTCAGCCTTACCTGCCTGTCTTCGATGCGCTGCTTCGCCACCTTCTCCAGCTCGTAGAAAGCATCCTCGCGGTATTTTGCCTTGTGTCCGCGAGCCTGAGGCTGACGGCGCATCCAGTCGAGTTCCCTGCGGTAGAGATTCTTCGAGTGCTGAATTTCGGCTCTCAGATTGTCCATTCTCTCCTGCCTCTTCTCCAGATAATAGGCATAATTGCCGCGGTAGGTGTAGATGGTGCGGTCGTCGAGTTCCAGAATCGTATTGCACACCTTGTCCAGGAAGAATCGGTCGTGCGTAACCATGAAGATGGTCTTGTTGCCGCGGTTCAGATAACCCTCCAGCCACTCTATCATCTCCAGGTCCAGATGGTTGGTCGGCTCGTCCAGCATCAGGAAGTCGGGTTCCGTAATCAGCACATTCGCCAGCGCCACTCGCTTCTGCTGTCCGCCGCTGAGCTGTCCCATCGGCTGTTCCAGGTTGGTAATGTGCAGCTGGGTGAGAATCTGTTTCGCCTTCAGCACCTTCTCCGGATCATCCTCATGATTGAAGCACGCCTGCAGCACACTTTCCTCCGGATCAAACTGCGGCGATTGCTCCAGATAGCCCACCTTCAAGTCGCGTCGGTAGATGATGTCTCCGCTCTCGTGTCCCTCTTTATCCATCAGCACCGACATGAGCGTGGACTTTCCCGTGCCGTTTCTCGCCACGAGTCCCACTTTCTGTCCTTCAGCGATAGAGAAGGAAATATTATCAAAAAGAACCTGTGCACCAAAGCGTTTGGTGAGGTTTTGAACGTCTAAATAGGGTATTTGACTAGCCATTTTTATTTTTTGTGCAAAGATAGGCAAAATATTTGGCAGAAACAAATTTTTTAATTATCTTTGCACACGAATTTATCAATCAATACCGTGTTTCCATTCAGAAACGCGACATTTCAGAAAAAATCATTAATATACAATATATAATATATGTATAGCAAAGAAGAATTACAAGCAAAGAGTGTCGTTCAGTTGAAGGACATTGCCAAGGAACTGGGAGTCAAGGTAAAGAAGAGCGATAACAAGGAAACTATCGTCAATGCCATTCTCGACGCCCAGACAGAACAGCCAGCTCCTGAAGCAGCCCCTAAGCGCAAGCGCACCCGCATTGCAACCAAGAAAGAAGACCGTGTTTATTCCGTACACGGTAATGAAGGAGAGAATTTCGACGTGCAGAAGAACCAAGTATTGGGTCCTAACGGCGGCGAGACTGCTCCTCAGGCTATGAACGAAGCTGCCCCAGCCCCAGCGGTTGAGGAAGAAATCCAGTTCAGCCCGGCAGAGCAGAGTTTACAATCATCTGCCCAGAAGCAGACTCTAAACCAATCAGGCGAAGACATCGAGGCTCAGGTACTTGCCAACTTCCCGAAACACCGCGGCAGAAGAAGCAAGGCAGAACTCGAAGCCATTGCAGAAGCCAGAGCAGCTGCCATCAGAAAACATCAGGCGGTAAAAGCCGAGATAGAAGCGCAGATGGCGAAAGATGCACAGGAGACGGCTAACCAGCAGGCTGCTACTGAGCAGGCTGCAGCTCCTGAGCAAGTTGCCGTTCCTGAAGAGCAGTTCTCTGCCGGAAACGCTGAGAGCGCTAACATCAGCGGCGATTTGCAGGCGATGCTCCAGGCTAAGATGAATGCACAGAACGCAGCAGCTCCGGCTCCGGCAGCAGCTCCGGTTCCTGTTGAGGAGGCAAAGGAAAAAGCTACTGAAAAAACTGCAACCGATAAGAAACAGGAGTCAGCTCCTATCCACTATACTGAAGGTATGAAGGTAGAACTCGATGCAGACGGAACCTGGAAGGGTGATCCGGGCGATGGAACCGATTTCATCCTGGTAGTCGACATTCCTATCGAAGACCAGGCTGCCATTCCTACTGTCGACATCTTCGACCGTCCTACCACTCCGCAGACTTCTCACCAGTACACACCTGCAGCCAAGAACAAGCAGGAAGCACCAGCCTACGATTTCAGCAATCTCGTGAAATCCAACGGTGTGCTCGAAGTGATTTCAGATGGCTACGGATTCCTGCGCAGCAGCGATTACAATTACCTTTCTTCACCGGACGATGTTTATGTAGCATCCAGCTTCGTCAAGAAGTTCGGTCTGAAGACTGGCGATGTCATCGAGTGCAAGGTGCGTCCGCCTCACGAGGGCGAGAAATACTTCCCGCTCACCAGCATCATCAAGATCAATGGCCGTGACCCGTCAGAGGTTCGTGACCGTGTTCCTTTCGAGCACCTCACCCCACTCTTCCCTGATGAGAAGTTCAATCTCTGTGGCGACCGCCGCACCACCAATCTCAGCACCCGCATCGTAGACCTCTTCTCGCCAATCGGTAAGGGTCAGCGTGCGCTCATCGTGGCTCAGCCTAAGACCGGTAAGACCATCCTCATGAAGGATATTGCCAACGCCATCGCAGCCAACCATCCTGAGGCTTACCTCATGATGCTGCTCATCGACGAGCGTCCTGAGGAGGTTACCGACATGGCCCGCACCGTGAATGCAGAGGTTATCGCCTCTACCTTCGATGAGCCAGCAGAGCGCCATGTCAAGATTGCCGGAATCGTGCTCGAGAAGGCTAAGAGAATGGTAGAATGCGGACACGATGTTGTCATCTTCCTCGATTCTATCACCCGTCTCGCCCGTGCCTATAACACCACAGCTCCTGCATCTGGTAAGGTGCTCACCGGTGGTGTGGATGCAAACGCCCTCCAGAAGCCTAAGCGTTTCTTCGGTGCTGCGCGTAACATCGAAGGCGGCGGTTCGCTCACCATCATCGCTACTGCCCTCATCGATACAGGTAGTAAGATGGATGAAGTCATCTTCGAGGAGTTCAAGGGAACTGGTAACATGGAGTTGCAGCTCGATCGCTCACTCAGCAACAAGCGCATCTTCCCTGCTGTCAACCTCATTTCTTCGTCTACCCGTCGCGACGATCTGCTGCAGGACAAGACAACGCTCGACCGCATGTGGATTCTGCGCAAGTATCTGTCCGACATGAATTCTATCGAGGCGATGAGCACCATCCACAAGAATATGCAGCATACTCGCAACAACGACGAGTTCCTGCTCTCTATGAATTCATAACCCCTCATCCGGGTTTACCCATATCTGAATATCCGGCAAAAGGCTCCGTTCATCGGCAGTCTTTACTAGATATAAAAGAAGAGAGATTTGAAAGAGAAGGGCAAGTTCCATTTTCGGGATTTGCCCTTCGTGTTTTTTTACTGTTTAAAATCATTAAAAAAATATCGCATTTCATTTTTTATTCGTATCTTTGCTTATCTTAAACACAGAGGGGGCGCAAAGCCCCAATATAAATAATGTATAACTTAAAATCAAAAGAACCATGAGCAAATATTTTGCAGAATCAGAATTGATTATCAATGAAGACGGAAGCTGCTTCCACCTTCATCTTCGCCCGGAACAAGTGGCTGATAAAGTAATCCTCGTTGGCGACCCAGGTCGCGTAGCCCTCGTAGCCTCCCATTTCGATGAGAAGGAATGCGAAGTTTCAAGTCGGGAATTCCACGCCATCACCGGCACATATAAAGGCAAGCGAATCACTGTGCAGAGCACCGGAATAGGATGCGATAATATCGATATCGTAGTCAACGAGCTCGATGCGCTGAAGAATATCGATTTCAAAACCCGCACCGAGAAACCCGAGCACACCACGCTCACCCTCGTGCGCATCGGAACCTGCGGCGGCCTGCAGCTCAACTGCCCTGCCGGAACCTTCGTAGCCTCGCAGAAGAGCATCGGTTTCGACGGACTCATCAACTTCTATGCCCGTCGCAACGAAATCTGCGACCTCGAAACAGAGGCAGAATTCAAGCGCCAGGTAAAATGGAACGACCAGATTGGCAACCCATACTGTGTAGACAACAATCCGGAACTGCTCAACCAGATAGCCGGCGATGATATGGTACGCGGAATCACCATAGCCTGTGGCGGTTTCTACGGACCTCAGGGCCGCGAACTCCGTGCCCCACTTGCCGACCCGGAACTTAATCAGAAGATTGAAGCATTCGAGTATAACGGTCTGCGCGTCAACAACTTCGAGATGGAGAGTTCAGCCCTCGCCGGTCTTTCCCTTCTCCTCGGTCATAAGGCATTAACCTGCTGCATGGTCATCGCCAACCGCCGTGCCCTCAGCGCCAACACCGGCTACAAGAGCACCATCGACAATCTCATCAAGGTTGTATTAGATAGAATTAAACAATAAAAAAATGAATCAAGAAGAATGTATCTGCGCCCTGGCAACCCCAGCCGGCGGTGCTATCGGAATTATCCGACTCAGTGGCTCCGACGCCATTACCCTCACCGACAAAATCTTCCAGTCTGCCAACGGCAAATCCCTGGAAGAAGCCAAGCCCTACACTCTGCATTATGGCGAAATCAAGGATAAGGATGGCAACACCATCGATGATGTACTGGTGAGCGTGTTCCGTGCACCCCACAGTTATACAGGCGAGAACTCCACCGAGATTTCCTGTCATGGCAGCCGATACATTCTTCAGCAGGTTCTCCATCGCTTTACAGAGGTAGGATGTCGCCAGGCAGAACCGGGCGAATACACCCGTCGTGCCTATCTCAACGGCAAGATGGACCTCTCTCAGGCAGAAGCCGTAGCTGATCTCATCGCCTCTACCAACAAGGCAACCCACAAGATGGCACTCAGCCAACTGAAGGGTCATTTCAGCAACGAGCTCTCCCTCCTTCGCGAAAAATTATTAAAGATGACTTCGCTCCTGGAGTTGGAGCTCGACTTCAGCGACCACGAAGAACTGGAGTTTGCCGACCGCAGCGAACTCCAGGCACTAGCCGAAGAAATCAATCACAAGATTACCACCCTCGCCCACTCCTTCGAAACCGGCAATGCCTGAAGCAGGGAGTAGCCGTAGCCATCGTAGGCAAGACGAATGTGGGCAAGAGCACCCTGCTCAACCGTCTGCTCCACGAGGAGAAGGCAATCGTGAGCGACATTCACGGAACCACCCGAGATGTAATCGAAGACACCACCCTCATCGACGGAATCACCTTCCGCTTTATTGACACAGCCGGAATCCGCAAGACGGATGATGTGGTAGAAAACATCGGAATAGAGCGCACTTTCCAGAAGATGGAAGAGGCGAAGATAGTAATCTGGCTATTAGATGAGCAGCCGTCAGCCTCAGAAATCGAGGAGATGAAGCTGAAGAACCAGGGCAAGAAGCTGCTGGTGGTATTTAATAAGATGGATAAACTGGAGGATGATAAACTTGCGTTCGATAAGTTCACCCATTCCTTCGGTTCAGATTCCAGTGAATCAGAAGCCCCACTCTTCATCAGTGCCCGCACAGGCGAGAATGTTTCATCCCTGGAGCAGGCATTAGTAAAAGCCGCTGATATTCCTGAGATTACCGAGAACGACGTCATCATAACGAGTGCCCGCCACTACGAGGCCCTACTCCGTGCCCATGATTCCCTCTCCCGAGTATTGGAGTCGATGGAAATGGGCATGAGCGGCGACATCATCGCCGAAGACCTGAAAATGGTGTTGGAAGAACTGGGTGAAATCACTGGCGGACAGATTAGTAGCCAGGAAACGCTAAACAATATCTTCAAGCACTTTTGCATCGGAAAGTAACCCCCTGGACAGCTCTAAAACTAACATTTTTATAACTGCTTGCAAGCCACCTACTTAGGTGGCTTTTTTCGTCTTAACACATTCCATTTGTAATTTGCTGAAACCAATATTTTGGTGTATTTTTGGCTCAAATTTCATTCGTGGCCCTCAATTCTGTGAGAAAATGGAAAGGAAAAAATCTATGTTTTGGTACCTTCTGAGACAAAATGAGACAGTTTCAATCCTTCGACCATTTCTCATGTTTGGCACCTCGTGAGAAATACTGAGAATATGTGAGACAGTCTGAGACAAAATCGACGACCTCATTAACCAAAAAGAGCATGTAAAAATGAGAATAATTAAGGTGTGTGGAGTCTGTGGAAAGGAGTTTGTTGCCAGCAAAATGACCAGTAAATACTGTTCAAGACGCTGTGAACGTGTCGCTTTCCGGAAAAGAGAATCCGAAAAGAAGAAAAATGAGAAAGAAAGTGCCGAAGCTTTGCGTGAGGAAGAGAAGATAAAATCCTTGCGAGAAAAGGCATTCCTTACCCCGAAAGACGTTGGCGTTCTATTCGGTGTAAGCCGTGCTACCGTATATAGATATTTCCAAACTGGTATTGTTAAAGCTATAAAAATTAGAAACAAAACTTTTGTTAGAACATCAGACATAGATAAGATGTTCGATGAAGCTTCACCATACAAGAAGAGAAAATATCAAATCAAGGAAGAGCAGGAGTATTATACTCTTCGTGAAATCATGGAGAAATATCACATCGGTCGTAAAGCCGTATGGGGACGTTGTGACCGTATGGGTATTCCAAAAGTTTATGAAGGACGTAACACCTTCTTCAGTAAAAAGGCAGTTGATGCAAAGTTTGCAGACCTTCTTGAAGAAATCAATCTCGACAACTACTATACAATGGATCAGGTGATGGACATGTATGGTATGACTCGAACTAATGCAATGAGTTTTGTTACTTATCATAAGGTACCAAGAGTTAACCGTAATGGTAAGGCTTACTATTCCAAGATACATATTGATAGTATCAAGCAAAAAGGCAATGAGGTAGATCCGGACTGGTACACTTACGAAGAGATTTCAGAAAAGTATGGCCTAACAAAGGATCAGATTAGCTACACTCTTAAAAATTATGATGTAAGGACTGAGAAACGAGGTAAGTTCACGATGATCTATAGAACCGACTTCGACAAGATTACTCAACAGCGAATGGGCAACACCAAGAAAGTTGAGAACTTGGATGGAACAGAACGTGTCATCTTCCAAGCAAAAGCACAGGAGAGAGCATGTCCTCCTACTCCAGAAGGATATTACTCAACTGAGGAAGTGGCAGAAATGTTCAAGATTACCATCAAGCATGTCGGCGTGATGACCAGAGAGAACAAAACTCCTAAAATAGCTCTTAAAAAATTTCAACTTCTATGAGAAGAAGGCCATTGATATCCTGTATAATCAAAAGCATAAGTATGCGGATATAAATGACTGGATCACTCCTGAAGAGATGAGAGATACCTACAAGATGACGCATGATGCAGTACGTTCATTCATCCATCGGCATAAGATACCTTCAAAAGTTGAATATGGAGTAACCTACTATTCAAAGCAGCACATCCAGGCGCTGAAGACTGGATATTTCGAAGGAAGAGAACGCTACTATTCTGTCGAAGAAGCTATGAAGAAGTATGGAATGACAAAGGATATTGTTCATTATTACGTCAAGCATTACAAAGTCACTAAAGTAAAGAAGGGGCAATTCATGTTCTTTAGAAAAGAAGAATTCGACAGACTCATGGAAAAACGTTTCAAAAATGATGATTTGAAAACAGATTATACTGAATAGTATGATTTACTTTCTCTTTACTGATGTCAATGTAGTATCATTTAAGAATTTTGCAAACGAATTTTATTAATACAAAAATCAGATATATTATGCAAGTATGTAAAACCGTTAAGCTCCGTATGCGTGACAGACGCAACGGAACAAAGTCACTTTTCCTGGACTTCTGGCCAGGATATAGAGACCCAGAGACCATGGAGTTGATACGCCGTCGCTCACTTGGCATGTACATTTATGCCGATCCTGCCAACAAGCAGCAGAAGCTATACAACGACAAGATTCTCGCCAAGGCAGAAGCTATTCGTTGTAAGGTGTACATTGATGTTCTCGATGAGAAGTATGATTTTTTCAACCGTGACAGATTGAAGGAGGACTTTCTCGGATATTTCAGAAATATGGTCAATCGCAACTATGTGAAGTGTGATGCAGCCTACAAGCATTTCGAGAAGTTCAGTAAAGGCAAATGTACATTTGAGATGCTTGATGTTCTTTACTGTAACAAGTACATGGAATATCTCCTTGATACCAAAGTGTCATCAAGAGGTGGACATGTTATCAAGAAGTCTATTTCCAGAAATACGGCATCAGCCTATTGGAATGTGTTCAAGCAGGTCTTGACAAAGGCATACCGTGAGCGAAGGCTGACAGATGATCTTGCCAGCCTTTTGGAAAACATTTCATGTACAACGCCAGTGAAGCAAAGTCTTACATTGGAGGAAGTTAGAAGAATGTATGCCACAGAATGTTCTATTCCGGTGGTTAGAAAGGCGGCATTATTCTCCTGTCTTACAGGTCTCCGTATTAGTGACATCCTGAGATTGAAATGGGAGAATATCCGTAGCTATGCTGATGGTGGATATTATCTGGATTTCATTTGCGTGAAGACAAAATGCCAGACCCAGGTTCCAATTGGCGATGATGCTTATGCTCTAATCCATCCAAAGACCAACAGAACATATATCTTTCAAGGTTTCAAACGTACTATGACGTATGGTGTGATGCAGAACTGGCTAAAAGAGTGCGGTATCGAAAAGCATATCACCTTCCACTGCTTCCGTCATACGTATGCCTCGTTGCAGCTCGAACTTGGTACAGACATCTATACCGTTCAGCATCTGCTCAATCATAAGAATGTCAGCACAACGCAGATCTACGCTTCTCACGCAAATCCAAAAACACGTGAGGCAGCAGGCAGAATTACGTTAACGAACGTGAAAGACGATGTGAAGCCAACAGAAAGCAAGATGTGCCCAAAAGCAAATAAGAGAAAATAAGATTATAATACGGCAAATAAGAGAAAATAAAATATCGCTTAAAGCATTGAAACACAGAAATAATAAATAGTGTTTAAGAGACG
>ENA-OQHU01000062-OQHU01000062.1-human-gut-metagenome-genome-assembly--contig:-NODE-62-length-17905-cov-1.659017_pt1 | contig 17905 bp, 19 predicted proteins | sample MGYA00242568_ERZ504729 | MGnify/ENA primary metagenome ERZ504729 (study PRJEB26092, sample SAMD00036223) | human gut metagenome | host: Homo sapiens | study: EMG produced TPA metagenomics assembly of... | reverse complement strand
CCAGCCTATCCCCCCCCAAAAATTCAACATTCAACACTCAACATTCAACATTCAAAAAAATGAAAGCGAACACTTGGAAAACAATTCTGCAGATAGCCATCAGCATACTGACCGCTATCGCTACTACGCTCGGAGTAACGAGCTGCATGGGATAAAGAAAACAGAGAAATCCGGTCATTAAGGTCATGGTCATTAAGGTCATTAAGGATTTCCAAAGAAAGTTAAAGGGAAACGAGTAAAAAATCATCATTTTTTTGCTCATTTTCCCTTTTTTTATTATCTTTGCCTTAAAAATTAATAATTGAACTTTCGTATGTGGTTCAAGTACGGGCTTCTGCCCTTTACCTTTCCCTTCGGCCGGTGACCGTTGGTTCAGGGCGTGTGGGCAAAACTTGCGAAAGTTCAGTAGATAACAAAATAAAGAACGAAGAATTTCATTGAAATAATCTGATGGAAACAGAAAGAATTTTACTTCGATATTGGCAGGAATCAGATGCAGAGGCGCTCTTCAAGTACGCCTCCGACCCTGACGTAGGACCACGTGCTGGATGGCCGGCGCATAAGTCTGTAGAAGAAAGTCGGGAGATAATCCGGACATTCTTCCATAATGAAACGACATGGGCGATTGTGTTGAAAGAGACTGGCGAGGCTATCGGCTGCATCGGCTACTACACCCATGAAACCAGCAACATCCCTATCGGAGAAAACGACTGTGAGGTGGGCTATTGGGTAGGAAAGCCATTTTGGAACCAAGGAATCTGCACCGAAGCCTTGAAGCTGATGCTTGACTACTGCATCAACGAGAAGCATTTCGAAAACATCTGGGCAGACCATTTCACAGGCAATCCTGCATCAGGGAAAGTCATGGAGAAATGCGGTTTCTCAGACACCGGAATGCTGAACAGATGTAGCCAGCTTGTGGGTGGCGACAAGGAAATGGTCAAGGTGTTCAAGTACAACGGATAAAGGAGAAAATAGAATGATGAAACTCAATAACACCAAAAGTGAGTGGTTTATGTAAAAAGTACAGAGAATATGAATTATCTCCGTAACTTTTTACATTTTCGGCTGATTTACCGCTTCAGCGCTATGTTATAATTATAATATTTGCTGTTGCCCGTAATATCCTCCAGCACCTGAATGAAAGGAGGAAACTTCACACTCTCGTTGGCAGAAATGCCGCGGGTTTCAAGAATCATCAGGTCGGAAACCGGCTCAAGAAACTCGTCGAGCTCGAAATACTGGCCCTTCCAGATAAAACTCTTGCGATGCTTATGAATGCGCTGGCGGTAAGGGTCTGCCTGCTGGAGCATATTCTCGTAGAGATTAGCGCTGATCTGTCGCTCGGTCTCAACCTGCTCGTTGTCGGCTACGCGCTTCTTAGTGGTGTGAACATATACGTACTTTCCACCTTCGAATCCGCGGCGACGGAGACGGATCTCGCTGCCTGGTTCTCCCGAAAGATAGGTCTGAACGATATCGCTGTCGATGGCATTTGGCACTTCGCCGGTCAGTTTCACGATATACTTTCTTTCCTCTTCGATAGGTTGCGGAATACCCAGCACATTGCTGATTTCCTTGAGCACACGGTTCAGCTTGTTGTTGAAGTCCTCGTGGTTGTTGATTACTCTCAGATGTGGGTGTCCCTTCCAGGCGGAAACGATTTTCTTGTCCAGTTCCCTGGCTATCTGCAATCCCTTTTCGTCCGCCTTTTCCACGCGCTGGGCGTTGTTGGCTGTGGTGTAGAATTGTTCAGCGCCATCTGCGGCAGAAACCAGATGCAGTACGGCATCGTAGCGTTCACGCAGCTGGGTGTTGGTATATCCCTGCTCGGAGATGATGCGGTTCCAGAAGTCCTCTGTCAGGTAGGTGGAGATATCCATCGTGCCACGGTCGCAGACGATGATGACCGGCTTGTCGATGGTTTCAGCCATTTTGGTGAAACTGTCTTCCAGTCCGATCTGAGTCAGGAAGGTAGCTTTTTCTCCCTCGAAGAAGAACTTCTCGTTTTTGGTGAGATAGTTCATTCCTGCCTGGGTGAACATGGTAGGAACCTCAGGAATGGTAAACACCTTGTATCCAAGGCCAGAGAAGTGGTCGATTATTTTAACCAGCGCAGTGGTTTTACCTGCGCAAGGACCACCTGTAAGTACAATTTTCTTAATTGTATTCATTATCTTATTTTTTGTTATTATCAGATGCGTCATAGGATGTGGCAAGCGCCCTCATTCCTTTTATGGGTGCAAAGATAGCAATAAATTCTTTAAGAAAGAAAAAAACTTTCGGTTTTATTTTGTATTCTAAATGAATTAATGTATCTTTGCAAAGTTAAACGACAAGAAATAAGACTAGAAATAACAGATGATTTACTTCATTTCAAAGAAATTAGAAATATCAGCAGCCCATTCGCTCACCCTCAGTTACGAGAGTAAGTGCAGCAGTCTGCATGGTCACAACTGGCAGATTGAACTCTTTTTCGTGGGCAGAGAGTTGAACCAGGATGGCATGGTGATAGATTTCACCCATGTCAAGAAAGCGGTGCATGGCAAGATGGATCACGCCAATCTCAACGAGGTGTTTGATTTCAATCCTACCGCCGAGAATATCGGAAGATGGCTCGTGGATCTCTTCCCAGAGTGCTATAAGGCTACGGTGCAGGAGAGCTTCGGCAATACTGCCGTGGTGGTTGACGAAGAGAAAATCAAAGGAATCGAGCATCTGGTTCCTTAATATAGGAGCTGGTAATTAATATAAGAAAAAATGTATAAAGTTAACGAGATATTCTATTCCCTTCAGGGAGAAGGAAGATGGATGGGCAGACCAGCTGTTTTTGTTCGTATGAGCGGCTGCAATCTGAAATGTCCTTTCTGCGATACCGATTTCAAGGGATATAAGGAGATGAGCGCCGAGGACATCCTGACTGCGTGCCTGGAGAAGGGTGGCGATTGCCGCTTTATTGTTCTTACAGGTGGCGAACCAACCTTGCAGGTAGATGCGGAACTCATCCAGCTCCTGCATCAGCAGGGATATTATCTTTCGATGGAAACCAACGGCACCCACGTGTTCCTGAGGGCATCGACTGGGTTACCTGTTCGCCAAAGTTGGACTTTACGGAGGGTGGTGAACTCGCCTTGAAGAAGGTGGATGAGTTGAAGCTGGTCTTTGATGGCGCTCACGAAGTAAACAATTATGGATTGGAAGCCACCTATCAGTATCTGCAGCCTTGCGATGTGGGCAATGATGCCCGCAACCGCTTTATCCTCTCCGGCTGCATCGACTATGTGAAGCAGCATCCGGAATGGCAGCTCTCGCTCCAAATGCATAAGATCGTGGGAATCCGATAAATCATCACAAGATAATTCACATAAGATCATTCCGATTAGTCTCACAAGATAATCATGTAAGATAATCACAAGATCATAATAAAACAGCAATAAATATAATGGAAAAAGTAAAGACTTTGATTATAGGTAGCGGTCCTGCGGGATATACAGCTGCCATTTATGCAGGTAGAGCTGGTCTCAATCCTGTATTGTATTCTGGTATGCAGCCAGGCGGCCAGCTTACCATCACCACAGAGGTAGAGAATTTCCCTGGTTATCCTAATGGTGTGGATGGCACCCAGATGATGATGGATATGAAGGAGCAGGCAGCCCGCTTTGGTGCTGATCTCCGTGACGGAAGCATTTCAAAGGTGGATTTCTCTTCCCGCCCTTATCATCTTACCGATGAGCGTGGCAACGAGATTGAGGCAGAAACCGTGATCATCGCCACAGGTGCATCTGCCAAATATCTGGGTCTTGCCGATGAAGAAAAATATCGCGGACAGGGCGTTTCTGCCTGCGCTACCTGTGACGGATTCTTCTACCGCAAGCGCACCGTAGCCGTAGTGGGCGGTGGCGATACTGCCTGCGAAGAGGCTATGTATCTATCCGGACTTGCCAAGAAGGTTTACATGATTGTGCGCAAGCCTTATCTCCGTGCTTCAGAAATCATGCAGCAGCGTGTAAAGAACAAGGAGAACATCGAGATTCTGTTCGAAACCAATACGCTGGGGCTCTTCGGCGAGAACGGTGTAGAAGGTGCTCATCTCGTGCGCCACAAGGGCGAAGCCAACGAAGAGAAGTTTGACATCAGCATCGACGGATTCTTCCTGGCTATCGGACATAAGCCTAACACCGACCTCTTCAAGGGACAAATAGATCTCGACGAGCAAGGCTTCATCAAAGTAGTGCCAGGTACTGCCACCACCAACATTCCGGGTGTTTTCGCAGCAGGCGATGTGGCCGACCCAATCTACCGCCAGGGTGTTGTTGCCGCAGGCTCGGGAGCCAAGGCTGCCATCGAGGCCGACAGATTTCTGCAGCAACAGTAAAAACTATAGTATAAAATCCTATAAAGCGGGGTTAATATAGTTAAAAAATAACAGCAATATTTTGTCAGATGCAAAAAATGTATTACTTTTGCATCTGATAAAATAAAAAGGAAGATTGGCAGAGTGACCGAATGCGCTGGACTCGAAATCCGGTATACCCTCTTCCGGGTATCGGGGGTTTGAATCCCTCATCTTCCGCTAAGTTCCCCTAAAGGAACCGTCATTTTATAGTTTCATAAAAACAATTCGACATGAAAAAAATCATCATCCCCATATTTATGCTCCTCCCGCTAATGACTGCACAGGCCCAAACCGTGCTGACTGAAGAGCAGCAGCAGTTGGAACAGGCACAGAAACAGCTGGAAGCTGCCAAGAAGGCACTGGAAGTGGCTAAGATAAAAGCACAGGCTGCCAAACTGAAGGCTCAGGCCGACAGCATCAACGCTGCAAGCGCCAAGGCGCCAACCACATCAACCACGGGATGGGCGATTCCTGTTGCCGTAGCCGCTAAGCCAAAGGAGGCTGCCAAGCCTGCCAACAAGCTGGCAAATGGTACAACAGCCAAAGTGGATATGAAATATCTGGCAGGCGCCATCACATATAATGATGAAAACAAGATAGAATTCACACTCGATACGGATGCTAACGGAAAAACTGCCAAGCAGATTTACGACATCGTATTAAAATACATGAGTGAACTGACACAGAACAAGCAGAACATAGCAAGCCGAGTAGCACTGGTAAACGATGCTGAGCACATCATCGCCAACACGATGGACGAATGGCTCGTTTTCAGCCAGTCATTCATCTCGCTCGACCGCACGGAATTCAAATACCAGCTGATAGCCAGGATTTCAGACAATCATCTGAATCTCTCGCTCTGCCGCATCATCTACAACTACGAGGAAGGAAGAAGCACCGGTTTCAAGGAACCTGCAGAAGAGGTAATCAGCGACAAGATTGCGCTCAACAAGAAGCAGAACGACCTGGCTAAAATCTTCGGAAAGTTCCGCAGATGCACCATCGACCGCAAAGACCAGATATTCGCAGAGTTAGCAGCATTAGTAAAACAATAAGTTGAAGAAAAATGGATAATCAGAATACAGACAACAAGATACAACAGAACGAGGCAAAGCAGCCTGCAAACGCTACAGCCCAGCCTACAGCTGAGCAGGGAACAGAACAGACTGAACAGAAGCAGCCTACCAGCTACGCCGTAAGACCTCAGCACCACCGGCTTCGCCCATTGGCCTACAGCGACCAGAACAACATGCTGAAGGTGCGCAACTATCTCAACATCGCCTTCATGCTGCTCGCCATCGTGGGGGTAATACTCTGGACCCAGCTGGAAGAAAGCCGCAATATCGCCTACATCGTACTCATCGTGGGTGTAGTGCTCAAGATTGCCGAAGTATGTATCCGACTATTTAAGAAATAATGAAGAAGAAGAAAAATATATTCTCATCACTCCTATTTTGTGCTGCAACCCTCCCGGTTGCGGCACAAAACGATTTTAACTATAACGAAGATTCGCAGTTCCGTCCTCAAACCAACCGCAAGGTAAACACCGATTCACTTGGCTCAGACAAGGAGATTCCGAAAGGCATCAGAGTATGGACCGTAGACGAACGCTTCGGCGACACAAAGGCTGCGGTAGTAGACACCTTGCAGCACATGTACATGAACTCAACCTTCACGGAAGGACTGAGAGGCGAATACAATACCCTCGGAAACATGGGTACTGCCCGACTGAACCGAATCTTCATCGACCGCCGCAACACGCAGGGCAACTTCATCTTTACAGAGCCCTACGATTATATCGTAAACCCGGTAAGCGACTTCCACTTCACCAACACCTACTCACCTATCACGAACATAACACTGAACAGCTGCGGCGACAAGGTGACGGGAGAAGACGACTTCAAGGCCATATTTGCAGTAAATGCCAACAAAAGGCTAGGCGCCGGTTTCAGATTCGACTACAAGTATGGCAGAGGATATTATAACGCCCAGAGTACCAGCCACTTTAAATACACCATGTGGGCATCTTACCTGGGCGACCGCTATCAGGCACACTTCCTCTTCAGTACCAATCATGAGAAGATGACCGAGAACGGCGGTATTACCAACGATGATTACATCAAACATCCGGAAATCTACACCGAATCGTTTGCCACCAATGAAATTCCTACCGTTCTGGAACAGAACTGGAACCGACTGGACAACCAGCACATCTTCTTTACACACCGCTACAACGTAGGTTCAGCCGAAAGGTAAAGATGACCGAAGAAGAAATCAAGGCAAAGAAATTTGCCATGGCTTCGAAAAAGGAAAATGCTGAAGAGAATGCGAAGGAAGAAGCCAGAAAGAAAGCCAAGGAACAAGGCAAGAAATTTGATGAGAAAGCCTACGACAAACAGCAAGGAGCTAAATTCAGCGGCCGGCCTGACGGAGCCAAGATTGCAGGCGATGAACCGGCTAAAGACTCAGACGCAAAGGACATCAGGAACGACAGTACCCGAATCGCTGTAAACGGAAAAGCCGCAGCCGACAGTCTGCTGGCCATCCAGAAGAAAAATGCCGAAGACTCGCTTTTCTACAAGAGCGAATATGTTCCGGTAACGAGTTTCATCCATACGGTAAAGTTTGACAACTATCGCCGTATTTACGAAGCTTATCAGACCCCAGCCGACTATTATCTGAAAGAATATTACGATGCAGGCAGGCTGACCGGCGACTCCATCTACGACCAGACCAAGCACTGGCACATGAAGAATACCTTCGCCATTGCCATGCTTGAAGGTTTCAATAAATGGGCAAAGGCAGGCTTGAAGGCTTTCGCCAGCTACGACCTCCGTCACTATGAACTGCCAACCATGGAAGGTGGTTTCGAAAAATTCAACGAGCATGCACTGAGCGTAGGCGGACAGCTGAGCAAGCAGGAAGGCAAGACACTCCACTACAATGCCGTAGCAGAAATAGGACTGACGGGTGTTGACGCCGGAACCCTTGCCATAGATGGTAATGTAGACGTGAACATCCCATTCCTGGGCGACACGCTTCAGGTAAGAGGCGATGCTTTCTTCCATAGAGAAACCCCATCGTTCTATTACCGCAACTATCACGCCCGCCATCTGTGGTGGGAGAATGATCTCGACAAGACCATCCATACCCGCATCATGGGTACACTCTCCTTCCCTAAGACACGCACCAAGCTGAGAGTGGCTGTAGATGAAATCAAGAACTACACCTACTTCTCGCAAAGCTATGACATTACAGAAAAAGGTTTGCGAACAGGAGTCATGGTAACACCGATGCAGGAAAGCGGAGGAATCAACCTGCTGACAGCACAACTGGAGCAGAACTTCAGACTGGGCATTCTGAACTGGGAAAACCAGTTTACCATACCAGCACTCAAGCAAGGAGAGTGTTCTGCCAGTACCAGCCTTCAATGCCTACACCAACCTCTACATCAAGTTCAAGGTAGTAAAGGTGCTGAACGTAGACCTGGGTGCTGACATGCGCTACTTTACAAGCTATGAAGCTCCCGACTATTCACCTTATATGGGACAGTATACGGTACAGGGCAACGGCGAGAACAACGTAAAGATAGGCAACTATCCTATCGTCAATGTTTACGCCAACGTTCACATCAAGCACACCCGTTTCTTCGTAATGATGAGCCACATCAATGCAGGACAGGGCGACAAGAACTACTTTTTCGCTCCTCATTATCCGATGAACGAAAGAGTGTTCCGTATTGGAGTAAGTTGGAACTTCTTCAATTAATCTTCCTGACTTTCCTTAAGAATTTCAGGAGATTCAATTTTAATCTTTTCAGAATATGATAGAAACAAATTCTATAAAAGCATGGTATCTAGCCGCTCGCCCGAAGACTCTGACGGCGGCGGCTGTTCCTGTTTTATTGGGTATTGCGCTGGCTTATAAAGACGCTCAGCAGATACAGACATTGCCAGCCCTACTCTGCCTGCTCTTTGCATGGGTGATGCAGATAGACAGCAATCTGGTGAATGATTATTTCGACTTTAAACATGGCAATGACGACGAAACCCGGCTGGGACCGAAACGTGCCTGCGCTGAAGGCTGGATAACATTGGGAGCCATGAAATGGGGAATCATCCTCACTACTCTTCTGGGCTGTGCCATAGGGCTTCCGCTGGTTCTTTTCGGAGGTTGGGAAATGGTTATCGTAGGCATCTGTTGCGTAGTCTTCTGTTTTCTCTATACTACCTGTCTCAGCTATCTGGGCATGGGCGATTTTCTGGTACTGCTCTTCTTCGGCATTGTACCCGTATGCTGCACATACTATCTCGTAATGCCCGAAACCATGCAGGGAGTAAGCATGGAAGCAGTTCTCGTATCTGCAGCCTGCGGACTGGTAGTTGATACGCTGCTCATTCTGAACAATTACCGCGATCATGACAACGACCTGAGAGCCGGCAAGAAGACTCTTGTGGTTCACATAGGAAAGAAGAATGCCGAGCGGTTATACTGCACATTGGGCAATCTGGGCATCATTACCATAATAGGTGTCACCATCTACGAAGTATTTCAGCATGAAGCCAGCAGCATGTTCCTGCCGCTTGCAGCACTCTATATCATTCTGCACAACAGAACCTATATGGAGATGAAAAAGATAGGCGAAGGCAGAGAACTTAACAGAATTCTAGGCAAAACAGCTCTGAACATCTTCTGTTTCGGCATTGTATCATCCCTGATCATCATCGGAATGGCGAACTGAACAATAATAAACTATTAATAATGTACGCGCGTACCTTATTATATAAATAAAGTGGAGGAATATCTATGAAGCAACAGGTAAATCTCGAAATCATGGACTTTGTGGAGAAACAGATTCTCCCCAAATATAATGATTTTGGCGAAAGTCATGGACTCAGACATGTTACCCGAGTCATCAGAAACTCTCTGAAACTGGTTCCGGTAACCGGAGCCGACATCGATATGGTGTATGTAATAGCCGCTTACCACGACCTGGGGATGAGCGGTCCGCGTGCCATTCATCATATTACCAGCGGTAAGATTCTGCAGGCAGATTCAAGACTGAAGCGCTGGTTCAATAAAGAACAGCTCAAAATTATGAAAGAAGCTGTTGAGGACCATCGGGCTTCATCTAGCCGTCAGCCTCGCAGTATCTATGGCAAGATTGTGGCAGAAGCCGATCGCGATATTGATGTTCACGAAATTTTTCTGCGCGCCATACAGTATGGCAAAGAAAATAATCCAGATGATGACAAGGAGCATCAATGGGAGCGGTTCAGCCAACACATGGACGAGAAATATTCAAGAAACGGATACATCAGATTATGGATTCCCAACTCCCCTAACGAAAAAGCGCTCAACAAACTGCGCAATATCATAGAGGACAAAACAGAGTTGAGAAAATATTTCGAAAAAATATTCGAAGAAAACAGCTAAAACATTTGGTAGTTTCAAAATATTGCATTATCTTTGCATTATCAAATAATGACTAAGATGTTTGCACCGTTGCATCGTGATGATGCATGGGTGCCAGAATGAATAAGGGTCGTTTCGGTTCGATCGGGATACTCATCAAATTACACTATTGAAACCGAGAGGACATTCTCTTGCTCATGGCGGGCCATATAAACTGCAGCAGGCAGGTAAGCTGAAAAGCCGGTGGATTACAAAGGCGGAGGACTCTCAAATGTTTATACATTCGGAGTTTCATCACATCATCGAGCGGCCCTTTCTTTTACAAGAGGCGGATTTCTGAGAAAGAAATCTGCCTCTGCTCGTTTTAGGAATAAAACACTCATAATACTAAAAGAAAACAACCCCTGATAATGTGGGAGTTACAAAGAAAATGCATTTTTATCGAAAAAAAGTTGCAAAAAGATTTGGTAGAATCAGAAAAAAGTAGTACCTTTGCACTCGCATTTGAGAACGATGCTTGGTTGATTCGGTTAAGAATCCGACTGGAAGGTTGGGTGAGTGGCTGAAACCAGCAGTTTGCTAAACTGCCGTGCGGGTTACCGTACCGGGGGTTCGAATCCCCCACCTTCCGCAAGCTATCGTACGAAAATGTATCGTTGGTCGATTCATCTAATGGTTAGGATACAAGATTCTCAATCTTGGCATAGGGGTTCGATTCCCCTATCGACTACAAAAGTGTTTTCATGTATTAATTTAGATTGTTTAAGCTTGCATTTAGTTCTTTCTCAAAAGGCTACTGCAAGTTATTTTTTTATATATACGTACGGAGCCATATGAAACTATTATACACTGTCATCTCCCTTCTCTTTCTGTTTACCTATCCTGCCTGGGCGCAGCAGCACGAGATATTCAACCAGCGCATCAGAACCCTACAGGTTGTAGGCGGAACGAACTGGTTATCGCTCCCAGTATCATCACTGGACGGAGAACCTATCCATATCGATTTTGACGACATGACGCACGATTATCATCGGTACAGCTACAAGATTGAACATTGTGATGCAAACTGGAACGTATCTTCTTCGCTCTTTGAAAGCGACTATATGAGAGGCTTCAACGGCAATCAGATTATTGAAGATGTAAAGCAATCCATCAACACCAATCATCCTTACACTCATTATCATCTGGCAATTCCCAATGCCGACTGCCAACTTACCATGAGCGGCAACTACAGACTGACGGTTTATGACGACAATGCGGAAAACGAGGAAGAAGGCAAAATGTTTACAGCCTGCTGGATGATTACAGAGCCTCAGCCATTGGTTAAACTGAAGATAGAAGCTACTTCAACAACAGATATAGATATCCAGAAGGACCACCAGCAACTGAAAATGGAACTGGATCACAGCCAGCTGAGAATCACTCATCCCAACCAGCTGAACATCGTAGTGCTTCAGAACGGAAGATGGGACAATGCTGTCATCAACCCTAAACCCGACTACCTGAGTGCGGGGAAAATGAATTGGCAGCATGTAAGAGCTCTGATTTTCGATGCGGGCAATGAATACAGAAAGTTTGAGTTTCTGGATACCGATCATCCAACCATGGGAATAGACGCTATAGATTGGGATGGAAGCGACTATCAGGTAAAGGTAATGACCGACAGCCCTCGCCCCAATTACGTTTACGACGAAGCTGCCAAAGGTTCGTTTTATATCCGCAACAGCGACAACGTAGAAAACAACAACACCTGCGAATATGCACAGATTCACTTTACCCTGAAAGCTCCAAAACTGCCAGGCGATGTTTATCTGAACGCAGATTGGACCTACGGCCGTTTCCTCCCCGAATACCGGATGGAATATGATGAAATGACGAAAACCTATCACGCACGTCTCTTCATGAAGCAAGGTTATTACAGTTATCAGTATCTCATGAAGATGGAGGACGGAAGCATCAGGCTGCTCCCATCAGAAGGAGATTTCTACCAGACCCAGAACAAATACAATGTACTGGTTTACTATCGGGCTCAGAGCGACCGCACCGACCGGCTAGTAGGATATGGAGAATTAAAATAAAGGAAGGAAATAAATGAGATTAAAAAGAAAAGGAGTTCTAGCATTTCAGAATGCCGGAACTCCTTTTCTATTTAATCCTAAAAGTGGAATTTCAGATCAACACCACATTGGAAAGGATTGCCACGCTGGGCAAAATACTGTTTCTTTTTTGTTACTGCATTATCAACAGCAAAGGTATTGTAATTAGTATCTGTGAGGTTTTTACCCCAGATACTGATGCTCATCTTACTGAAATCAATATCACAATACGCACCCATCACAAAATACATCTTCTGGCTATAGGTATTGGCATTATCCCAATAAGTCTTGCCCTGCGCATTCATATTCAATCCGAAGGTAAACTGTCCTAAATGATAGTCAGCCATGGCTGCTATCGTATGCTGAGGAACATAAGGAACCTTCTTGTCCTTATAATTCACTGTCTTATCACCCTCGCCATCAGTATATTCATCAAATACGGCGCGTGTAAAACCATAGTTTACACCCCAATCAAAAGCACCGTCGAAAGCCTGACCCTTGAGCGCAGCTTCAATACCACAACTGTGACTCTTACCTGCATTAACCATCATTCGGCCAAAGCCATAGGTTCCTGCCATCACAGAGAGTTGCTGATTGCGAACCTGCATATAGAAGGCACTCAAATCGAAATGAAGACGATGATCAAAAAAGATTAAGATGCGTTCCTACCTCATAATTCCATGAGGTTTCCGGCTTAAAGGCAATAGTCTGGTTCACCCTATCATAATCTTCATCGGTATGAGGAACGTCATAATCGCCTCGCATCGCATGCTGACGGTTAGCATTCAGTTCGGTCTGCAAGATGTCACTGAACATCTGGATATTATAACCGCCTGCACGATAGCCCTTGCTCACCGTGGCATAAACATTGCTACCCTGCTCATCAAGCTGGTAACTTAAGCCAAATTTTGGCAAGAGCTGGTTGTAATCATCACACGTTTTGCGGTCGAGCATTGAACGCAAAGTACGAGTAGCCTCCTTGCCCATCACCTTAGCTGTTATCGCCATATAAGCATATGTATCGTAATGAATACTTGTATGCATGAAATCGTAACGCAAACCAAGCGTTGCTTTCAAACGGGAAGAAAGATCAAACGTACTCTCGTGATAGAGACCCAAATTGCTCTGAGGAGTATGGAACAAACCCGGAGCTCCCATATCTACATTGACAGAAACTCCGCTAGCCATTGCCGGAGGCATTGCCTGCTGCATCTGACTCTGGATAAGGTTACTGATAGGCTTCGTCAATGCTGAACCGAATTTTACAGGACCATTTGTCTTCAACCACACATGGGAGAAGAATGCACCCTGTGTAAGATGCCAGAAGCCGAAGAAAGGCTGACGACTCTTAAATGTGAACTCCTGAGTGATAGAATTCTGCAACTGGTCTTGCTGCAAGCTCAAATAATCTTCAGGAAGATAATCCTGATCCATCTTCATATTGTCATCCAGGAACTGATAGCTGGTAGTAGAAGCAAAATCCCATTTCGCTCCTTCATGACGAAGATTGACACCCGAAAGCAGCATGTTGCGGCGATAAAGCCAGGGAATGTTGTATTTGGTAATGCAGCCTTGCCACTGTTTAAATCCAACTGACCATAAGGAAATGCATGCTGATAGACAAATTGGTAATTGGCTAGTAAATCCATGCTCCATCCTCTATCAAAACGGAACTTAAGATTAAACTTACCGCCTGCCTCATCATAATTGTCGGCATAATCGCTAGTTCCTGCACGATGGAAGAATCCCTTCTGTCCATCATAAAAAGCAGCTACCCCTAATGCGATACGAGGTGAAAGCTTCATATAATGAGCCGCTTCTACATTACGACAGAAATGAGAGCCCAATCCCAGATTAACGTAGGTGCCCTTGCTATCATAAGCATCGCGTGAATAGATGCGCACCAAACCACCTTCAGAATTCTGACCATAGAGTGTTCCCTGTGGACCACGGAGAATATCTATACGGCTGGTCTGATAATGGTGAAGATTGAAAGCAGCCTTGCTCAACACTGGAATTCCGTCAAGATAAATTCCTACAGCCGGACTGTTTATACGGCTTCCAATACCACGCACATACATGGCGTTGGTAAAACGCGAGCCATAGTTGGGCATCACAAAATTAGGAACATAGCAGGAAAGTTCGCGCAAATCGCGAGAAGCTAATCGCTGCATCTGATAAGAACCAAAGGAAGTGCTACTGAGAGGCTGTTGACGAAGACGGAAATTCTCCTTAGGCTGCGAAACAACCACAACTTCATCAATGTCATAAACTCGGCTGCTATCAGCCAGCAAGCCGTTAGCTTCTGCAAACTTTTCACTCGTACCCAATGACAGGTCAGAGCAAGTAGCCCTTTCGTTATCCGCAGCACTAGCCTGCAACGCTACCGCTGCCAAACCAATGCATACGCTCTTTTTACTATAAAATACTATTCTTTTCATAACGGGTGCAAAGGTACATATTTTTTTTCTGCACCCCCTATCCTTATTTATGAGGAAACAGATAAACCCGTATGGCAAACCATATATAGGCTACGAGCAACAAATAACCTATATAATATAAGGTAGTAACACTGAAAATGATGTAATCAATGGCGCAAACACCCACTAAACCACCCAGATACAGAACTGCATCACCTGCCGGCAAACGGTGTTTCACCTCATCAACACAAGCTAATCCTACTATCAGTATCGCCCAGACTGTAGCCAGGAAAAAGCCCAGTATAGGCGGTACGGCAAAAGGATTGAGCGTAGGATGAAAATAAAAATGACGCCATACTTCTGGCAAAAACAACTGAATGGTTGCATAGAAGGTTGCTGATATCGAAACAATAAGCACCAACGCTGTAGGATATGGTGAATCAATATCATTAAAATGAACCAGTTTACCATTGCTATGGAAAATCTTACGAACTGTATAGGCTACGGCTATGAGAATAATGATAACCATGAAGATGAGCAAGTGAGTATTGCTGAAGGTCATAATGAACTCTGAAATAGGATCATCGGGCACAACCTTCGGCAGCAGACGGGACTCACGGGTCCAGCCAAACTGATTATCTTCTGTTGCCAACTGCACCCAAACTGGATCTATGGAATCCTGAGGAACCATACGAATATCCGTAACCACCAGCAGGCAGTTCTTTTGGACGGCGAAGGAGTCGATAGGCAAATTGCTCAAAAATTCTTCAGGCTGTTGCGCTATCAATTCCAGGGAATCCTTGAATACCAGAAAATTGAATTTGTTGGTATAATGATGGGTAGTAGAAAACGAAATGGAATCGAGTTGTTTATTACTGTACTCTACCATAGCTGCATGCATCTGGTGATGAGCACGGCGATGATAACAACTGCTGAACATCAAGAGGATGCCCAGCATACAAAGAATCTGTATCGTCCATTTCTTTTTCATTTATTTCTCACTATATAAGTTCATCTGACATTCGTTGCATGCAAACTCCAGACGGAAACGACGACCGTCACCCAACTGCAGAAAGAGAGGCTCTCTCCAGGATGGTTTCTTGCCTCCACGCTTCACACAGTAGCCCAACGAATAGCGGATACAATGGCGGCACTGCATCAGGAGCGATTCTCCCCTTTCGTTGGTAAACTTAGGTTGCATACTTCGGTTTGCCTTGTCTTTTTCTATATTCTCATCATATTCTTCCTGGGTCTTAGCATTCCATGCAGAAGGAATATTCTTACCCAACTCAAATGCCGGAACTACTGGCGACAGACCATGAATCTGATAAAAAACTCTTGCATCATAGTTAGCTATATTATAGAGATATCCCCATTTTCCGTATTCCGGCTGCCAAGTAAATTCCTCTTTCGTAAGTCGGTGCTCACCGGGCTGACTGAATCCAAAACCATTGTTGAACAAGGTTCTATCCCATCCACCCCACAACGACTTATCAAGCTGTTTCTGATTTGCCTTGGTAAGTTCATCTATCAATTCACGCCGGATAGCAGTGAGAATACTGTTCGGAACAAAGTATGTCTCCATTCCCTTCAGAAGTTCTACCTGGTAAGCTTCGTAAATCGTATCGCCCAGTTTGCTCATCTGAGCCTTTATATTTTCGCCTTGCGGGCGTTTCGCCTTTTCGAGTTTCAACTCTTTAAACACCTCAGCCACCTGATAAATCAAGCCACCATCAGCCTCTTTCGTCTTCATGATGTTGACAACAGCCTTTACCCCCTGTGGCTCTTCCCTGAACTTATTACCCATCACAGGCTCCATTTCTATGACAATATAGATTTTACGTTCAGCAGACTTACGAGCCAGCAAAGCCTCGAAAGCCCGATCGTTATTACGATAAAGAGCCATGCCCGGACGCATATGTTCAGGCATTCCAAACGGATAGAGGCGATTGCCCTCTACTCTGTTCACACGAAAGCCTTCCAACTCACGGTCATCATTGATAAAACACAGTCCATCGCCATTTTTAAAGCTGGCTACTGTGGCTACGTTGAAAGAAATGTTGCCACGTATTTCCTTAACCTTCCCCACAAACTCGCCGATAGCTTTCGGTGTATCGAAAGAAGCAATATCCGGCTGTCGCCCATTCAGGAAATAATGGGTAAAACCACGATTGAAAGTCTTCTTCAGATTAGGTGTAAAATTATATTGAACATGTCCCACCGATGCACGGCGATACTTACGCGGTTCAGCTTTTACGATTGCATCGAGTTGACTGCTATAGGCAGCCACCACATTCTTGACGTAGTTGATATCTTTTAATCTTCCTTCTATCTTGAACGAAGTAGCTCCAGCATCAGCAAGATCCTTAAGATGATCAAGCTGACAAAGATCCTTGAGAGACAACAGATAACGCTGATGTTCTATCTCCTGACCATTGGAATCGAGCAGATCAAACTTCATACGACAGAACTGTGCACATTCTCCACGATTAGCAGAGCGCCCGAAACACTTCTCTGAAGCATAACATACACCCGAATAGCTTACGCAGAGCGCTCCATGTACAAAGACCTCTATTTCTCTATCAGGAATCGCCTGATGGATCGCCTTGATTTCATCGAGCGAAAGCTCACGAGCCAGAACAATACGTTTGAAACCTAACGTGGTAAGCCAATACGCCTTTTCTGGAGTTCTTACATCACACTGGGTACTGGAATGCAATTCTCTACTCCACAAATTCTGCGCCCTCACCTCAGTAAGCACACCCATATCCTGCAGCAAAAGTGCATCAACACCAATCTCATCAAGTTGCTGGATCATCTTAAGCGTATCCAACATCTCATCCTGATAGATGATAGTATTCACTGTAACATGAACCTTTGCTCCAAACTGATGAGCATAATCACACAACTGTCTGATATCTTCCAGCGAATTGCCTGCTGCTGCTCGTGCACCAAAACGAGGTGCACCAATATATACGGCATCTGCACCATGATCAATGGCAGCAATACCACATTCCAAGTTCTTGGCAGGCGCCAATAATTCTAATGTTTGCATAAGAAATCTATCTCGAAATCATCCAACTCCTTCACAAATTAACTGATTTCGTCAATATTGTAAGGAGTCTCCTGATAAACATAATAGTTGATCCAATTACTATAGAAGAGGTTGGCATGAGCACGCCATGTCACCAGAGGTTCTTCGTTCGGATCGTCATGATAATAATAATTTTTTGGCAGTTCTACATCATCACGCTTGCCCACATCACGTTTATATTCCTTATCCAGCGTGTTTGGCGCATACTCAAGATGACCCGTCACAAAGAATTCGCGGCCGTTTCTGGCCATCACAATGCTGACACCGCTTTCAGGCGATTCGGCAATGATGTCAAGTCCTGGCACTTTTTCAATATCCTCACGTCTTACCTCTGTATGGCGACTATGAGGCATATTAAAGATATCATCGAAACCGCGGAAGATTGGCTGAGACAAATCGAGAGGCTTCTGCTTAAAAATACCAAACATCTTCTTCTCTAAAGGATACTTAGGAACACCATAGAAATGATAAAGACCAGCCTGGG
>ENA-OQHU01000060-OQHU01000060.1-human-gut-metagenome-genome-assembly--contig:-NODE-60-length-18131-cov-2.498611_pt1 | contig 18131 bp, 16 predicted proteins | sample MGYA00242568_ERZ504729 | MGnify/ENA primary metagenome ERZ504729 (study PRJEB26092, sample SAMD00036223) | human gut metagenome | host: Homo sapiens | study: EMG produced TPA metagenomics assembly of... | reverse complement strand
TGTTCAAGTACGACCCACATGCTTTGCGCAAAACCATAGACGATGTGGGCATTCACATTCCGCAAGGTAAGGTAACAGCCATCGTTGGCGCATCTGGCAGTGGAAAGACCACCCTCATCCGTTTGATACTTGGTTATTATCCTGTCTTGGAGGGAACAATCAACATTGGAAATACTGACATCAACAAACTCAACAAAAAGTGGTGGCGCAGACAATGTGGTGTTGTCATGCAGGATGGTGTTATCTTCTCGGAGAGTATCGCAAGAAATATTGCTGTTGATGATGGCGATATAGATAAGGAAAGGTTGTTGAAAGCTGCGAGATAGCTTGCATCAAGGATTACGTGATGGCTTTGCCGCTGAAGTTCAACACCAAGATTGGGCGTGATGGCGTGGGACTGAGCCAAGGACAGAAACAGCGTATCTTGATAGCAAGGGCGGTGTATAAGAATCCCGACTACATCTTCCTTGACGAGGCGACCAACTCGCTCGATGCCAACAATGAGAGAAGCATCGTAGAGAACTTGGATAAGTTCTACAAAGGAAAGACGGTTGTGATAGTGGCTCATCGCCTAAGTACGGTGAAGAATGCCGACCAAATCATAGTTATCGACCATGGAAAGGTGGTTGAGGTTGGCAATCATGAATCACTGACAGCCAAGCGAGGAGCATACTATAATCTTGTGAAGAATCAATTGGAATTGGGAAACTAAAATGCTTTTGACATGGAACAGAAAGAAAAAGAATCAGATAACATCGAGTTGAGAAGCGAGAAGGTGAGGAACGTGATAGGCAAGGTTCCTCCTCGCCTCGTCAGCTTGGGAACGGTTGTCATTACGATAATAGTCCTCGCCCTCGCAGTTGCTTTCTACAAGATACCTTATCCTATATCCATAGAGGCTAATGGTGAGGTCATCAATCAAAGAACAGTACAAGTGTTTGTACCATACAAGTATTTGTATCTTTTCGATGAGCCAAGGACGGCTCATGTTTCTTTTGAGGGCAACGACAATACATCTTATAACTGCAACATTGTAAGCCATAAAGTCAAGCTCATACATAGGGAAGATGGCAACTATTTTATGGCAATAGCCACAATGAGCACACAGGGGCAAAATACTCCTATACTGCAAAAGTATATGAAAGCTGATGTGAGAATCATCGTCAGCAATAAAACGTTATGGCAGCAGGTTTTCGGATAAGCTATGTCCGAATACCTGCTGTTTGTTTTTGGATGCATATTGTGTTGGTAAGCATCAGATTTTACGCAAAAGTTCTAATTTCCATAAAATTCCTCTTGTAAATCATTGGATATTTAGAAAAATATCGTATCTTTGTCCCCGAATTAAGGCGTTCTTTGCATATTGCAAAATACAGAAACGAGCAGAAGTCCGCTCGTTTCCATATTGTTACCTATATAATATAGGCAAACGACCAACTTCTTGATTTTCAATCAAAGTCCAAATTAGAGCGAGTTAGGATTATTAACTTAACTTCTTATTCTGTTTCTCTGATTTAAGCAACTTCTTCTCCGAGTCATCCCGAACTGGTTTTCTGGCTGAATCTGTCTCCATTCTGTTGGAAAACGACCTGTTTTTAGCCTTAAAAAGTCGGTAAAAATAGTGTTTCAGGTACTCTGTACACCTTATTATATATAGTCACTCATACAAACAAAGAATAGAATATCATATAAAACTTTTTCAATATCCGCCAAAAGAAAATGACAAAAAAGTTTGGTGCTTTCAAAAAAATGCATTACCTTTGCCATCATAAAATAAACAACGAAACGACATAAAAATTATGATGACAATCGAAGAATACAGAGCAGCCATCTTGCAGGCTTTGCTCGATGCTAAGAACGAGGACGGCACTCCAGCCATTACACCAAAGGAAGCACAGGAAGCACTCAACGGATTTACCGACGACGAGTTGCAAGACGGACTCCTATGGAATTCGCCCGAAGACGTGGCATCAATTATCCTCGAGGGATAAATCACGGAAGTTATATTCAGCTACCAACAGATAAGAATAGGAGCAAAGACCCTTTTTGCGGGGTTTTTGCTCCTATTCCCATTTATACTTCCTGTTTTTTCTTTCCTTTAAAGACAGTCTTCAACAGCCCCGCAATACTTCATTTCTGTTGCAAAAGCAATAAAAAACTAAAGAATGCGACAAAAAACAAAAGAATGTGCAATTTTTCTTTCACAATTCAATTATTATTTGTAAATTTGCAGCCGCATAAACGGAAAGGGAACTTGCAAATCCCTCTTCAATCAGTTTAAAAAGATAATTTTACCGGTAAAAATATATATTAAATAATGAAGATAGAAAACGAAATCATCAGCTCGGTCATCGCTGCGGTGAAGGAGCTTTATGGTCAGGACGTACCTGAGAAGATGGTAGCCCTGCAGAAGACCAAGAGTAATTTCGAAGGTAACCTTACCCTCGTCGTATTCCCATTCCTCAAAATGTCGAAGAAAAAGCCTGAGGATACAGCACAGGAAATCGGCGAATACCTGAAGAAAAACTGCGCTAACGTTATCGCAGACTTCAACGTGGTTAAGGGTTTCCTCAACCTTTCTATCGCTCCTGCCGCTTGGGTAGGACTCTTGAATACCATCAACGCTGACCCTAAGTTTGGTGAGAAGCCAGTTACTGAGAACAGTCCGCTCGTCATGATCGAGTACTCTTCTCCTAACACCAACAAGCCTCTCCACCTCGGTCACGTGCGCAACAACCTCCTCGGCTGGTCTCTGGCCCAGATTATGGAGGCTAACGGCAACAAGGTAATCAAGACAAACATCGTTAACGACCGTGGTATCCACATCTGTAAGTCTATGCTCGCCTGGCTCAAGTGGGGCAATGGCGAAACTCCTGAAACTTCCGGCAAGAAGGGCGACCACCTCATCGGCGACTACTATGTAGCCTTCGACAAGCACTATCGTGAGGAAATCGCAGAGCTCAAGGCTCAGTACATGAAGGAGGGCATGGACGAAGAAGCTGCCACAGAGAAAGCAAAGGTAGAGCTCCGCTGATTAAGGAGGCTCACGAGATGCTCGTAAAGTGGGAGAACAACGACCCTGAGGTTCGTGCACTCTGGCAGAAGATGAACAGCTGGGTTTACGCAGGCTTCGATGAGACTTACAAGATGATGGGTGTAAGTTTCGACAAGATATATTATGAGTCAAACACTTACCTTGAGGGTAAGAAGAAGGTAGAAGAAGGATTGGAGAAGGGTCTCTTCTTCCGCAAGGATGATAACTCTGTTTGGGCTGACCTCACCAACGAGGGTCTCGACCAGAAGCTCCTGCTCCGTTCTGACGGCACTTCTGTTTATATGACTCAGGACATCGGTACTGCCGACCTCCGTTTCAAGGATTTCCCTATCGACAAGATGATCTACGTAGTAGGTAACGAGCAGAACTACCACTTTCAGGTACTCTCTATCCTGCTCGACCGTCTCGGTTTCAAGTGGGGTAAGGACTTGGTTCACTTCTCTTACGGTATGGTAGAGTTGCCTAACGGAAAGATGAAGAGCCGCGAAGGAACCGTAGTAGATGCTGATGACCTGATGGCAGAAATGATTAAGGACGCTCGCCAGACAAGCGATGAGCTCGGCAAGTTCAAGGACATGAGCGAGGAAGAGCGCCAGGAGATTTCACGCATCGTGGGTCTCGGAGCGTTGAAGTACTTCATCCTCAAGGTAGATGCCCGCAAGAACATGCTCTTCAACCCAGAAGAGAGTATCGACTTCAACGGTAACACAGGTCCTTTCATCCAGTATACCTATGCCCGTATCCGCAGCATCATGCGCAAGGCAGCAGCCGAGGGTATCGAGATTCCTGCTGAGTTGGGCGCTGATGCTCCTATCAACGAGAAGGAGATTGACCTCATCCAGAAGATGAACGACTTTGCAACAGCCGTAGCCGATGCTGGCAACAACTACAACCCTGGTGGTATCGCTAACTACTGCTATGAGTTGACCAAGGAGTTCAACCAGTTCTATCACGACTACAGCATCCTGAATGCTGAGAGCGAGGCAGAGAAGATTACCCGTCTGGTTCTTGCAGCCAACGTGGCTAAGATTCTGAAGAACGGTATGTCTCTGCTCGGCATCGAGGTTCCAGAAAGAATGTAATATATACATAAGATATAATAACCTACAATTTAAAATAAAAAAAATATTGAACTATTTGACATAATGAGCATGGCCCTGGAGCTCGACTCCAAGGCGCATGCTCATTTCAGTTTTAGCCAATCCTTTTTGTTTCTCAACCCACCAAAAAGAAAAAAGATGAATAAAATGCCCGTAAATCCTCCTACATGGAGAAACGATACCGTTTTGCCTCTGCCCAACGAGGTAGTAGCCAACGCCTGGGCTGTGGATGCCGCCTGTTCCGGCAATCCCGGTCCGATGGAATACCAATGCATCGACCTTCAGACCGGCGCCCAGGTTTTCCACTATGGTCCTATCCACGGCACCAACAACATCGGCGAGTTTCTCGCCATCGTCCACGCCCTCGCCCTGATGCAGCAGAAGGCATTACCGACAAGATAATTTATAGCGACAGCGTGAATGCCCAGCTCTGGGTAAGCAAGAAACAATGCAAGACCAAACTGGAGCGCACTCCCCAGACCGAACAGCTCTACCAGGTCATCGCCCGAGCCGAGAACTGGCTCCGCACCCACCCCATCAACATACCTATTATAAAATGGGAAACGAAGAAATGGGGCGAGATTCCAGCCGATTTCGGAAGAAAGGGATAAAAAGGATATTTTTATGTGCCTTTCCCGAAATAATGCCCGCAAAAGCTTGCAATTTCAGATATTTTGTTTAATTTTGCAGCTATTACCGTATTAAACATACATAATCGTAAGAATGGAAATAGAAAAAGAAACAATATTATTAATGTCGAAAGGAGACAAGAAAGCATACGAAACGATGTTCCGCAGGTTCTATCCTAAGGTACACCGTTTTGTAGCCATGCTCTTGAAAAACGAAGATGATGCTGATGACGTCAGCCAGCTCATCTTCTTAAAGGTATGGAACAAACGCGAGAAGTTTGCCGATATCCAGAACTTCGATTCCTACCTCTTTATTTTGGCAAAATATACTGTCATCAACTATATTTCCTCCAAGCACATCATCCCAATAGATATTGACAGTCTGCCAGACAGATACGCCAACGAATCTTCGCCACATGACGATGTGGTGGCAAAGGATACCCAGCTGCTCATCGACATGGTGGTAGAAAGCATGCCGCAACAACGCCAGATGATTTATCGCATGAGCCGCGAGCAGCATCTCAAGAACGAAGAGATAGCCCAGCGCCTGGGTATTCAGAAGAAAACGGTAGAAAATCATCTTAACCTAGCTCTTAAAGAAATTAAAAAAGCCTTATATTTGATGATTTTGTTACCTTGCCATTGGGTGTAACACCATTGAAACATGTCTTAAAAATAAATGAAGTTTTTATTATGGCAACAAAGATAAGGGATATCATAGATTATTATAGTGGGCACAATGTGCCGGATGAAATAAAAGAAAGGGTATTAGATAGAATTTCCAATACACAAGACGATAAAGAGGCGAACGAGGCATTTAGAGAATTATGGGACAAGGCTGATTCAGCCTATATGGAAGAAGAAGAAATTTCTGCTGCATACAACCGCCTCTTCGAAACAGAAGAAACAAGAGAAATAGAAAAGAAAAAATCGCTTCGAATCTTCAACTTTGCCAAACTGGCTGCCGTCTTCGTACCGCTGCTGATGCTGATTGTATTCGGCAAGCTCTACGTCCAGATGAACAACCAACTCAAGGATATAAAACTGGCAACCATGCTCCAGGAGCATACCATCAACGAAGAGAGCAAAGTCATCGCCTTGGCAGACGGAACGAAAGTAAGACTCAGCCAGAGTTCCGTACTCCTCTATCCTTCCTCTTTCAAAGGAGCAGAAGAACGCAAGGTTTTCCTGTCGGGAGAGGCATTCTTCGACATCAGGCATGATGATGCCCAGCCGTTCCACGTCAGCACTCCTCATTTCGAGATTACCGACTTGGGCACCTCTTTTACGGTTTCATCTTATTCAAATACAGATGAAGTATCTGCCACACTCAAAACCGGCAAGATAGAACTCCGCATCATAGGTCAGGAAGACAAGGTTTACAGCATGAAGCCTAACGACCAGTTAGTATACAATGTAAAGACCAAGGCAGTAAACCTCCGCAAGGTTTCGGCCGAAGAAGATGGTACAAGCTGGCGCAACAAGGAGATTGACCTGAACGATGTTACGCTGGCAGAAGCTGGTAAGATTCTGGGTAATGCATACGGAGTGAAATTCACCTTCCGTTCAAAGATTCACCAGAAGACGAAGGTTACAGTTCATTTCAACCGTGGCGAAACCCTCTCGGGAGCCATGTTTGTCTTGAAGAACCTGGTTCCTGGTCTGGAATATGAAGTGAAGAAAGATGAAGTAATCATCAGGTAGGCATATATTATAATAGGTAAACAAAAGGCGCATTATGTAAAAATGATGCGCCTTTTTTCATAAAAGTGTATCTCTGCACGGGATATGAAAACAGAAATAATAACATAAACTGGAAATATCATGATAAAGAATTTGATTTTTGATTTTGGAAAAGTACTCGTAGATTACGAATACTTTGAAACGCTTGACCAGATATTCAAGACCCACGAACAGGCTGAAGAATTCTATCATCTCCTGATAGACGGCAAATGGAATGAGAATATGGATCGCGGAGATTCTTTCGAAGAAACCTTCTGCAAGATGCAGCAGATCATGCCGCAATATAAGGAAGAAATAGCAACCGTAGCCCAGCGCTTTAACGAATTTGTAAGGGGCGAGAAGGAAGGAATGCGCACCTTGCTGACCCAGTTGAAGGCAGAAGGCTACCACCTTTACGGACTTTCCAACTGGTGCACCAAGGTTCACGAAACGATGGCCCAATATCCCATCTTCCAACTTTTGGAAGGACAGGTGATTTCTTCAGAAGAGAAAATCATCAAACCCGATAGGGCTATTTATGAAAGATTCTGCCAGAAATACAATCTGAAACCGGAAGAATGTCTTTTTGCTGACGACAGAATAGAGAATGTAGAAGCTGCCCAGCGTTTCGGAATGCAGACCATCTGCTTTGAGGATGCTGCGCAGTACGAGCGGGAATTGAGAAAAATCGTTATAAATAGTTAATAACCTTCCCAAAAGTTTCCATATATAGATTCTTTTGCTTATATTTGCACATGTTTTAAATATAAGACAGATAATGAAAGAAAGATTTAAAGTTCTGTTTTCAAAAGACGCTGACGACTTTTTGGAAAGTCTTCACAAAAAGCAAAGGATAAGATATTGTCAAATATCCGAAAGGCTAAATATGTCTTAAATCCTAAACTCTTTAAAAAACTGGAAGGAACAGATATATGGGAATTCCGTACAAAATATGATGGAATCCAATATCGTTTACTTGCTTTTTGGGACACTTCAACTAATTCATTAGTCGTAGCTACCCATGGGTTTATCAAGAAGGTGCAAAAAACGCCAAAGCAACAGATAAAGCGAGCAGAGGAAATCAGAGCATTATATTTTAAAATGAAAAGAAAGTGACTATGGAAGAAATGAAATTTTATAGTGAAGAAGAAATGCTAGATAAGCATGTTGGAAAAATTGGAACTCCTCATCGTGATCAATTTGAGGATGAAATCAACACATTCTTAATTGGTGAAGCTATTAAGGAGGCTCGTAAAAACAAAAAACTTACGCAAGAACAGTTAGGCAATCTTATCGGAGTAAAGAAGGGACAGATATCTAAGATTGAGAATGGCAAGAACCTTACACTCAATACTATTTCCCGAGTACTTCATGCTATGGGATTACAGGCTCATCTAAATATTCCGACAGTAGGACAATATGCAATTTAGATCCTACATTTAAGATACTCATTCGAAAGAAGACAAGGGCAGAAACTCCCAGTTCAGGAAATCATACAGAACTGGGAGTTTCTGCCCTTGTCTTCTTTCGGCAACCATTAGTTCTGGATATGTGATGCTTTGCAAGAAAAAAGTCAATCATATATTATAGGTGAGAAAATAAAAAAGAAAAACACAGTTGTTTGCGAACACAAGATATTTTTTTTCAGAAAAACTTCATTTTAACAGTTTTGTAATTGGGTGTAACTCTCTTTCCCGTTGTCTTCAAGACGTAACAAGCAAATTATTATTAACTTAAAAAGATAAAGTATGAATCTTAAAAGAATCTCTGCGTCATGCTTCTGTTTGCTCCTGGCAGGCCAGATGACCCTTTCGGCTCAGAACGTCAGCTTCAGCTCAAACAAGGTAACGCTTAAGTCAGCTTTTGAGAAGATTGAAAAGGAATCTAAGTACAAGATTGCCTACAACTCCTCACAGCTGGATGCTAACCGTTCGGTTACATTAACCAAGAAAAGTGATGATGTCTTTGGTATGTTGAACCAATTGCTCAAAGGTACCAATTTTACCTATGAGATGGAAGGCAACTACATCGTCATCAAGCCTCAGCAAAAAGCTAAATCTCAGGCTCATGGCAAGAAAATCAAGGTACGTGGTGTAGTGAAAGACGAAACTGGCGAGCCAGTTATCGGCGCTACCGTCATGGAAAAGGGTACCACCAACAATGGTGTTGTAACCGATCTTGACGGCAACTATACCATCGAGATTCCTGCAGACGGAATGTTGGCAGTATCATACATTGGCTGCAAGGACCAGGACATCAAGGTAAATGGTCGCGAAGTAATCAATGTTAACCTGGCAGATGATAATAAGGTCTTGGAAGAAGTTGTAGTTGTAGGTTATGGCGTGCAGAAGAAGCGCGACGTATCTACTGCTGTGTCTTCTGTCAAGGCAGAGGCTCTTGCCAACAATCCTTCTACCGACTTCCGTCAGGCTTTGGCTGGTAAGATGCCTGGTGTACAGGTAACAGTACCTAGCGGAGACCCAGAGGGTAGCGTAAGCATTCGCGTTCGTGGTGTAAGTACCGTCAACGCCGGTAGCGACCCTCTCTATGTAGTAGATGGCGTTCCTATGGAGCGTGGTTTTGCCAACCTGAACACCAACGATATTGAGTCTGTTGAAGTTTTGAAGGATGCTTCTGCAGCAGCTATCTATGGTAGCCGCGGTTCTAATGGTGTAGTTCTCGTTACAACCAAGAAGGGAACCTCTGACAAGCTCTCTGTTTCTTACGATGGTTACGTAGGTGTACAGAACGTATCAAAGAAACTCGATATGATGAACGCTTACGAATATGCAGAATTCGTAAAGGATGCACGTAACAACGCATATCTTTCTAAAGTTCCTGGTGCATCTGCAAGTGACCCTAACAGCGTACGCCCTAAAGGTTACATGCAGATTGCAACCGATTTGTTCCCATATCTGGAGGGTGTTAAGGGCTTGACAGATACAGACTGGCAGGATGCTATCTTCCGCACAGCGATGACAACCGGACACAACATTTCACTTTCTGGTAAGTCTAACAGCGTCAACTATTTCGTATCAGGCAACTATATGAAGAAGGAAGGTACCATTATCGGTTCTGACTTCGAGAAGTTTGGTGCCCGCATGAATCTCTCAGGTCAGCACAAGCGCTTGAAGTTCGGTGTTAACTTCGCTCCTTCTTATTCTGTTTCTAATTCAGTAGATGCATCTGGTGCAGGTGGTATCGTTCAGTCTGCTTTGATGATGCCTCCAACCTTCCCTGTATACAACGCAGACGGTTCATATAATTTCCAGGGTAATGGATATTGGCGAATTGGTACAGACTATGAGCACAACGAGGTGATGAACCCTGTTGCGATGGCTCGCTTGCAGTCTAATGTTACCGACCGCATGTCTATTACCGGTAAGGCTTATGCAGAATTGGAACTGATGAAGGGACTTTCCTATAAGTTGTCTTTGGGTGGTGATTATTATGGTGCTCATAATGATAAATATCGCCAGTCTGGTCTGCCTTTGAAGGGGAAGGATTACTATGATTCTCCTTCAAACCCAACAGGTTACAGTTCATCCAGTTTCTTCTTCAACTGGTTGGTAGAAAACCAGTTAACTTACACAACAACTATCAACAAGAAGCACAATATTACAGCCATTCTTGTACAGTCTGCTCAGAAAGAAACCAAGAAGACCGACAACGTAACAGCAACCGATTACCCTAATGATTACATCCAGACCGTAAATGGCGGTACTGTAACCAAGGGTGGTTCTGACAAGACACAATGGTCTATTGCTTCTTACCTGGCTCGTGTTCAGTACAACTACGAGGGACGCTACATGCTTTCTGCAGCCATCCGTACTGATGGATCTTCACGTTTCGGTAAGAACAACCGTTGGGGTTATTTCCCATCAGCCTCAGCAGCTTGGCGTATCAGCGACGAAAAGTTCTTCAAGAACGTAAAGGAGTTGTCTTTCGTTAATGATATGAAGATTCGTGCCAGCTATGGTGTAACCGGTAACTTTGAGATTGGTAACTACGACCATCTTGCAACCATGTCAACTGATAACTATATCTTAGGTACTAATGGTGGTTTCTTGCAGTATGGTTATAAGCCAGATAATATCAAGCGTGATGATTTGAGCTGGGAGAAGAACCAGATGATCAACGCCGGTATCGACCTTCAGATGTTTGACGGCTACATCGGATTCTCTGTAGACTATTACAATACCAACACTTCAAACATGTTGCTTTATGTACCAGTACCTCTGTTGACAGGTTACAGCACCTCACTTCAGAATCTGGGTAAGGTAAACAACCGCGGTTGGGAATTGGCTTTGACATCACAGCATACATTTGCTAATGGCTTCGGCTATTCATTTAATGCCAACTATGCCAAGAACACCAATGAGGTAAAAGAGTTAGGTCCAGGTAATGCACCTATTATTTCTTCTGGTAGTGTTGCTCATGCTTATTATATTACAGAGGTAGGAAAGCCTATCGGTAACTATTACCTCTTGGTACAGGACGGCATCTTTGCTACAGAAGAAGACTTAAAAAAGTATCCTCACTTCGACAATACAGAAGTAGGTGACTTCAGATTCGTTGATGTTGACGGAGACGGCAAGTTGGATTTGGATAAAGACCGTACAATCTGCGGCAACTACATGCCTAAGTTCACATACGGCTTCGGCGGTAAGCTCTGGTATGCAGGTTTCGACATGGACTTCAACTTCCAGGGTGTATATGGCAACAAGATTCTGAACTTGAACAAACGCTACCTCGACAATATGGAGGGTAACACCAATGGTACCAAGATTGCTCTCGACCGTTGGAAGAGTCCTGAGAATCCAGGCAGCGGTTCGGTAAATAAGGCAAACCGTAAGCAGACTGGTTACAACAGCCGTACTTCTACCTGGCACTTGGAGAGCGGTTCATACCTCCGTCTCCAGAACCTGTCATTAGGTTATACTTTGCCTCGTGCACTTACTCAGAAGTTTAAGGTTGAGAAGATGAGAGTTTATGTTTCAGGACAGAACCTCTTCACTATTACCAACTACAGCGGCTACAACCCAGAGGTAAATGCCCGTCCTTCCAAGAACCTGACTCCAGGTGAGGACTATGGTACTTATCCTTTGGCAAGAACATATATGTTTGGTTTGAATCTCACATTATAAAGAATATAGTAACATGAAAAAGATATTAGTATTAGCATCATTGGCAACCCTGCTCATGACCTCTTGCGGAGACAGCTTCTTCGATTTGGAGCCAGCAAGCAGCGTAACCATTGACAAAGTATATAAGACTGCGAGCGATTATAATGTAGCAGTTATCGGCTGCTACGCAAAATTGCAGTCACAGGTGAATTTCTATACAGAATGCTGCGAGTATCGTAGTGACAATCTTTCTTTGGGCGCCCCAACAGCAGGTACCCAGGACCGTTACGATATCGACCATTTCACAGAGAAACCATCTAATGGAATCCTCAGTTCTTACTGGGCGAACTTCAACAACAACGTTTATCGTTGCAATCTCTTGCTCGACCAGATTGATGGTGCAAACTTTGCAGAAAACCTGAAGAAGCAGTACAAGGGCGAAGCGATGTTTATCAGAGCTTTGAACTATTTTAACATGTACCGCATTTGGGGTGGCGTTCCTGCTACCAAGCATGTAGTAAGTGCTGCGGAGGCTCTGAAAGTTGCGAGATATTCTGATGAGCAGATGTTCGATTTGATTGCCGGAGATTTGAAGGAGATTGTTGACAACAACTATCTTCCAGAAACTTACTCTTCTGCAGATATGGGTAGAGCAACCTCTGGTGCTGCCAAGGCTTTGCTCGGTAAGGTATATCTTACTTTCCACAAATGGACTGAGGCTAAAGACATCCTTTCTCAGTTAATCGGAAAATATCAGCTGGTAAGCCCTATCGCCCAAGTCTTCAATGTGGATAACAAGAATAATAATGAGATTATCTTCGCCGTACATTTCAACAAGGAAATAGAGGGAGAGGGACATAGTTACTGGTACAATCTCACCAACGCATCTGATGATACCAACCAGACAAGTTCTCTGCTCAACACATTCCCTACAGGTGATGCTCGCAAAGACCTCATAACATACGTACAGGTTGAGAAAAACGTTCGTTTGATGAACAAATTCTATGATACAAAGAGCCCTACCTTCAAGACTGTAGGTAATGATCAGATCCTTCTTCGCTACGCAGATGTTCTTCTGATGTATGCAGAAGCGCTCAACGAGATTCAGTATGATGCATCTGAGGGTTCACTTGCCCTGAAGTATCTCAACGCCGTAAGACAGAGAGCTGGCATTTCTAATCTGACAGCAAAACAGTTGCCTACACAGGAGAAGTTCCGCAAGGGCATCTTGGTTGAACGCCAGAGAGAATTCCCTTATGAGGGCAGCGCTGGTTCGACTTGGTAAGAATGGGATTTGCAAAGAGCGTGATGGCAGAGAATGGTGTTGAAATCAAGGATTATCAATTACTCTTCCCTATTCCTCAGCAGGAGATTGAAAAGGTAGGCGACAAGTCCATCCTCTGGCAGAACCCTGGATATGACAACAATTAATAAACGGTTAAGACATGAAAAAGATTATATATTTGCTGTCTTTAGTGACAGTTTTTATTCTCGGTTCTTGTAGCGATGATCTTCCAAAAGCAAGTTGGGACATTTGCCAGGTAGGTACTTTGAACGCTACGGCACAAGATGAGAAGGTATTGTTGGAATGGGCTCCTATGCAGGGAGCCAACCCAACAGGTTATTTGGTCAATTGGACACCGGAAGTTGCTACATACGAAGGTGGTTCTGCAGAGTTGGACGCAAAGACTACCTCATATACTATAACAGGTTTGGTTAACAAGGTTACTTATACCATTACCATCCAGGCCATCTATGGCAACCAGCGTTCTATGATTTCTACAACAAAGGCAAGACCTGTTTCTGATACAGAGCCTTTTAAGGTTTGGTCTACAGATATGCCTAACGGTGGTATGGTGAAGACTGCAAATGCAGTATTCTCTTCAGACGGAAATACATTCTACTTGCCTTCTGCAGGTGCTACGGGTGATGTTACTGCTTTTGATGCAATGACAGGTACTGTGAAATGGACCGCTGCCATTCCTAAGACTACTTATGGTGGTGGTGTAGCAGTAGGCAAAGACGGTACTTTGTATCAGGGTGCTCGCAACGCGACCTTGTATGCTATCAATAGCGATGGAACACAGAAGTGGACATACGCCACAGGAGCTGCCAACAAGAATCTGGACTGTTTCCCTGCTGTAACTGCTGACGGACAGACAGTTTATATCCTTGATGGCGACAACGTTCTCCATTCTATCAATACAGCTACTGGTGTTAAGAACTGGTCTGTTAAACTGGCTGGGCAAAGAACAAGGCTGGAGCTGTAGCTATAGACAAGACAGGCAATATCTATGTAGGTACACGTACTACTATTTATGGTTTCAAGGCCGATGGCACTCAACTTTGGAAGGTAGCCGGTAAGGTAACTGAAATCGGTTCTTTCGCTTTGGATGGCGAAACTCTTTATGCTGCCCAGATTGGTGGTGCAGGTTTGCTAGCTTTGAACACAGCAGATGGTTCTACCAAGTGGAACGTTGAAGCTGCGGGTGATATCTATGCTCCTATTGTTGACAAGAGCGGCAATATCTACTTTACAGACAAGGGTGACAAGGCTCTCTACTCTGTAGATAAGGCTGGACAGTTGAAGTGGAAGTTTACTATTGATGCAGCTCCTACTTATTGCTTCCCTGTTCTCGACGATAAGGGAACTGTTTATTTCGGTAGCGGCGCCGGTCGCATCTACGCAGTAAACAGCGCAAATGGCGAGGAACTTTGGCACATAGACTCAGAAGGTACAGATAATAATGCCAAGATTATGTCTGGTATGACTATCGGCGAGAACCAGATGCTCTATGTTTCTTATATCGGCGGTAATGTTGCTGCTATTAAGATCTTTGCCGGCCCAGAGAAATCTACATGGAGCTGCAGAGGTGGTAATATTCATGGTACAAACCAATATTAATATTTGAATCAGTATGAAAAAGATATATTTATTCATCGCATTATTCGCTTGCGCCCTCTGCTCTTGTGGAAGTGACGAAGACGGAATGACTTATGCGCAGCCTGTCGAAATAGGTGAAACTACCGACATGAAGACTGCAAAAGAGGTGGCTGAAGCTTTGTGGGCTACTACTCCATTACAGCAGCAACCTCTCAATGCGGAAAGATCTGAAGTTCTAAAGAAGATACAGAAGATGGCAGACGACTGCACTTCTGATTTCTTTGAAAGCTATATTGCTTCTTTGGACCAGTCTGCTGAAATGAGAGAAAAGTACGACCCTATGCTGGCGTTCTACCGTTTGTCTCTGGATCATGTAATTAATGCCATCAAGACGACTACCGTTGAGAATGGTACTACATGCATCTGGCAGCTCTACAATATGGGTTACATCGTAAAGACTCCTACACTTGCTTTGGTATTGACATCAACCATCGCTGGGCAGAGAAACTGGAGCCTTACCTGGATTTCCTCTGTGTTACTCACAAACACCAAGATCACTACAACACAGCTCTCATCAACGCGATGCTGAATGCAGGAAAGCCTGTTTATTCTAACTGGATAAAGGGTGGCTATACTTCTAAGGTAAATACCGATTACCAGTTTAATAACATCAAGATTCATGTGTCTATTACAGACCATAACAACTCTGGCTTATCAAACTTCGTTTCTGTATTTACTTTTGAATGTGGCGATGATAGTGGCAACTTCACAATGCTCCATACTGGCGACTCAAACTTCAAGGCTGCTCAGTATACCAACATTCTGCCACACGTTAATGTTTTGATTCCTCGCTACGCACCTAATGCACTTACCGAGAACAACATTATCGGCACTGGTGCCGGTCAGACAAAACCTGACTATGTATTGCTCTCACACATTCTGGAACTTTCTCACGAAAGCGAGGAAGAGTCTAGATGGAGTTTGAATTCTGCCTTAGAAAGAGCCAGCAAGCTTAACTGCGAGAACTCTGTTGTTCCTTTCTGGGGAGAAAAGTTAGTTTGGAAAGACGGTAAATTGAATTAAAATGAAGAAGATTTATATTTTATCCTTGTTGTGCATGCTCACTTCGGTGAGCTTTGCACAAAGCAATCTGAAAGAGATTCTTAAGAATTTCAACAAGCCAGCAAAAGAAAATGTTATGGTCGTTTCTCATCGTGGAGACTGGCGTAATGCTCCTGAAAACTCTATTCAGGCATTCCAGAACTGTATCGACATGGGTGTTGATATGGTTGAGTTGGACTTGAAGAAGACAAAGGATGGCGTTCTGGTTCTGATGCACGACAAGAAGATTGACCGAACCATGAATGGTAAGGGATTCCCAGAGAATTATACTCTTGATTCTTTGAAATCGCTCCGCCTGAAGAATGGTGTAGGCTGCAAGACCCGCCATCAGATTCCTACATTCCGTGAGGTAATGGAACTCTGCAAGGGCAAAATCATGGTGAATGTTGACAAGGGCTACGACTACTTCGACGATGCCATGAAGGTTTTGAAGGAGACTGGTACAGTTGACCAATGCATCATCAAGGCGGAACTTCCTTACGAGGTGGTAAAGGCTGAGCATGGTGATGTTCTCGACAAGATGATTTTCATGCCTGTAGTAAACCTCGGCAAGCCTGGTGCAGAAGAGGTAATCGACGGTTACATCAAGAACATGAAGCCAAAGGCTTACGAATTGGTATTCAAGACTGATGATGCCAACACTCGCCGCCTGATAAAGAAAGTACGTGATAGTGGAGCAAGAGTTTTCATCAACACACTTTGGCCTGAGCTTTGCGGTGGACATGATGATGATCGCGCCGTAGAACTCAAACAGCCAGAAGAGAGCTGGGGATGGATTGTTGGTCAGGGTACCAAGATTATCCAGACTGACCGTCCTGCTTTGCTTCTTGATTACTTGAGAGCCAAGAAACTTCATAAGTAAAATTCAATAGGTTTCGCTATATATTAATATTTAAGAAGGTTGTTGGTTTTAAGAATCGTTGTGCATGCTTACGGTGGTAAGTCATGCACAACACTCAATAAACATCTCCTTAAATTATGTACGAGAACACAAACTTCATAAATAATAACTAAGGATTATATGTTTAAGAAAATAATAGACTTCTATAAGGTTTCGGAACCGATTCCGGCTAAAGCCTCAACACCTGAGGAAAACGAAAGAAAACTGAAACGTCTGCAATGGGCTACTTTCCTTTCTGCTACCATAGGATATGGTACATATTATGTGTGCCGACTCAGCCTGAACGTAATCAAAAAACCGATTGTAGATAATGGCGTATTCTCTGAAACTGAGCTCGGTATCATCGGCTCTGTCTTGTTCTTCACTTACGCTATCGGTAAGTTTACCAACGGTTTCCTTGCTGACCGAAGCAACATCAAGCGATTGATGTCTACCGGTCTGCTCGTTACAGCCTTGGTGAATCTGGCTTTGGGCTTTACCAATTCCTTCATCCTCTTCGCAGTTTTGTGGGGATTGAGCGGATGGTTCCAGTCGATGGGAGCTGCCTCTTGCGTGGTAGGTCTCTCCCGCTGGTTTAACGATAAGAACCGAGGAACGTTCTACGGATTCTGGAGTGCGAGCCATAATATAGGTGAGGCGATGACCTTCATCTTTGTGGCTTCCATCGTGAGTGCCTTCGGATGGCAATATGGTTTTATCGGAGCTGCGATAGTAGGCTTGGCGGGCGTTGTCCTGCTCCTTACTTTCTTCCACGATACACCTGCCAGCAAGGGTGTTACCCTGCCGGGTATCAAGGTAGAGGAAAAGAAGCAGGATACGGAATCTTACAACAAGGCACAGAGTGCGGTTTTGAAGAATCCACTCATCTGGATTCTAGCCTTGAGTAGTGCTTTCATGTATATCAGCCGCTATGCTGTTAACAGCTGGGGTATCTTCTATCTTGAGAACGAGAAGGGATATACTACGATTGATGCCAGCTTCATCATCTCTATTAACTCTATCCTGGGTATTGTGGGAACCGTATCATCCGGACTGGTATCTGATAAGATTTTCAAGGGCAACCGTTATTTGCCAGCCGTTATCTTCGGCTTGCTGAATGCATTGGCGCTCTGTCTGTTCCTGCTGATTCCGGGCCATCATCTCTGGGTTGATGCTACGGCGATGGTACTGTTCGGTTTGAGCATCGGCGTGTTGCTTTGCTTCCTCGGTGGTTTGATGGCGGTAGATATTGCGCCTAAGAATGCATCGGGTGCTGCTCTTGGCGTTGTCGGCGTAGCGAGTTATGTAGGTGCCGGCATCCAGGACATCATGAGCGGTCTGCTCATCGAGGGCAACAAGCATCTGGTAAATGGCGTAGAAACTTACGACTTTACCTACATCAATTATTTCTGGATTGGCGCAGCCCTGATGTCTGTCTTAATGACTTGCATCGTCTGGAAGGCGAAACCAAAGACTGTTTAAGAAATAAACGAAGCTATCATCAAAATACTCTCACTCTTCACCTTTCGGCCGGAACCCCCTGTGTTATCGGCATTCCGAGGGTGAAGAGTTGTTTTTATCTCTTCACCACTCTTACCCCTCGAATGCCGATA
>ENA-OQHU01000059-OQHU01000059.1-human-gut-metagenome-genome-assembly--contig:-NODE-59-length-18946-cov-2.253361_pt1 | contig 18946 bp, 22 predicted proteins | sample MGYA00242568_ERZ504729 | MGnify/ENA primary metagenome ERZ504729 (study PRJEB26092, sample SAMD00036223) | human gut metagenome | host: Homo sapiens | study: EMG produced TPA metagenomics assembly of... | reverse complement strand
CTTTGCATGTCATATTAGAGTTTTGCTTGTCTTCTTTTTCGCAACACTAAGGTAAGTGAAAATTCTGACATGGCAAAATCCTGGGTAACTTTTTGTTGCTCAGGCACTTATAAATAATGTTAAACTATAGTGTTGCGGAATTAAGGGTAAAAACAAGATATAAGTATAACCCAACTTTCACTAGCAGAAGTAAAATAAACAGAGATGAATGAAGAAATGATGAAAGCCATGGCTGGCAAACAGATGCCGGAAATGGCAATAGTAGAGAGCAATACACTCGCCGCAATGGGACTCAGACAACTGCTTGAGTCAGTGATGCCCATGATGAAAATCTCGACCTTCGGTTCGTTCCGTCAGTACGAGGCAAACAATCCTGACCACTTTGTTCATAGTTTTGTATCTATGCACATTGTACTGGAACACCGTTACTTCTTCACACAGGGCAACAGGAACCACCACGTGATCGTTCTAACACCCAGCAACGATCCCAATTCGCAACTTGCAGAATTTCATTGTCTCTGCGTCAATGTACCAGAAGGATACCTGATAAAAGAGTTTCTCAACCTGCAGCATTCCGGTCATCCTCATGGCGAACATATCCCTGCCATGCCCCCTGTCACTCAGGAAAAAGTTCTGTCGGATAGAGAAATAGAGGTATTATCTCTGGTAGCACAAGGGAAAATCAACAAAGAGATAGCCGACCAACTCTGTATCGGACTGACTACTGTGATTACCCATCGCAAGAAAATACAGGAAAAACTGGGATTAAAAAGTGTGTCATCACTCACTATTTATGCTGTGATGCATGGTTTTGTTGACATCAATATGATCTAGCCTTTACCATAAATAGTGATGCAGAATCATCACATACCTAAATATAATGATAGCGCCTTCCCCTCATGTGAGAGGAAGCGCTATCATTTTAGGAAAAATAACATTATTTAAACAGATATTCCACAGATAAGCTACAGCTTTACAGAAGAAATATCAACCAAATTGTTCACGATGGCATAAATTGTAAGACCTGCTGGAGAGTGAATCTGAAGCTTTCGGGCGATGTTTCTGCGATGCGTAATGACCGTATTGATAGAGATAAACAGGTGGTCAGCAATCTCCTTGTTGGTCATTCCCTGAACCAAAGCAACAATCACATCTTTCTCACGGTCGCTCAACTGTTCATCGCTCATCGGAGTCTGATTAATCATGCTCGAAATCTTGGCACTCACATCGTTCTGCTTCAGTTTACGCTCTGCATTTCTTACTGCAGGAATAAAGATTTCTTCCTCAACCTCAGAATGATGTTTCAGCCATTCCTCATTATTATATATATCATAAAGAGTGGCGCTGAGCTGATTATTATGCAAGCCATCAGAAGGCAAATACTTGATAATGATACTCTTGAGTTCCTTTAACTTCAAATCTACCTGAGCATGGTGCTTCGAGAAGGTTTCTATATCAAAGTTTGCATTGGCATTACCATCTATAAGTGCCTGAACATAAGGGAATACCATTCTTTCCTCATACTTCATGTGATTGGTGATGCTATGGGCATAGTCATCATAAAGCTTGAGGATAAGGCGCGCCAGATTATCCTTTTCATCCAGCGCTTCAACCAGTTCCTTACGGATAAACGGCAACTGGAAATCTATGTAATAGGCATGCGATGCTTTGAGATAATGCAATAGGGTCGGCAGCGACAGGCGGTCAGCATCGTCATACTCCTTGTAACCATTAATCGTCAAGTTAACCACGGACAGGAAAGTATAGGTATCCACCTGCTGTTCTTCGCAAACTTCGCACACAGTTTTATCACCAAAGCCCAGGTTGATACCGAAGCTGCCGAGGCTCTGTAAAATGTTATAATTGTCTCTAATGATGCTGATCATCTTGTCATCAGCTTCATACATCTTCTGATTTTTCATCTTTCTTTATCCTTAAATGAAAACATCCTTGTATCAAGAACATTCATAATGTTTCTATTTCGGTTGCAAATATACAAAAAAGTTTCGAAACTCGCAATACCTAAAAATGGGGATGCGCCAGTTTACCGATTTTTAGGTATTGCAAGATATTTTAAAACTCTGTAACTTTGCACCCAAAATCGAGAAAGAGCGCGGTGATGATTGCCACTCCCGAGCGGCAGAGCTGCGTAATTCCTTATCATGCCTCATGGCTTTAAGGAGATACTAGGCCTCTAAAGTATCGAGACCGCAAGCAGACATCCGCGCTCTTTCCTTTATATAAAATTATACGATAACAATAATTTCAAAATATTAAAGATGAACAGTTTAAGAATTGGATTGATGTCCGCTGCCCTCGTTGCCGGTTTGGCAACGGCAAGTGCACAAACAGTGGCTGCCGATAGTGTGATGCAGCATGTAAACGGCAAGCGCCTCAGCGTGGGTGGTTATGGCGAGGTTGCCATGAGCCGCAACTTCTATAGCGACGCAGGAAAACGCTACTCTAACGCCACCGCTTATAAAAACGCACCCGACCACGGACGCTTCGACATTCCTCATGCAGTAATCTACCTGGGTTACGACTTCGGAAAGGGATGGTCCATGGGTACTGAAATTGAGTTTGAACACGGAGGTACCGGACAGTCTATCGAATACGAGGCAGAGGAGGCCATCGAGTATGAACAAGAGGTAGAGAAAGGTGGCGAGGTGGAACTCGAACAGTTCTGGATTCAGAAATCATTCGGTCGATGGGCTAACATCAAGGCTGGACACATCGTTGTACCTGTAGGTCTTACCAATGCCTATCACGAACCATTGAATTTCTTTACTGTTTATCGTCCGGAAGGAGAAAACACCATTCTTCCTTGTACATGGCACCAGACTGGTATCAGTTTCTGGGGAAAGAGCGGTAAGTTCCGCTACGAGGCACAGTTTCTGGCCGGTTTGAACGCCTACCGTTTCAGTCGCAGCAACTGGATTCAAGGCGGTGCCAAGAGTCCATACGAGTTTGAGGTAGCCAACAAATATGCCGTTGCTGCCCGTGTAGATAACTACAGTATTCCTGGTCTGCGCATCGGACTGAGCGGTTACTACGGCAAGGCGATGGGCAACACCACCCCACAGGATACCCAACACAAAAACATCAAGGGAAACGTATATGTAGGTGCCTTCGACTTCACCTACAACAAGTACAACTGGAAGATTAGAGACAACGTGGATTATGGCTATGTAAGCGATGCTACAGCCATTACCAGCATTGTATATCCTGGTACGGCTAACGTCAAGCCTAATGAATCAGGCAGCGGCAAATACTTCGGCAGTCATGCCATCGCTACCATGGTGGAAGCAGGCTATGATGTCTTCTCTCAGATTTCCAAGTTGCGTGAAAACAACCAGAAGCTGTATGTGTTCGGTCATTTCGAGTATTACGATTCATCCGTTCACAATACCACCGCCAAGTGGACCAACCGCAAAATTGTGGCAGCAGGTATCAACTACTTCCCTCTCCCACAAATCTGTGTGAAAGCTGAATACAACCAGCGCATCTTCCACTCTAAGTACAACAATGAGCCAGCCGTGAACATCGGCATCGCTTATCAGGGCTTCTTCCTCTAATCCAGGGGAAAAGAGCCGTTTCATAGAAAAATAATTATCATATTCAAACATAAAAAACAAAGAAACATGAAAAAGATTTTTCAGAAGGCATTCTTGTTCGTAGCAACAATGACCTTATCTTTGGGTTTCGCTTCTTGTAGCGATGATGATGGCCCAGTAACAGAGGGTAACGTAGTTCCAGCAACAGAATTATCAGCAGTTGCCAACACTTATGTAAACGACATTATCAATCCTACCTACAAGGATTTGAGAGACAACGCTAAGGTTCTGAAGGATGCATGCGACAAGGCATACGCCAACGCCAAGGCTGGCAACTTGAGCGATGCAGATATCACCGATGCCTGCGAGGCTTTCAAGAACGCTCGTCGTGAATGGGAGCGCAGTGAGGCATTCCTCTATGGTGCAGCAGCCAACAACGAGATTGACCCACACATCGACTCATGGCCACTCGACCACGACCAGATGGTAGAGGCACTCAACAACCAGAACATCATCGCCGGAATCCAGGGTTCAAACCCAGCTCAGTTTATCTATACCGAGAACAAGAACTTCGACTCTGTAATAGGTTTCCACGGATTGGAGTTCGTACTCTTCCGTAATGGAGCCGCACGTACTGCAGCCATGCTGAACAACAACGAGACAGAAGAGGGCATGACCACCGTAAAGGGTATCGACGAGTTGGCATTTGCTGCCGCTGTAGCTGGCGACATCTACAACATGACTTCACTCCTCCAGTATGGTTGGAATGGTGATGCAACCCTCGGTTCTTGGTTGACAACCAATTGCAAGTGGGTGGTTGATGGTCTTGCTGGTCTGGAGGAGAGTGCTGGTGCCCTTTCTACTGCAGGTATCGGTTACGGTCAGTTCTTCCTCAATGCCACAGGCGACAAGGCTTGGTTCCCTACATGGCAGGAGACCTTGGAGAATGTATTCGTAGGCGGTTGCTCAAGCATCTGCCAGGAGGTTTACACCCAGAAGCTGGGTCAGGCTTACCGTGTAGCTACCGGTCATGGCGGTACAACTGAGGATGGCGAAGCTGAATCTCGCGACTACATTGAGTCACCATACAGCAAGCGTTCATTCATCGACTATCAGGACAACATCTACTCTATCAAGAACTCTCTCTATGGTACACGTCATGTAACTGCTACAACTCCTGTTGCTAATTCATTGATGACTATCATGAAGAAGTACAACTACAGTGGCTACAACGCATTGAATACAGCTCTTGATGAGGCTATCGCAGCATTGGAGTCTGCCAAGAAGAGCGGTATCGCCTTCGTGGATGATCCAGCCAATGCTCAGGTAAAGACTTGCATCGACAAGATCAACACCCTGGACGACGAGTTGAACAATGCGGGTGCCTGGTTCCGCGCCTTGAAGGTTTCCAAGTAATTTATCCATTACAGCAGAAACAACAGGAATAAAGGATTACGTAGCTTTGCTTTCTTCAATAGAAGCGAAGCTACGTCATTTGGGTTAAATATAATATATCACAAAGAAAATACATTATGAATAAGAATTTTAAGAATTACGCCTACCTGTCGTTCGCCCTGGCTTTGGCTACGACAATGGCTAGCTGTTCTGACGATGACAACAAAGTTGAAATTCAGGAAACAGATGCCGCATACGTAGGTAAGGAAGTGGGTAACTTTACTGCAGATGAGTGGTATCCAGGTGGTAAGCTGGGTACAACAGAGAACACAGGTTCCAGCAGTTACTCTGACCAGACCCCTGCCGTAGATAACGATCCAGAACTCTTCAAGCAGTTCTTTATCGGCGAGCAGATGTTCGAGCGCCAGTATTCATGGAACACCGGTGCCTTCAAGGGGTTGGGTCCTGCTTCTGTACGCTCATCTTGCTTTGACTGCCACCCAGAGTATGGTCATGGCAAGCGCAAGGCACAGTATGAAACCCGCTATGGTAACGGTAATGGTTATCTGCTCGTAGTTTATCATCCTGTAGATGGTGCCAACAGCAATGATGGTGGCTATGTAGCTGAGGTTACAGGTATGCCTCAGACACAAGCACAGTCTCCATTCTTGCCACCTATCGATGAGAGCAAAATCAATATGAGTTGGGAGCACGTCAACAAGATGGAAACAGAAGAGATACCATCCATGCAGTTCCCTGATGGCGAAAAGTTTGATTTGATTTATCCTGAGATTTCTATCCCTAAGAGTGCCTTCAACACCAGTCCTACTCCATACGAAACCGGCAATGGTGCAGTAGCTGTAAGATTGGAATCTACCATCGGTATTGGTGGTACAGGACTGGTAGATGCCATTCCTAACGAAGCTATCAAGGCACAGTATGCATCAGAGGCATCTTACTTCAAGAAAGCTGGACTTGACGTAAAAGAATACATCAATCCATCATTTTGGGATGCCGACAAGAATGACTTTACCGACGGAGCATACTATACAACATTTGGTAGAGATAGCAAATACGCTATTGGTGGCGTGCATGCAGATGGCAGCACATTCGATCCAAACACCTCTGAATTGAACAAAAAGATTGTCAAGCGCTTCACTTATGCCTTGACCCGTGGTAGTTTACAGGATGGTCCTGGTGCTAACGCTATCTGGAACATCACCAATGTTACCCGTCAGGATCGTCCTTGCCTCTATACCACGACCCCTTGGGCAAAGGCAATGTCAGAGAATACGGATGTGATTGCAGCCATCAAGAAGGACCCTACCTCTCCATATTATGCAGATGGTACTGACGAGGGAATCAAGGAAGCAGTAGTAAACCTGTTGGATCCAAAAACCAACCAGTTTGACAACCAATGGCACAACTTCAAGCCTGAACAGAGCATGGACGATTTCTATGCCTTCATGGTATGGCATCGTGGACTTGCAGTACCTCGTGCCCGCAACTTGAATGATTCACAGGTACAGCAAGGTAAAAAACTCTTCATGGAATGGAGCTGCGCCAACTGTCACAAGCCATCATGGAAGACCGGTGACGATAACTACGTAACATCCAAGTACATCGCCGACAAGAAGTTGCCTCGTTATCAGAACCAGACCATTTATCCATATTCTGACTTCATTCAGCACAAGCTCTATATGATGAACGACATCCATGGATCATGGTGCCGCACCACTCCACTTTGGGGTCGTGGCTTGAGCTATCTGAACACAGGTGCAGAAGATCGCCTGCACGACTGTCGTGCCCGCAACGAGGTGGAAGCCATCATGTGGCACTGCTACAGCAAGAAGAGTCATGCCTATAGTTCAGCCATGAACTTCTACAAAGCATCGAAGAGCGATCGTGATGCAGTGGTTAAGTTCCTGCGTTCTATCTAATGATAAGATATTACAAGAAGAAACAAAAATAAGAAAAGCTGCCAGGCTATCAAAAGCATTTGGCAGCTTTTTTATCAGAACCTCTAAATATACGTATAAAATCTTGCTTGTCTCCGAATAATATCGTAATTTTGCAGCGGAAATTCTATCAAGATTCCAACTAAGTATGGTTAAAAAGATTATATTCATTCTTTACATTCTTGTGCTCGTATGCATGGCTGCCGCCACCATCGTGGAAAAAAGCCAGGGCACGGATTATGCCCATGCCCACTACTATGGGGCATGGTGGTTCATTCTTATCTGGGCAGTACTTGCTGCCCTCGGTGCGTTCTACATCATCAAAAGAAAAGTGAAGTGCGCTTCTACATTGGCACTCCATCTCTCCTTCATCATCATCCTTGCCGGGGCATTGCTCACACATATATCGGCTAAACGGGGCATGATTCATCTGCGCATCGGTCAGCCTACAGATACTTATATGGCTCAGGATGAAGAGCAGGGTATGCAGGAAGAGAAACTCCCTTTCTCGCTCTGCCTGCAGAAGTTTGAAGCGAAGATGCACGATGGAACCAACGCCGTGGCTGACTATTCTTCAAAATTCACCGTAATAGACGGAGATGATAAGAGCGAAGGCGAAGTTTCGATGAATAACATCTATTCCCACCGGTCTTACCGTCTTTATCAGTCATCTTACGATGAAGACGGCAAGGGAAGCGTGCTCGCTATCAATGCCGATCCATACGGCATACCAGTCACCTATACTGGCTATGCGCTGCTCTTCATCTCCCTCGTATGGATGCTCTTCGACCCTAAGGGCGGTTATCGCAAACTACTGAAGAGTCCTTTGCTCAAGAAGGGAGCCTTGATAACAGCACTCCTCCTCAGCATGGGCAATATACAGACACTGCATGCAGAATCTGCAACAGGCAATCTCCAAAATGCTGTATTGCCAAAGGAAACTGCAGAGAAGTTTGGCGAGCTTCATATTCTCTACAACGACCGCATCTGTCCGGTACAGACCTTTGCCCTCGATTTCTGCAAGAAGATATATGGAGCCAGGAGCTATCTGGGATTGACTGCAGAACAGGTACTCTCTGGTTGGGTATTCTATGGAAATACTTGGACAAACGAGCCTTTCATCAAGATCAAGAGCGGAGAAATGAAAACAGCGATGAATCTGCCTGACTATGCTTCGCTCAATACTTTCTTCAATCGTGAAATGGGTGGCTATACCATCGGACAGTATGTTCAGGAATACTACAATGGGCAGCAGGACAAGTTCCATCAGCAAGCCGCCGATATCGATGGCAAGATACAAATGATCATGGAGTTGCGAGAAGGTATTCTCATTGAAAGTTCTTCCTTACACCTTCACCAAGAATGTGAAGGCTACCAAGGATCATTCATTCATCAAGGCTGGCACTACCACGTGGTTTTCACCTGTAGATAAGTTGCCACAGGCCGTGGAGCACCAGCATGCGCTCTATATCAGGAATGTATTCTCCCTGCTGAATGGCGATGTAAAGGCAGGCAATACGAGCCGTGTAAACGAGTTCTTCGTCAAGATGAAGAAATATCAGGAGGTTAGTAGCGGTAATTCGCTGCCAACAGCTACACAGTATAAGGCAGAACGCATCAATAATGCCTTTCCTTTTGCCACCATTCTCTTCATGGCAAACCTCACACTGGGCTTCATTGCCCTCTTCTACACCATCTATCGCATGACGAAGAAGAGAGAAATCAAGGCATTGAACATCGCTTTGCCTATCTTGCTTTGCGTTTCCTTCTTTGCCTTAACCTTCGGATTGGCATTGAGATGGATTATCAGCGGCAACATACCTATGTCTAACGGATATGAAAGTATGCTGACTGTAGCCTGGTTCGTGATGCTTATCAGCATTTTGATGCAGTTGCGCATCCGCATCGTGATGGTATTCAGCTTCCTAATTTCAGGATTTTTCCTTCAGGTAAGCCATATCAACCAGATGGATCCTGCTATCGGACAGATGATGCCGGTATTGAACAGTCCGTTACTCAGCATCCATGTCAGCATCATCATGATGAGCTATGCACTGCTATCCTTAACTTTCATCTGCGGCATCATGGGCATCTGCATGCGCTTTCATGGCGAAGAACTGCGGGATTTAAGCCGTCTCTTCCTCTACCCTGCCCTCACCACAATGGGGTTCGGCATCTTCATCGGAGCCATCTGGGCTAACGTGAGTTGGGGTAATTACTGGAGTTGGGATAGCAAGGAGACGTGGGCGCTCATCACCTTTATGATTTATGCCGTAGTAGTGCATACGCAGAGTCTACCGGTCTTCCGCAAGCCACTGGTATATCACATCTACATCACCCTAGCCTTCCTGAGTATCGCCATGACCTATTTCGGTGTGAACTATTTCCTCACGGGCATGCACTCTTATGCATAGCCCGTCAGAAGCCAGAATATATTTAGTCTTAAGGCAAAATTTATTTTCCCCTAAGGATAATTTTATTTTCCCTTAAGGATAAATATATGATGGTGTTGACATCAATCTAATCAAGAAGTATTCCGACTAACCCAGGAACAGATAGAAAAAAAATGAAATAAGAAGTTATCATAAGCCCCCAGCCTACTTTCGCAAGCCGGATGGGGGAGGTAGCTTATGTGATAAGATAGCCCTGCTGAAAACGAAATCCGTTCCCCCACACTCTTTTTATGTTTTTTTAATATCCTAACGGTAATAATTGTTACCGTAGGATTATTTTTAAAGCCGTAATTTTGCAGCCGGAAACCAGGAATGGCAGATTGCCGCCTGGAAGAAAACATTAAAATAACTCATTAATTTATAGCAATATGGCAGAAAACAAGATGTTCTGTTTCCAGTGTCAGGAAACAGCTAAGGGTACAGGCTGTACCATCAAGGGTGTTTGCGGTAAGGAGGCTACAACCTCCAAGTGGCAGGATCTGCTGCTCAGCGTGGTTCGTGGCATAGGAACCATACAGCATAGCATAGGCAAAGAGCCGACACCAGAGGTAACCCGTTTCCTCACGGATGCACTCTTCACCACCATTACCAACGCCAACTTCAACGACCAGGATATCCTACAAAGGTAGATAAGGGCATCGTACTGAAGAAACAGCTGCTGCAAAAGGCAGCAAGCATGAATATCCACCTCCCTGCCTATCAGGAGGTAACCTGGGGTGGCGAGAAGACAGACTATGAGGCAGAGGGCGCCCGTGAATCCGTACTCCGCCACGAGAATGCAGATATCCGCTCGCTCAAGGAACTCACCATACTCGGTCTGAAGGGTATGGCAGCATACTACGAGCACGCAGCCCATCTGGGAGAAGAGAACAGCGAGATTATCAGCTTTATCTGCCGTGCTCTCGCCACCATCAGCAACCCTGATGCTGATATGAACACGCTACTGGGCGTGGTGCTCGAAACAGGAAAGTACGGCGTGGATGTGATGGCACTCCTCGACAAGGCCAACACCCAGGCATACGGTAATCCGGAACTCACCAGAGTGAACATCGGCACAGGCAGCAATCCGGGCATCCTCATCTCCGGTCACGACCTGAAGGATATCGAAGATCTCCTCATCCAGACCGAAGGTACGGGCATCGATGTCTATACCCATGGCGAGATGCTTCCTGCACACTACTATCCGCAGCTCAAGAAGTACAAGCATCTGGTGGGCAACTACGGCAATGCGTGGTGGAAACAGAAGGAGGAATTCGAGAGCTTCAACGGTCCTGTTGTCTTCACCACCAACTGCATCGTTCCGCCATCGCCATCGGCAGGCTACAGGAACCGCGTCTTCACCACCAACTCTACTGGTTTCCCTGGCTGGAAGCATATCCAGGCGGGCGCCGACGGCCACAAGGACTTCTCCGAGGTGATTGCACTTGCCAAGACCTGCCAGCCACCTAAGGAGATAGAGACAGGCGAGATCATCGGCGGTTTTGCGCATGCTCAGGTCTTTGCCCTGGCAGACAAGATAGTAGAAGCTGTAAAGAGCGGAGCCATCCGCAAGTTTGTGGTGATGAGTGGCTGCGATGGCAGAATGAAGAGCCGCAACTACTACGAGGAGTTTGCCAAGCGCTGCCTCAGGATGTAGTGATACTCACCAGCGGCTGTGCCAAGTTCAAGTACAACAAGCTCAATCTGGGCGACATCAACGGCATTCCTCGTGTGCTGGATGCCGGTCAGTGCAACGACTCCTATTCCTGGGCGGTTGTGGCATTGAAGCTGAAGGAGATCTTTGGAGCCAGCGACATCAATGAACTTCCTATCTTCTTCAATATTGCCTGGTACGAGCAGAAGGCTGTCATCGTACTTCTTGCCCTGCTGCATCTAGGCGTAAAGAACATCCATCTGGGTCCTACGCTCCCAGCCTTCTGTTCACCAGCCGTACTGAAGGTTCTGGTAGATACCTTTGGCATTGCCGGAAACGGAACGGTAGAAGAGGACATCAAAAAATATATAGGATAAGAACAGCAGCTACTGAGTTAAGGGAGAATCTGTAAAACTCGAGTAAAAAATCAAAAGAAATGCAGCAAATCACCAACAGACTAAAGGCTGATTGCTGGGGATATGATGAATGCAATTCCAGCTATTAGGGCTTACTCGGGATTTGCAGCCGTTAGACAACGTCCATGCCGAGCATACAACAATAAAGGGAGATTTCTTGGCGAAATCTCCCTTTATCTATTGCTAAAAGCAGCTATAATTTCTTTATTTCATCTAATGACAACTGGGTTGCTGCTGCCACTTGCTCGGCAGACAAGCCCATTGCAAGAAGACGACGGGCTGTGGCCTTCTTCTCATCTTTGGCTCCTTCGGCACGACCTTCTTCTCGACCTTCTTCTCGACCTTCAGCTCGTCCTTCAGCTCGTCCTTCTTCTCGTCCTTCTTCTCGACCATCGGCAAGACCTTTCTGCCAGCCATCATCATAACCCGTCTTGATAACGCTGCGCTGATAGCGCAGATTCTCCATGTGACGGACATAATCATTCTTTTCCGCTACGGTCAACTTATCTATATCCAGGCATTTGCGGGCATCTGCAAACCTGGAGCCTGGGCTGCCTCGCTGATCTCGCCGGTCTTGAGAAACTCGATCCATTCATCCAGATTGTTCACCGCCAGCTTATCAAAGTTGTTCACGCAGAGCAGATAATACTCCGGGAATATGTCTCCGGCTTCGCGATTAGTCTTGCGTCCCTGAGGGATTTCATCACCGAAGAAGAGTTCACTCTGTCGGTTGGAGAGTTTCAGGATATCATTCGGCTGATGCAGTCCCTGGAACATCGTCTTGCCATGATATACATAATCCTTAGCCTGTCCCAATGTGAAATACACGATATTGATGGAATATACCTTGCGCACTTTGTCGTAATCATCGCCCAGACTGATATTGTCTGTGATGACCTTGGAAACTCCATAGAGCATACGGTGGAAATAGGTATGTTCACGGGTATTCTGTATCTCGAAGATGATGAATTCTCCCTTCTCATTTTCTGCCAGGATATCCACTCTGTTGAATTTATCATTCTCGGTCTGCTGATTGCTCTCACTATCTAGGAATCGGTTGATCTTGAATTTCTCGTTCAGCAGCGAACACATAAAGCCCTCCAGCACGGCATAGTTTGCCTTGTTGCGAAGCAGGCGCTTCATCGCCCAGTCAAATCTGATATAATTTGCCATATTCTTCCTCCATTTATTAATATTCAGTTGCAAAGTTACGACTTTATTTTAAGATACCAAAGTTTTTTCGTATTTTTCTTGCTTATTACCAGAACTTTAGCTAGTAAGATTCCACTCTTATAGGGCGTGCGGAGATTCTGCCTTCAAGATTCTAAATGGAGCAAATAATAAATCGGGGGAAAATGCGTTATTGAATATAAAACTTAAATGTATGAAAGAATCAATATTCGTTACCTTGCAGAAATGCACGGTGTTTGAGGGGTTTACTCCAGAGGAAATCAGAGAGGCACTGTCGATGGTAAGCTACCGGATGGTGGAGCTTGCTGCCAGGGAAACCTATGTGCTGGCAGGAATGCCTGCAGATATGCCGACATCATCGTCGAGGGGGAGATGATAGCCCGCATGTCGGGATTGTCGGGCAAGCAGGCCCAAATAGAGCGGCTGGGAGAATCGATGCTGATAGCCCCTGCCTATATCTTCGCACATCATAACGAGATGCCCGTAAGCGTGGAGACAAGCAAGAAGACTACCCTCCTGCGCATGAGGCCTCGGAACTGAAACTGCTGATAGATACCGACGAACGCATACGCTGGAACTTCATCCAGCACCTGTCAAGGATAGATATCTTCCTTTCGCAGAAAATGCGCATGCTCTCCCTTTTCTCCGTCAAGGAGAAGGTGGCGCAATACCTCATCAAGATGGCTACCGAACAGCAGAGCAGAACCATCCGACTGGATGTCAGCCGCCAGGAAATGGCGGATATCTTCGGTATCCAGAAGTTCTCGCTCCTCCGCTGCCTGTCCGAATTCGAGGAGAAGGGCGCCATCAGGATTGATGGCAAGACCATCACCATACTCAACTCGGATGACATGAAATAAGAAGCAAGAATGAGAGGAAAGGAGAGAGAAAGAACCGATGAAGACGAAGTTCTCCACCTGCGCCTCCAGAGCCCATCTTCAGCACCACATCCGCTGCATCGGTTTGAAATCCCCCATTCCCATCACATTGCAGACTACATCCTGGTTGCTGGGGATAACATATCCCCAGAGCATAAAGAGGTTAGGACATTTATTAGCGGCGGATTGTAAATCCGCCGGAACGCCTAACGGAGGAAAGGGCATATCCGACGCTACGAAATTACCTTAATATATATGTGAAACAAGACAATTATGAGAAAAAACTGCCTTAAAATTTGGAGGTTACAAATATTCAGCGTATCTTTGCATAAGATTTAAAAAGAATGACGTATGAAACAGGTAGAAGAAACATACATCAGCTTGCTGACCGACTTCAGTTTCAAGCGAATATTTGGAACGGCAATGAACAAGAATTTACTGATTTGCTTCCTCAACAGCTTTTTTAATGGCCGACAGGTTGTGAAGGACGTGTCGTATCTGAATCCAGAGCACGTAGGAGGCAAGTAAGATGGCATATCGTGATATCAAAAACTCTATTGATACGGCGAAGCAAGAAGGTAAGAATGAGAAAGCCTTGGAAATTGCCAAGAACATGCTTGCCGATGGTGTTGACATCAATCTAATCAAGAAGTATTCCGGACTAACCCAGGAACAGATAGAAAAAAATGAAATAACTAATAGAATAAAAAAATGAAGAAAAAAATCAAGTTGGTAGGCTGGAGCATCCTAGGAATCCTGCTCATAGCTGTAGCAACATTACTGTTGGCACGCTTTGTTTTCAATAAACAAGTGGAAGCTTATCTTTGCAATTCGCTGTAGAATGAATGGTAGAAAAATTAAAAGACGCTGGCAAATATGTACCAGATACTACGTCCTATCATTTTGCATATCAGAAAGATTCTGTCCAATCACAAAAAATCCGTGAATATTTCAAACTCGATACAGTTTTATCTTCCACAATGCCAACATGGGACAAGGCCATTTCACTGGCACGTTTTGTAGCGGAAAACATTCCTCATGCCAATCAAAAGATTAATCCTAAGAGATGTAATGCTATAGATCTCTGGAAATACACTCGATCGATAGAGCCTGCATTCAACTGTCGATTACACTCCATCCTCTTACACGAACTATTGCAGTCTGAGGGTATTGTAAACCGCTTTGTAACTTGTCATCCCGCAGATTCCGAGGATTCCGACTGCCATGTTGTTAACCTGGTGTAGCTGCCAGAATTACAGAAATGGGCTATGCTAGACTCGGATATGAATGCTTGGGCAGAAGATGAAAAAGGCACTCCACTTTCTCTTGCAGAAATGCGTGAGCGATATATTGACGGCAGAGAAATTGTTTACCGTCCTCTCTTGAATTCAGATAATGATTTTGTTTATTACAGGGCATATTGGCAAAAAACTTATACTGGTTTGATACTTGGGAGACAACAGGCTATGGTCGCGAAGATAATAATCCTGCTTATCGAAACAATAATCGCCATATCGTGCTTGTTCCTTCTGGATTCAAAGGTTTTGAACTTCTCGACCATTCAGTACTGACAACAGATGCTTCACGTTTCTGGGCAGCTCCCCAAAATTAGTAACTGCCATTTACTAGATCTACCCCAGGAACAAATACAATAGGCTTCGATGGCAAATGAAGCCTATTTCATTGTCCAACGAAAGTACTTTCATGTGCTCATGAAAGTACTTTCGTTTTTTATTGCTTTTTCTACTATATTTATTCCATAAAGACAGAGCGCCAAAGACTGTAGCGCGCCTCTGGATTCAACTGTTCCAAATGCAGGAAGACGGCTTGCATATCCGAACGGCGGGTAGTCTCTTCGTAAGGACACAACGCCTTCTGCTTAGTGAAATGCAACTCTTCTGCTACCTGCCGGATATCCGCCTCATGTACGAGACAGAGCGGACGGATAATGGTAAGCGGATAATGTTTCAGAGGAAGACTGGGCTGCATGGTGGAATGCGAACCCTCGAAGGTGATGTTCATCAGCAGGGTAACGAGGATATCATCCATGTGATGTCCCAGAGCTATCTTATTGAACCCGTGGCTTACAGCAAACTCGAAGAGCGTCTTGCGTCGGTTCCAGGCACAGAGGAAGCAACGGGTCTTTCGGGGATCGGTGGATTCATCGAACGAACTATGAAGGATATGGAGCTTGATGCCATTCTCTGCACAGAAATCCTGCAGATAAGAGCGGTCGGTCTCGTAAGGAATATTATCCATGATGATATGAGCCGCCTCTACCTCGATATGCGGCTTATAGATGCGGGCACGCTGAGCCAGCAAACGGACCAGTTCCAGGGAATCCTTTCCACCACTCAAGGCTATAAGAATATGGTCACCATCTTCCAAAAGCCGGTAATCGACACATCCCTTATTGAATCGCTTTAATACTTTCTGTTCTGCTTTCATCATATTCTGAAAAGGGAAAAGAAAAGCCGCACCCTATAAACAGAGTACGGCTTTATCAAGATACATCTCTCTACCTTGCAGAAGAGAAACGACAATTTAAACTTCAAATATAATTCTATCTTACTTAGCGTAAGCTACACTACGAGTCTCACGAATCACAGTAATCTTAACCTGACCAGGATAAGTCATCTCATTCTGAATCTTGGTTGCGATTTCATCAGAAAGCTTGATGCTCTCTTCATCGTTCATCTTATCCGCACCAACGATGACACGGAGTTCACGACCTGCCTGGATAGCGTAAGTCTTGGTTACGCCAGGATAACTCATGGCGATAGCTTCAAGATCGTTCAAACGCTTGATATAAGCCTCTACAATCTCACGACGGGCACCAGGACGGGCACCAGAGATAGCATCACAAACCTGTACGATAGGAGCCAATAATGTGTTCATCTCCATCTCATCATGGTGAGCACCGATGGCATTGCAGATATCAGGTTTTTCCTTATACTTCTCTGCAATCTTGGCACCATACAATGCGTGTGGCAATTCACTCTCCTCATCAGGCACCTTACCAATATCGTGCAAAAGACCGGCACGCTTAGCCTTCTTAGGATTCAATCCCAATTCAGAAGCCATAACCGCACAGAGGTTAGCGGTTTCACGGGCATGCTGCAAGAGGTTCTGACCATAAGAAGAACGGTACTTCATCTTACCGATGATACGAATCAACTCTGGGTGCAGACCATGAATACCGAGGTCGATAGCTGTACGCTTACCAGTTTCGATAATTTCATTATCCAACTGTTTCTTCACCTTGGCTACCACCTCCTCGATACGGGCTGGGTGGATACGGCCGTCAGCAACCAACTGATGGAGAGCCAGACGGCAAACCTCACGACGAACAGGGTCGAAGGCTGAGATAACGATTGCCTCAGGAGTATCATCCACAACGATTTCTACACCAGTTGCTGCTTCCAGAGCACGGATATTGCGGCCTTCACGACCGATAATACGTCCCTTTACCTCATCATTATCGATATGGAAAACGCTAACAGAGTTCTCAATGGCTGTTTCTGTAGCAACACGCTGGATTGTCTGAATCACAATCTTCTTAGCCTGCTGGTTAGCATTGAGTTTGGCATCATCCATAATTTCGTTCACATAGCTTGCAGCATCGAGTTTAGCCTGATCTTTCAGACTCTCAATCAATCTCTGCTTAGCCTCCTCAGCGCTCAGACCAGAAAGTTCTTCCAGTTTAGCCTGCTCCTGTTTCTGCATCTTATCAAGTTCCTGCTGCTTTACAGACAAGAGTTTCTTCTCGTTGTCAACACGCTGCTGATACTGATCAATCTCCATCTTGCGTCGACCGAGGTCTTCCTGACGCTGATTGAGAGAAATCTCGCGCTGCTTCAACTTATTCTCATTCTGCTGGATGCGAGAATTACGCTGCTGCACTTCTTTTTCGAGTTCCGCCTTCTTGTTGAGGAATTTCTCCTTCACTTCCAAAAGCTTCTTCTCTTTTACTACTTCTGCCTCTTTGTTGGCAGCTTCTATCATTTCATTATATTTTCCCTTAATGACATAACGGAAAATGAAATACCCAGCAGCACCGCCGATAACAAGCGCCACCAAGGCTGCTATAATAGTTACTATCATTATATTATATATATGTTTATTAATATTCTTATTTCAAAGCGTCTTCAATCTCGGAGGTAAGCTTCTCAAGAATATCATCATAAGGTTTCGTATCATTCCGATCCGATTCCTTTTCATATCTCAATGCCACATCAATGAGCGCCATATACAGGATTTCCTTATCGCTCTTTCTGCCTTTGAAAATCTTGGTATATGAGTTTACAATATCATCTATCAGCTTAGCTGATTTACGATAATACTCCTCGTCTTCCCTAGGTATTCTTACCGAAAGATCTGTATCATAGACGTGTAACCGTATGAGTAATTTATCTTGTTCTGCCATCGTTCCGATTTTTACTTTTCACCCAATAGTGTGATACACTTATTGACATCTCTTATGAGCTTGGCGATGCGCTTCTGAGTAGCTTCCATATCATTGTCAGAAATCGTCATCATCTTTGCCATCTTCAAGCTGTCGTAATCACTCTGCGCTTGAGCCAACTTTTCCTCCAATGCCTTGATTTTGGCATCGCGCTCATCCACCATCGCATAGAGTTCAGCATTCTCCTGCTTGACCTCGTCAAACTTGAGAATCATCTGCCTTACTCTTGTGGCAAACGTATTAATTGTTTTCTCATTTGCACTCATGACTATTATTTTTGGCTACAAATTTAAGAGAATTATTTGAATAAAACAAATATTCTGCTATTTTTTTTCATTTTGGGCGCAACATTTGTTACTTTCCCATCTTTTGCTTTGCCTTTTCTACGTCTTCATCTGATGGACGTGGCTCTTTTTTGGCAAGCATCAATACCTGGAAGGTAAAGTCGGTTACCCATTGCTGGCTGAATGCCAAGCGCTTGTTGAACTGACGCAACTGAAGCACGGTTTTCAGCACACTGGCATCAGAGAAATCATTCTTAGTGAAGATATCTTCTACAGTTTTAGCAGTCAGCTTGTAAAGTGAATTCTTCATGAAGCTAGGCAAACGGAGCTTAAACTTCATCAAGTTGCCCATCAGCATCATCAGATCCTGTGTGAAGTTCTGGAACTGGATGAGATATACATTGACATCCTGCAGTTTGTGGCAGTTCTTACGGATACTGGAATCTATTTCCTTAAAGAAGGCATCATCCGTATCATAGATATTCTTCATCATTTTCTTCACCTGAACCTTTTCGCCAATACCCAGGCGATTGTTGACCGTCGGAACATGCAGACTTGTCTTGAAGACACGCAAGTCTGGCAACATGGCCAAATTGGTGATACCTAACTGAGAAGCAAGTGCAGCCTGAAAGTATACACGGACCAAGGTCATGTAATCTTCCATTCCACCTACCTTTTTATCGTCGTCCTTACGACCGAATAGTTTTGCAAAAATTCCC
>ENA-OQHU01000056-OQHU01000056.1-human-gut-metagenome-genome-assembly--contig:-NODE-56-length-19311-cov-2.773874_pt1 | contig 19311 bp, 15 predicted proteins | sample MGYA00242568_ERZ504729 | MGnify/ENA primary metagenome ERZ504729 (study PRJEB26092, sample SAMD00036223) | human gut metagenome | host: Homo sapiens | study: EMG produced TPA metagenomics assembly of... | reverse complement strand
CTTTATGGGGTAAGGGGATTTTGTGTCTGCGACATTTCTGTTGTGCAAGAAATATGTACAATAAAATGAATTTTGTCGCTTTGCAAGCAAAATCCCACTAAACCCTATAGGTTGCGGATTTGAGGGTAAATACAGAATCTTCCCTCTCTGAGGAATTTTTCTGCATTTCTATCTTTCTCTTCTCACAAATCGTTTGAGCAGGAAGGTGAGGAAGTAGGGGAAGGTGTAAAACTTACCATTGAAACCGATGTTCTTATTGCAGAGCTTGATGCCGTATCTGATGTCGGGATATTTACCATCTTGTGCTGTTAGCTTGGCGAGCGACTTGGTGGCATTATCCGTGGCTTTTACTTCAACGGGGATGAGCGACTGGGCATCACGAATGAAGAAATCCATCTCTAGGGTAGATTTCTCGTTGCGATAGAAGTAAAGATTATAGCCTTGCTTTACCAGCATGTCTCCAACGATGTTTTCGTAGATGGCGCCCTTGTAGGTACCATAGTTCTTGTTCACCCTGATGTCTTCTTGCGATTCCTCATCTAGCGAGGCAACCAGCAAGCCCGTGTCCTTATAATAGAGTTTGTACGATTTCGGGTCGTAGTTGCCTTTCAGAGGTAAGGATACTTGGGCGAGACAATAGCAAACGTTGATGATACCTGCATCACGAAGCCATTCGATGGTGCCAACGTATTCTCTGTTTCTTGCTCCATGGGCAATCTTGCTTATCTGAAATTTCTTGTTGTCTTGTCCCAGGAAGACAGAAATATGGTCGTACACGTTCTTGATTTTTCCTTTGTCGAGTCCTTGCGCATATTTCGTAATGTCTTCCTCATAGTCAAGAAGAAGCTGGCGCTGTATCTTGAGCGTGCCGCTGAAGTTTCCGTTGCTCACGAACATATTGACTACGGCAGGCATTCCTCCGATGGTCATGTATTCACGGAATAGCCTCTCTAAAATATCCATTTCCATATTAGAAAGTGGTGTGATGGAGACCATCTTTTCGTAAAGGCGTTCTATAAAGGCAGAATCATAACCTTTTGCCCATAGGAATTCCTCGAAATCCATTGAGTGCATCGTGTAGTCTTCCTTATATCCCACGCTGTTCGATTCTATCTCGCGATAATTGATACCCATAAGCGAACCAGAGCAGATAACATCGTACCTGCCATCTATCTTGAAGGCTTTCAGACTGGTGGCGCAGGCAGGACAATCCTGCATCTCGTCGAAGAAGATGAGTGTGTTACCTGCTTCTATCTTGAGAGAAGGATTGATGAGGGTGAGGTTCCGGATAATGCTGTCTACCTCGTAACCTTCTTCGAAGATTGCCTTGTATTTTTGTTGCAATACGAAGTTGATGGCAACCACATTTTGATAGTTGTCATGGGCGAATTGTAGGATGGAAGCGGTCTTTCCTACTTGTCGGGCTCCCTTCACGATGAGGGGCATTCTCTCCTTATCGCTTTTCCATTCCTTGAGATAATTATCAATCTTTCTGCGCAAAAGCTTCATAATCAATATGTTTATAGTTCTTATTCGAGTGCAAAGATACAACTTTATCACAAAATTCCAAAGGAATTCGGACTGAAAATCACAAAATTCCTATTGTTTTAAGGCGTTTTATCACAAAATTCCATGCTTTTCTCTCTTCGCTATCACATTATTCCTCATTCGTTATACTTTTTTAATCTCTCTTTTTATCCGATTTCAGAAAAAAGATGTACTTTTGCCGCTCAATTCATGAAAGACAGGAATTTGGTTATACAAAAACATTATTAAGGAAGCAAAGGACTTCTGTTATATTTTATAGTATGGACAAGAATGAGAGAATATATAACGAGCAAGAGATGCCCGCAGAAACGAAAAAGAATCATTCCGCTGATGCGGATAGAGTAAAGGAAGTATATAAGGTGACGATAGCGGGAAGCATCATCAATGTGGTGCTGCTCGTGCTGAAGTTTGCTGCAGGTATTCTCGGACATTCGGCAGCTATGATAGCGGATGCCATCCATTCGCTTACCGATTTCGCTACCGATGTGGTGGTACTGGTGTTCGTAAAACTGGGCAATAAGCCGAAGGATAAGGACCATGATTATGGGCATGGCAAATACGAGACGCTTGCTACAGCCATCATCGGTATTTCGCTCTTCGTGGTGGGTGTGATGATCTGTTATTCTGGCGTAACCAAGACTTATCGTGCCATCTGCGGCGAGACATTGCAGCAGCCGGGCGTTGTAGCCTTGATTGCTGCCATCGTAAGTATCGTGATGAAGGAGTGGGCTTATCAGTTTACGGTTAAAGCCGGAAAGAAATATCATTCCGAGGCTGTAGTGGCGAATGCCTGGCATCATCGCAGCGATGCTTTATCGAGTATCGGAACGATGTTCGGTATTGGTGGCGCCATCATCCTGGGAGAAAAATGGGCGGTGCTCGATCCGCTTGCAGCCATCATCGTGAGTGCCTTCATCATCAAGGCCGCCTGGGGACTGGTGATGCAGTCTGTAAAAGAACTGACGGATGCCAGTCTTCCAGAAACTGAGGAAGATGAAATCCTGAAGATTGCAAATGAAGAAGAGGGAGTGGGAGAGATTCATAACCTGCGTACCCGTCGCATCGGAAACAAGATTGCGATAGAAATGCACGTCCGTATGCCGGGTTCTCTTTCGCTTTATGAGGCGCATGAGCATGCTACTCATATAGAAATAAAACTGAAGCAGCACTTCGGTGCAGATACCCATGTGGGAATCCATCTCGAACCGATAAAAGTGAACGGAAAATATCAGAAACCGGAATAACTGAAATAAAAGGAAATAGCCGGAATAAAAGGAAACGAGCCTTGACGGAAGGAAGAAACCTTCATCAAGGCTCGTTTTTTTATTTGATATCCGAATCGTGTTTCGGATATTTATCATCTTTTGGGATGATTATTGTCAGATTATATTATTGGCCGAGATTTACGCTGGCTCCTGCCATAATCCACAAACCTGGCTGCTTAACAGCTGTGAGGTCGTAGTAGCGGTGGCAAGTGATGTTGTCGGCTTTCACGAAGATATTGTATTTCTTCTCGTCCCACATCAGTTTGCAATCTACCTTGGTATATGGATGATAGCCATTCATTCTCTGCTGCCATCTTACGCTCCAGGAAGCTGAAAGCTTGTTCCAAATCTGATGATCCAGGCCGAATACTGCCTTGTGCTTGAGATACTCCAATGCATAGAGTGATTTCAGAATGTTTGTCTCGGTCTTATGATCCTGATAGATGTAAGCATAACCCAACTTGATGCGGGTGATGAAACTGTTTGGTACCAATTCTCTCATGTAGATAGTAGCATCTACGTTGTAGCCCATGTTGTTGAGCTTTCCGATGTTCATCACGTGATACTTGCTGTCTTTCTGCTCGGTCACGGATGTCTGAACCCAGTCAATCATGTTGGTGCCGTGTGCGTAGAATCCGCTTACGGTTGCGGCAAAACCAGTCTGACGATATTGAGTTCCCACCTTGAGGGTTGAGTTCTTCTCCGGGTTTAGGTTGATGTCGCCCTGCTGCACCGCATTACTCATGTATAAATCGGTGTAGGTAGCATTCTCAATGCCTTGTTCCAGGAAGCGTAGAACTTCCAGTTGTCGTTAGGACGATAACTCATATCTACACCAGGATAGAAACGGAAGTCGTTGTCAAGACCTGTATTCTTGTTAGCCAAGACACCAGCCGACAAGGTGAAGCCGCCGAAGATGAAGTTGTGCTCCAGCATGATGTTGGTATTGGTGCGCTCGCCCTTTCGGGTATATTGACGGTCAGAACCCGAGATATCCTTATAGTCTTTCTCTGCGAGTTCCTCGCCCAATGCAGTAGAGTAGATGCACTCCTTGCTGATGTCGAAACCCACTGCGGTCTTACCCAAAGCCCAAGCCACGTTGGCATTCAGTCCACCACCATAAACATCTAGGTCGTGATAGTTCTCGCCTGCTGCAGCTCCAGCCTTTCCACGAATCATCTGATAGTGATCCTTGAATTTGTTATAATAGAATTGAGGCGCAATCTCCCAGGTCTTCTCCTGGTTGTGCAGACTCAGATTGAGCGAAGCCAGACCGTGGTCTGTCTTCTCATATTGATTGTTATATTTGGCGCTGTAGAAAGTATTGGCACCATAGCTCTGGCTAGCAATACCCAACTGGGCGATGATGTCGAAACGCTGGTCGTAAGAGAAAGAGAGATTGCCGTAGCCCTGTCCCTTTTCGAAGTCGCTGTTCTCCGTGCCGCCATCCGAGCGCTTGTAGCCTCCGCTTACAGAATAAGCCTGGGTCCACTTGCCCGTTTCAAAAGCCGTCTGCACACGTCCCTGTGCTCCGAAGCTTCCAAAGCTTCCGCCTTCTACACTTGCAGATACCCCCTCACTCTTAGCCTTCTTGGTTACGATGTTGATGGCACCATTGAAGGCTGAAGTTCCGAATAAGCGCGATGCTGCCCCCTCGAGCACTTCGATGTGGTCGATGTCAGCAAGAGCTACAGGAAAATCAGAAGCATTGTGACCAGTCTGAGGATTGGAAATGTTGACACCATTCAGGAGAATGGTAATCTGGTCGAAGGTTCCACCATTGATGGAGATATCCGTCTGAACACCAAAGCCACCACGCTGACGGACATCCACGCCGGTAGCTAATTTCAATACATCGTTGATAGTCTGCGCAGCCGCACGATGAATATCGTCGCGGGTAATGACAGACACAATCTTAGGTGACTGTTCTACAGTCATCGGCGCACGAGATCCGGTAACGCTCACCGCATCCAGCTCGTAAGCCTTTCCGCCCTTGTAGAGGGTAGAATCAACCTTGGCTCCCTCTGTGCTTACGCCTGCTGCCTTAGCATGGCTCAGGGTAGCAACGCTGAGTGCACCAACAAGTACCTCTCGTCCCAAAACTGCGAAGAGTGAGTAGCTCTTGTTAGAGAATCGGTTGAACTTCAAGCTGTTGCGCTTGTTGAAAATTGTTTTGTACATTAAATTAAATGTTTATAAATGAATAAAAAATGGAAGCCTTCCGCCTTCCCGGCTTTCGGCATTCGGGGTGCAAAGGTACTGCCTTTTAGGCAACTGACAAAATAAAATGTGAATTATTTTTTCAACAGCTGATGCAAAGTTAAAGTAAATCAAGGTCGGTTTCCTACCTCACAAATCGTATTCAATTCAGCCTTCTTGTGGCATAAAAAAGTATTAATTAGGCATAATCCTCAATAGGGTGATGCGATTTTCTTAAAGAAACATTCGCTTTTTCAGATTATTCTTGTATCTTTGCAGTTGATATGGGCAGCATTCAGCAATCAGAATACTGCTGTCGCAATTTTATGGTAATTAGAACTTAAAAAGAAAGGAACAGATAAGATGGAAAAGATCAACGTAAAAGAACTGAATGACAACGTCTTCGAGACTATTGGTAAGGAGTGGATGCTGGTATGTGCCGGCAACAAGGATCATTTCAATATGATGACCGCCTCTTGGGGCTGTTTGGGATGGCTTTGGAACAAGCCGGTGGCTGTGGTCTTTATCCGTCCGGAGCGTTTCACCCACGGCATCATCGAGGAGAATGAGTTCATGACTCTCTCTTTCCTCGGCAACAGCGAGGAGGCTCGGAAGATTTATAACTTCTGCGGCTCTAAGAGCGGACGCGATTTGGATAAGGTGAAGGAAACAGGACTGGTTCCTGTAGAAACTGATAACGGCAGCATCGCCTTCGATCAGTCACGACTCACCCTGGAATGCCGCAAACTTTATAAGGACAGTATGACCACCGAGAAGTTCCTTGACAAGGACCTGCTCCAGTGGTATGGTGCCAAGGGTGGATTCCACGATGTTTATGTTGTGGAGATTACCAATGCTTATAAAAAGTAAGAATTAAAATATGGCTCAAGAACAAACAGCAATTCGTGAACGCCAGAAAACCAGGCTCAAGGAGCCGGGACGTTACGTGGTAATGATGTTCAACGACGACTTTACACCGATGGACTTCGTGGTAGAAATCCTCGAATCCATCTTCTTCAAGTCGCAGGCTGAGGCTGAAGCAATCATGCTCAAGGTTCATCACGAAGAGAAAGCCGTGGTGGGCACCTACAGCTATGACATCGCCAAGAGTAAAGTGGAGAAAGCGATGGAGAAAGCCCGTACGCAGAAGTTTCCGCTTAAACTCACTTATATGCCGGAATAGGCGTTGTTTTCGGGGAAATATCCCCAATATATGCTAAGAAAAAGAAAGGAAAAAATAGAATGGACAGTATGGGATTGACCCGATATATGAGTGTTCTGATGGACGATGCCATGAAGCAAGCCCGGTTCTTCGACCACGAGTTCGTGATGCCCGAGCACATGCTGCTGGCGTTGCTCAGGCAGTATGCATTCTGTCAGGCGCTGCAGGAAGAAGGCGTAGACAGCCTCAAGATGCACGAAGACTTGGTGGGATGCTCGCCAAGCAGGAGCGTGTGCCTGAAACCATCAAGTATCTGCCAGAGCCGTCATCGCTCTTCAAAACTATGTTTGGAACGGCGTGCGCCCTGGCTGCTGCTGCCGACAGACAGCTGGTGAATGTACCCCATTTTGTGCAGGCGATGTTTGGCTTGCAGAATTCAGAAGCCGCCTTCCTGCTGTGTAAGAATGTGGGCGACCGGCAGGGCGAGTTCCTGGCGAGCGTTGACAGTTATTATCCTATTGGAGAAGATACTGGAGAGGCTGGCATGGGCATGGGAGCAGACTTTGATGATGACGATTATGCCGACGAGTATGACGACGACGAGGAAGAAGGCAGAAGACAGGTTGTACAGGATTGGCATCAGCTGGTTACCTGTATTTCTGACAAGGTAGAAGAGCACAATCCGCTCATCGGAAGAGAACAGGAACTGGACAGAACCATCCAGGTGCTCTGCCGTGCCGAGAAGAACAATCCGCTCCACATCGGAGAAGCCGGAGTCGGCAAGACAGCTCTGGTCTATGGTCTCGCCAAACTCATCAACGAAAACCAGGTTCCTGAACGCCTCAAGGGGGCTCGCATCTACGGCATGGATATGGGACAGATGCTTGCCGGTGCCCAATATCGTGGCGACTTCGAGAAACGCATCAAGATGGTGATGGAAGGAGCCGTGAAGGAAGGCAACACCATCATCTACATTGATGAGATTCATAATATGATAGGTGCCGGTCGTGGCTCAGATGGCGGACCTGATGCATCCAATATGCTGAAGCAATATCTGGAGGCAGGTGATATCCGTTTCATCGGTTCTACCACCTACGAGGAATATAACCGTTACATGGCTCAGAGCAAGGGCATCGTGCGCCGGTTCCAGCAGATTGACATCAAGGAACCTACCGAGGAGGAGGCTATCAAGATATTGGAGGGCTTGCAGTATAAATACAACAAGTTCCACAATGTAACCTATCGCAAGGACGCCCTGGAATATGCCGTCCGTGCCAGCGCCAAATATATCAGCAACCGCTGTCTGCCAGACAAGGCCATCGACCTGATGGATGAGGCGGGTGCTTATCTGGAAGTGCATCCGGTAGAATCTCGCCAGCGCTCTTATGTTACCAAGGCTATCATCCAGCAGATTCTGATTAAAGTCTGCAAGATTGATGCGGCTGCGATGAAAGATGAGAATAACGATGCTTTGGCTACGCTCCGCCAGCGCATACTCGACAAGATTTACGGTCAGGACAAGGCTGTAGACAAGGTGGTTGAGGCTGTGATGATGGCAAAGGCGGGATTGACAGATGATGACAAACCATTGGCTTCGCTCCTCTTCGTGGGACCTACCGGAGTAGGAAAAACCGAGGTGGCACGGCAGTTGGCCAAGGAACTCGGCATCGAACTGGTACGCTTCGATATGAGTGAATATACCGAGAAGCATACCGTGGCAAAACTCATCGGTTCGCCAGCCGGATACGTGGGTTATGAGGATGGAGGACTTCTGACCGATGCCATCCGCAAGACGCCAAACTGTGTACTCCTGCTCGACGAGATAGAGAAGGCGCATAGCGATATCTACAACATCCTGCTCCAGGTAATGGACTATGCCCGTCTGACTGATAACAAGGGTCAGAAGGCTGATTTCCGTAACGTGATTCTCATCATGACCTCAAATGCCGGAGCGCAATATGCTTCACGGGCTAGCGTAGGTTTCAATGGAAACGTAAGTCGTGGCGATGCGATGCTGGCACAGGTGAAGAAGACTTTCAAGCCTGAGTTTATCAACCGACTTTCCGACATGGTGGTGTTCAACGATATGGATAAGCACATGGCAGAGCTGATTCTGGCCAAGAAACTTCGTCAACTCGATGCGAAACTGGCAGCAAAGGGAGTTACCGTAACGTTAACCGATGCTGCGCGTGAACAGTTGCTGAAATGGGGCTTTACCAAGGAATATGGTGCCCGCGAGATGGACCGTGTCATCGGTAACCGCCTGAAACCGATCTTGATGAAGGCGCTGCTCTTCGGCAAACTCAAGAAGGGTGGCAAGGCGCATGTCGACTTTGACGGAAAGGAACTGGTGATTAATTATTAGAATGAAAGTCTAGTCAAGAATATTCTTGATAAAAGATAAGCGTATGATATTACAGATAGATGATACTGCGGACGAGATTTACTTTCCCGATCCGCATTATGGCGATGAGGATGGATGCTTTGCGATTGGTGGCGATTTGAGTATCGACCGCCTGTTGCTGGCTTATAGCAATGGCATCTTTCCCTGGTATAGTTTCCGTGACCAGCCTGAAATACTCTGGTTCTGTCCGATGAAGCGTTTCGTCATCTTCCCTGATGAAATCCACATCAGTCATTCCATGCGTACCCTGATGAGAAAGAACCGATACAGCGTAGGAATCAACGAAGATTTCGATGGTGTGATACGGGGATGCAGCAAGACCAACGGACGGTATTGGGAAGATGGCGCATGGCTGGGCGAGAACATCATCCAGGCATTTACTGCCCTCCATAAGCAGGGCTTTGCGGCGAGCGTAGAGGTATGGGATAATGAAACCGATGAACTGGTGGGTGGACTTTATGGTGTCACCATCGGCAAGGTTTTTATAGGAGAAAGCATGTTCTCCAGGGTTCCGTCAGCTTCTAAGATTGCCCTCATCTTCCTTGCCAGATACTTGCAGGAGCACGGTGGCAAGATGATAGATTGTCAGTTGGAGACTCCTCATCTCAAATCGATGGGTGGCAGATATATTTCTTACGAGGAATATATGAAGATTATGAACGAAGAATAAGAGATGTTCTTCTCGGAATAGAAGAACATCTTCTTTTGAATAAAAAATAAAGGCTAGGTTCCCAGAATCGTGAACCTAGCCTTTGTTATTATCTGGCTTTTTGTTTTTTATTAGAATATCGGTGTGCCGATGCAGCCGTTAGGTGCCTGAATATGCAGCATCGCACAAACGGTAGCGGCAATATCTGTCATATAGTGAGGTGGCACTCTCGCCGTGCTGGATGCCCCAACCCATAAACAGGCAAGGAATATGGATATCGTATGGATTCCATGCTCCGTGGGTAGTTCCCTTGCTGCTGTAATAATCGTAGTGACCTGGTTTCAGTACAATCTGAACACCTCCGCTGCGCTCGCGGTTATAACCGTTAATGGCGCGAAACTTCAGCTCTTCAGGGATGCTCTCGATAGAGGTCTTCTCCATGTCGAAGGCATAGTGCACATCCTTGTCTTTCTTCAATCTATCTACCACTGCCTGCTTGATGGCTGCGTAATCCAAACCGAGTTCTTCGATGATATCTGTGTTGAAGAATACCTGATAGTTCATAATGGTCTTTACTAGGTCCTTGTTGGTGTTGAACTTTGTCTTCAGACTCTTGTTCAATTCATCTACCAGTCCCTTCTTGTTCCAGATGCCGGCAGGGATTCGTTGATCCTGCAGGAAGGTAGCGTTGTTCACGCCTCCATGGTCGGCGGTGAGGAAGGTGAGATAATTTCCCTTGCCCACGGTCTGGTCGAGATAAGCGAAGAAATCTGCCAATGCCTTATCTAATCTGAGATAGCAATCTTCTGTTTCGATGGCGTTCACGCCCACCTGATGTCCGATGTAATCGGTGCTGGAGCAGCTGATGGTCAGCAGGTCAGTATCTGTGTTTCTACCCAGGTTCTCGCCCTCGATGGCAGCCTTGGCAATATCGAAAGTCAGATTGCAGCCGAATGGGGTGTTGCGGAGAATCTTATAACCATGCTTTTTATATAAGGTAGGCAGATCGAGTGGCAATACTGCCTTTTCGCCTTCAACAATTCCATTCTCGTAGTTGTTGTCATCGCTGGTGCTCTCCTTGTAGGAATCGATAGGGTAGAGCGTCTCCCATTTCTTAGATAGATACTTGTTCGGGAGTTTCTGCTTGTTGAACTTGTTCACCCATTCAGGCAACTTATCCATATAGAAAGTACTGGTGATGAACTTGCCCGACTTGTCATCAAACCAGAAAGCGCCATTGGCGTGATGGCCTGCAGGGAGGATGGATGCTCTGTCTTTCAAGGCTACACCAATCACCTTAGAGCGGTTGTTGGTAGCCAGACGGAGTTCATCGCCGATGGTGGTTACCCACAGATTGCGAGGCGACATCTTGCCAGCCTTGCTGCCAGAACCTACAGGGTTGACGGTATCGTCGGCAGTACAATTCACTACCTTTCCATCCTTCACGAAGTTATTTCCTGCAATTCCGTGGATGGAAGGAACGGAACCGGTCCAGATAGAAGAGTGGCCGATGGCTGTAACCGAAGGGATGTAAGGAATCTTGCAGTTTTCTACGCTGAATCCTTCTCCGAGCATTCTCTTGAATCCGCCTTCGCCGTAGCGGGCGTAGTAGCGATAGAGATAATCCCATCGCATCTGGTCGATAACTATGCCTACAACGAGCTTAGGACGTTGAGGCTGAGCCTGTGCAATGCCGCAGAAGCAGCAGAGCACGAAGATGAGTTTGATAATCTTATTCATAGTCAAAATGTCTTTTTTATACATAACCATTCAGTATTGTATATTAAAATTCGGTTGCAAAGATACAACTTATTTTGGTATTTAACGATAAAAAAAGACGATTTTTACCCAAACTTCTCATGGCGTTCAATACAGCCAGTACCGTAACACCTACATCGGCAAAGACAGCCATCCACATGGTGCCGAGACCAATGGTGGCGAGAATCAGTACGGCAACCTTCACTCCGATGGCAAATACCACGTTCTCGTGAGCGATATGAATGGTTCTCCTGGCTATCTTCACGGCAAGGGCAATCTTTCTAGGGTCATCATCCATCAGTACTACATCGGCAGCTTCGATGGCTGCATCGCTACCCAGTCCACCCATGGCAATGCCCACATCGGCACGCTTCAATACAGGGGCATCGTTGATGCCATCGCCTACATAAGCGAGTGTCTTGCCTGCCGGTTTTGTCTTCAGCAGTTGTTCTACATGCAAAACCTTGTCGGTTGGCAGCAGTTCGGTACGACACTCGTCCAGTCCCAGTTTGTGGGCAACATCTTCTCCTACTTCTCTGCGGTCACCCGTCAGCATTACCGTTTTCTCTACTCCAAGTTCTTTCAGCTCTCTGATGGCATGGGCGCTTCCTCCCTTAAGGGTGTCGTTGATCACAATATGTCCCGCATACTTGCCATCAATGGCGACGTGGATGATGGTTCCCACCTGGTTGCAGTCGTGCCATTGGGCACCGATGCTTTCCATCATCTTCTTGTTGCCCACGCAAACCACCTTGCCGTTCACTTTTGCACGGATACCCTGTCCTGCAATCTCCTCTACATCGGTCACCTCGCAGCCATCTGTTGCTTCTTGCGGAAAGGCAGTACGCAGGGCTGCGCCGATAGGATGAGTGGTGAAATGCTCGGCATGAGCCGCCAAATGCAGCAGAATCTTCTCCTTGTCAGAATATTCGCCAATATGCACATTATCTGCATCGTGGGATGAATGGTCTAGGCAGAAATCATCAGCATGAACAGCTGCCACGGCAAACTCTCCGTGGGTCAGAGTTCCGGTTTTGTCGAACACAACGGTTCCCACCTTGGCTAAAGCATCCATATAGTTGCTGCCCTTGATGAGAATACCGTTCCGGGATGCTCCGCCGATGCCGCCAAAGAAGGTGAGGGGCACGCTGATGACCAGGGCGCAAGGACAGGAAACTACCAGGAATATCAAGGCGCGGTTGAGCCATAATGGGAAGTTCTCGCCAAAGGTTCCTGCACCTACGATTCCTGTAGCTGCCAGGAATGGAGGAATAACCGCCAGGGCAATGGCTGCGAAAACAACGATAGGAGTATAGACTCGGGCGAAACGGGTGATGAAAGCCTCGCTCTTCGACTTGTTCTTGTCTGCACTCTCTACCAGAGAGATAATCTTGGATACGGTACTTTCGCCAAAACTCTTGGTGGTGCGTACACGAACTACTCCTGAAAGGTTGATACAACCGGACATGATAGTATCGCCTTCATTCAAATCCCGTGGCATACTCTCACCTGTCAGGGCAATGGTATTCAAGGCTGAGCTTCCCTCAACAACAATACCATCCAATGGAACTTTCTCTCCCGGACGGATTACGATAGTTTCTCCTATCTTGACGTCTTCCGGCGAAACCGACTCTACTTTTCCGTTTCTTTCAACATTCGCTACATCCGGTCTAATATTCATCAGATGCGAAATACTGTCGCGGCTCTTTCCTTCCGCATATCCTTCGAAGAGTTCGCCCACCTGAAAGAAGAGCATCACAAAGACTGCCTCCGGGAATTCTGTATCTGATCCTGGGAAGAATCCGATGCAAAGTGCTCCGATGGTTGCAATAGCCATCAGAAAGTTTTCGTTAAACATATCGCCCTTGGCAATACCTTCTGCAGCTTCGCCCAGCGTCTCATGTCCTATCAATAAATAAGGAATGAGATAGACGAGGAGTAACTGCCAGGTAGCCAGACTGTATTCCTTTTCGATGAAAACAGCGATAATCAGGAGGATGATGGTTGCTCCTATCAGAAAGAGTTTGGATTTCAAACCGCCTTCTTCATGGTGATGATGGTGGTGGCAACCGCACCCCTGGTGCTCATGTCCTTCTGTGCCGCATGAGCAGTCATGATGATGTTCATGATGATGTTCGTGAGAATGTTTCATTTCTTCCATAATTTTGCAATACTTTTAGTTCTATATAACCAGGAACATTCAGTTCCTTTTTCTATTTCGGTTGCAAAATTACGAAAAGGTTTCTGCAACTTGGTTGCAAAAGCTCCAGTTGCCCTCTTTTTCTTGCCGGATAAGTTCTGTGCAAAAAGAAAAACAGCGGCCCACGATTGCTCGTAAGTCGCTGTAATAGAAGCGTGGACCAGCTAGGGCTTGAACCTAGGACCTCCAGATTATGAGTCTGTTGCTCTAACCAACTGAGCTACAAGTCCGTTGAATTTTTATCAAATTCGAGTGCAAAGATACTAGATTTTGGGCAAATAACCAAATAAAATCTTAAAAATTTTCTTAGAATCAGAAAAATAGCGTATCTTTGCACCAAATTATGTGCGCACACGTGCGTATGTACTTATTAATCGTACACAAAAAAGAAAAGTATATCTATTCTGAAATGGACATAGACAAAAACAAAAGAATCGGTCTTACCGACGAACAAGTAAAACAGAGTAGGGAACAGCATGGCAAAAACGTGCTCACCCCTCCTCAACGTACTTCATTATGGAAACTGTATTTGGATAAATATCGCGACCCGATTATCCAGATACTTCTTGTGGCGGCTTTCGTATCTCTCATCCTTGCTTTTATCGAAAAGAATTTCATGGAGACCATCGGTATCTTCGTGGCAGTTTTCCTTGCTACTACCGTTGGCTTCTACTTTGAGCGCGATGCAGCCAAGAAGTTTAATCTGCTTACGGCGCTCAGCGAAGAGCAGCCGGTTAAGGTGCGTCGCAATGGTAAGGTGATGGAGATTCCACGCCACGATGTGGTGGTGGGAGATGTAGTGCTCGTGGAAGTGGGCGACGAGGTGCCTGCCGATGGAGAACTCATCGTCTGCAACGACCTGCAGATTAATGAATCTACCCTTACGGGCGAACCCGTTACCGAGAAATCTCTGGAAGGCGGTGGCGATGGTGCCTATCCTCGCAACATCATCCTCCGTTCTACCATGGTGATGAATGGCAGGGGTGAGTTCGTGGTTACTGCCGTGGGCGATGCTACCGAGATTGGTAAGGTGGCGAAGAAATCTACCGAGCAGACTTCGGTAGAGACACCGCTTCACATGCAGCTCGACAAGTTGGCTAAGATGATTTCCAAGGTAGGCTCTGTAGTATCTGTGGCAGCCTTCTTCATCTTCCTGATTCACGATATCCTCACCAATCCGGCATGGGGTGGCAAGGATTATTTCTATATGGCAGAAATCGTGCTGAAATACTTCATGATGGCTGTTACCCTGATTGTGATGGCGGTGCCGGAGGGATTGCCGATGGCGATTACCCTTTCTCTGGCGCTCAACATGCGAAGAATGCTGAAGTCGAACAATCTGGTGCGCAAGCTCCATGCCTGCGAAACCATGGGTGCGGTTACCGTAATCTGTACCGATAAAACCGGTACGCTTACCCAGAACAAAATGCAGGTGAGTGCCCTGGAACTCAAGCTGGGCGATGAGGCGCTGCTTGATACTGCCATTGCCCTCAATTCTACAGCCGAGTTGAATGATGGCAAACCTATCGGAAATCCTACCGAATCGGCTCTCCTGCTCTGGCTCGATGCCCAGGGCAAGGATTATGAAGAACTCCGCAAGCAGGTGAACGTGCTCAAGCAGTTGCCTTTCTCTACTGAGAGAAAGATGATGGCAACCTTGGCAGAAGTTGATGGCGAGACCTATCTCTTCGTAAAGGGTGCGCCTGAAATCGTGATGAAGAAATGCATCATCGAAGATAGAATGCAGAGACAGTCAGTCGAAGAACTCGATGAGTGGCAGCATAAGGCTATGAGAACCCTGGCGTTCGCCTATAAGAAGATAGAAGCTTCTATCATGAGAACTTCCAGAACCTCTACTGCCGAAGTGGTAGCACTTCTCGATGCCAACGACCTTCAGTTGCAGGCCATTGCAGCCATTGCCGATCCTATCCGTCCGGATGTTCCTGCTGCCGTGCAGGAGTGCCGCCATGCGGGTATCGAGGTGAAGGTGGTTACGGGTGATACGGCTGCCACCGCCTTGGAGATAGGCAAGCAGATAGGTGTCTTCGAAGATGAACCTGAGAATATCGGAGCAGATGGCTCTTTGACCTCGCTCGACCAGCAGATGATTACGGGCGAACAGTGGGAGGCTCTTTCTGATGAAGAGGCTTACGAACGGGCAAAGGATATCCGTGTGATGAGCCGTGCCCGTCCTACCGATAAGCAGCGACTGGTGGCGATGCTCCAGAAGCGTGGCGAGGTGGTTGCCGTAACAGGCGACGGTACCAACGATGCTCCGGCGCTTCACTATGCTCACGTGGGCTTGTCGCTGGGTTCGGGAACTTCCGTGGCTAAGGAGGCTTCGGATATGACCCTGCTCGATGATTCCTTCAAGTCTATCGCCAACGCCGTGATGTGGGGCCGCTCGCTCTATCGCAACCTGCAGCGCTTCCTCTTCTTCCAGTTGGTAGTAAACGTGGCAGCCCTCCTGCTGGTGCTTGGCGGCTCAGTTATCGGAACTGAAATGCCGTTGACGGTAACCCAGATTCTCTGGGTGAACCTTATCATGGATACCTTCGCAGCCTTGGCACTTGCCTCATTGCCTCCATCTCACGAGGTGATGAAGGATAAACCACGCAAGGCATCCGATTTCATCATCAACAAGAGCATCGGTTTCGGCATTCTGTTCTGCGGCATCGTCTTTTTCCTCGTGATGTTTGCCCTGCTGGTTTACTGCGAGCGCAGAGGCAAGGGTGGAGTAGATGTTCATGAACTGACCATGTTCTTCACCACCTTCGTGATGATTCAGTTCTGGAACCTCTTCAATGCCAAGGCTCTGATGAGCCATCACACCGCCTTCCGCCATTTCCTGAAGGATAAGGGAATGATTCTGGTGCTTGTACTGGTATTGGTGGGTCAGTGGATCATCGTAACCTTTGGTGGCGAAATGTTCCGCACCACACCATTGTCGCTCCACGAGTGGCTGCTCATCATCGGCTCAACCTCCGTTGTAATTTGGGCGGGCGAGCTGTGGAGAACTTTTAAGAGAATGATAGCAAAGAGAAGATAATCCATCGGAGTTCTTCTTCTGATATGAATGTTAAAGACAGTCCTTATGAATACAATACATTATAATGATATCGTGCAGTTGCCGCCTTGTGTGGCAACCATCGGTTTCTTCGATGGGGTGCATCGGGGACATCAGTTCCTGATTCATCATCTCGTAGAGACGGCACGAAAGGAAGGCTTGCAATCCACCGTCATCACCTTCGATGCGCATCCCCGCAAGGTATTGCAGGCAGATTATCAGCCAGAGATGCTGAGCACACTCGACTCCAAGCTGCTGCTGCTTTCGAAGACGGAAGTGGATAATGCTGTGGTGCTGCATTTCGACAAGGCGATGGCTGCCATGTCGGCAAGAGAGTTTATGCAGCAGGTGCTCCACGACCATCTCAACGTAAGGAAACTCTTCATCGGCTACGACCATCGCTTCGGTCACAACCGCGAGGAGACTTTCGAAGATTACGTGCGCTACGGCAGGGAAATGGGCATCGAGGTAATCAGGAACGAAGCTTTCCAGATAGACGGCATCAATATCTCTTCTTCCGTCATCCGCTCTTTCCTGAAAGAGGGAGAAGTGGAGATGGCTGCCCAGTGCCTCGGATTCCCTTACACCCTCATCGGAAAGGTGGTGAATGGATTCCATGAAGGCAGAAAGCTCGGTTTCCCTACAGCCAATCTCGACATCTCTCACTTCGGACAGCTGATTCCTGCCCCTGGTGTCTATGCCGTAAGGGTAAGACTGGAGAATACGGTGGTATGGAAACGGGGAATGATGAATGTGGGCAATCGCCCAACCTTCAATGGCAGACAACTGACGCTAGAGACGCACATCTTCAATTTCGACGGGGATATTTATGACCAGCTCTTGCTCGTAAGCTTCGTGAAGCGAATAAGGGGCGAACAGAAGTTTGACAGTCCCGAGGAGTTGGCGGCGCAGCTGAAAGAGGATGAGCAGACCGTGCTGGATCTCTTTGAAAAGGAAGCGGAATGATAGCGAGAATGCTATTAACTATAAACGATTAATTATAAACAGTAAAAGCAATGGCAAAGATTAATTTAAAGAGAGGTTTGACGGATATCGTCCTCTACCTGATTATATTTATAGTAGTACAGATTATCGTGATGTATGCTGGCGTAGGAATCTGGGCGGGCATTAAGGGCGAAGGTTACCAGGCAACGCTCCTGGCTATCAGTTCGGGCAGCAATCCTATCCTGACGGCGCTTACCTCAGCGTTCAGCAACGTTATCACCCTCGTCATCTTCCTGAAGACGAAGTGGACACCGCTGACCCGCGATTATCTGCTTTCCAAGCCTTGGGCAACGCTTCTCTGGGTGGCATTGTTCACCCTGGGAACCATCATTCCTCTGGGGTTCATATATGAGCAGATAGGCATCGAGATGGACGAAAATACCGAGCAGATATTCGCATCGCTCATGAAGGAGCCTTGGGGCTATGTGGCTATCGGCGTTCTGGCGCCTTTTGCTGAGGAGGTTGTGTTCCGTGGAGCCGTTCTCCGCACTCTGCTGGGTCTTATGAGCAAGAAGAACCATTGGGTAGCCATCATGATTTCGGCTGCCATCTTCGGTCTGGTTCACGCCAACGTAGCGCAGTTTGTCAATGCCCTCCTGCTGGGCTTACTCCTGGGTTGGATGTATTATCGCACCAAGAGTCTTGTTCCGGGCATCCTGCTCCACTGGGTGAATAATACGATGGCGTATGTCCTGTCCAATATCATGCCTCAGAGCGATGGCAAACTCATCGACCTCTTCCATGGCGATGAGAAAACCATGTATTATGCCGTAGGTTTCTCTCTCTGCATCATGATTCCAAGTTTCATACAGCTGGTTATCAGATTAAAGAAGGTGAAGGCTTAAGAGATAAATAAACGAGTAAAAAGGTTACCTGGATGGGTAGCCTTTTTTCAGATATATAACCGGATAGATAAGTAGATTTTATGAAGATTATAGAAAGCAGTATCATAGGAAAGAAGAGCCCTGAGGCTTGTGAGGATGGAATGGTAGTTACCGATGATTTCATCGCTGTGATTGATGGCAGTACGAGCAAGACGCCGAAGCATCTCAATCCTGATATGAAGAACGGAAGATATGCATGATGCTTATCTCGGAGTATATCTGGGAGGAACTGAGGCGGATGCTCGGTAGATGATTTCTGTCTGGGCGTAACGGCGTATATATATAATAAGGTGTATGAAAAGCTTGGGGTGGAAGAGCGGTTGAAGGAGCATCCGGAAGAGCGGCTTACCGCCTCGGCTATCCTTTATAGCCGAACAAGGAATGAAGTATGGATGGTGGGCGATTGCCAGGCAATCATCGATGGAAAGCTTTATGAGAACGGCAAGCCTTATGAGCAGGAGATTGCCAGAAAGAGGGTAGAACTGATAGAGCAGGGCCTTTCGCCTGCTGAGGCTAGAAAGCAGATAGAGCCATTGCTTATCAAGGCGATGCTTTCGGGGCAGAACCAGACCTATACGGTTATTGATGGATTTCCTATCTATCGGGAGGGAGTGAAGGTTGTCTCTGTTTCAGCTTCTAGTTCTGTTCAGGATTCTGTTCCAGCATCAGATTCAGTCCCTTGCTCTGACTCCGCTTCTGCATCAGATACAATTCCATCTTCTTCCTCCGAGATTGTATTGGCGAGCGATGGATATCCGTTCCTGAAGCCAACCTTGGCAGCGAGCGAGGCGGCATTGGCAGAGCAGATAGCCAACGACCCTCAGAACATCCGTTCCTTTATCGCCACCAAGGGCATCGTAGAGGGCAATAAGAGCTTTGATGATAGAACTTATATTCGATTTGTTTATTGCCAGTAAATAAAAAACCGCAGATTTATTTATTGGCAATAAACAAAAATGGCTGATTTCGCCAGAAAAAAATAACAAGTAATGGCAAGGATTTCTATCCGGCAAGCGATGTATTCCCAAAAAGAAAACGATGACTTCTGCACCGAGAAACGGTGAGTTCTGGAGGAGAAAACTATGTTAACAAAAGGGGCAAAGGGTTAACAGGTTAACAGTTAACAGCTGTTTTTTGCATCCTCCCCCTCTCCCATACCTTATATTATAT
>ENA-OQHU01000052-OQHU01000052.1-human-gut-metagenome-genome-assembly--contig:-NODE-52-length-20530-cov-2.449297_pt1 | contig 20530 bp, 16 predicted proteins | sample MGYA00242568_ERZ504729 | MGnify/ENA primary metagenome ERZ504729 (study PRJEB26092, sample SAMD00036223) | human gut metagenome | host: Homo sapiens | study: EMG produced TPA metagenomics assembly of... | reverse complement strand
GGGCTTGGCGAAGAGCCGCACTCGCTACAGCGCCTTCCTCGACCCGAAGAGCGATGGCAGACAGGAGAAGATGGGCAGAGCCTACACCCATACCTATCTCGTATGGACCGAGCGAGGACGAAAGTTCATCCATGACCTCGCCCAGCGATACTTGGAACTGTGTGAAGTTTATAGTTAATAGTTTATAGCCCCTGATGTGTTTTGCATCAGGGGCTTTTGTCTGTTCCTAAAGGTTAACTCCGAAATTGAACTGGAGGGCTCCATTGCGCGATTTGTCGAAACTGTCGTGGCAGATGTTGGCAAGACCGATATCGTAGGTGAGATCGGCATAGAACATGTCGTAGCCGATGCCGCAGCCGATGCGGATACCACCATCAAGGCGGCGGAAGTTTGCATCCTTGAATGAGCTCTCTGCTTCACGCTCGGCAAAGTTCTTGATCTTGCCTCCTACACCAACGGCAAAATAGCCGCCTACCTGAGGCTGGATGGAGAAGTGGTCGTCTACCTCGTACTTGTACTTCAGTACGGCTGGAATCTCAAGATAGTTGAGGTCGTAGGTCATCTTCTTGCCTTCAGGAAGATCCTTCTTGCCACCTTTCTCTATATACGAAAGTCCGGTCTCGAGATAGAGTGGGGCGCTGTCGGTCAATGGAATGCCGGCTACTACGCCCACATTCAGACCGGTCTGCCAGTCGCCACCATCCAGACGGGAATCGTCGGAATTGACAAAGGTGAAGGCAGGACCGATGCGGAATCCGTAATACGGGCTGTTGTAGTTGTAACGGTAGTCGAGACGGTCTGTCCTGCTGTTGTAATATCTACTGTCACGATAATTCTGTGCTGCTGCCGGCATCAGAGCCAGGAGCAATGCCATCATGATGAATGCTAATCTTTTCATAATTCTTATTCTTTTATACATTTTAATATATGCTGTTTGAAGAAACTTGTTTTATGGTGCAAAGGTACGAATAAAAAACGAAACGGCAGCGAGCGTTTCCCTAAATGATAGAGGGGAACCCCTATTTCTGACCTAATACAACTTTCTCAACAAAAAAAATATAAATTTTTGCTATATTTTTTGTTTTGTCTCCAATTTGTGCTATCTTTGCCTTCAAATTATAAACGTTTATATAGAAATTATGAAATTTTTTGAAGAAGTATCTACTGGATATTCTAGTAGTTATTGCATTTGCAATCATCTCCTTCGTCTACTTTATGCCTGCCGATATGGACGGACGAATCCTCTTCCGACATGATGCAGCGGCAGGAAAGGGACTGGGACATGAAAAGGAACTCTTCCAGCAGCAGACGGGAGAGACTACACGATGGACGAACTCGGTGTTTGGCGGTATGCCTACCTATCAGATGTCGCCTTCGTATGACAGTAATCAGGTGCTCAGCCAGATTGTGAAGGCATATCATCTGTGGTTGCCAGACTATGTTTGGTATGTTTTTGTATACCTCCTGGGTTTCTATATCATGCTGCGTGCCTTCAACTTCAGACAGTCGCTGGCGGCGCTGGGAAGTATCATCTGGGCATTCTCGTCCTACTTTTTTATCATTATCGCTGCCGGACATATCTGGAAGGTATGGGCGCTGGCTTATCTGCCGCCGATGATTGCGGGCGTGGTGCTTGCCTATCGGGGCAAGTATCTCAAGGGACTGCTCCTTACTGCCATCTTCTCGGCTTTCGAGGTGCAGGCTAACCACGTGCAGATGACTTATTACTACCTCTTTATCATCCTCTTCATGGTGATTGCCTTCCTGGCAGATGCCATTAAGAAAGGTGAACTTGCACGCTTCGGAAAGGCTACGGCGGTATGCGTGGTGGGTGCCCTCATCGGTATCTCGCTCAACCTCTCGAACCTTTATCATACCTGGCAGTATGGTCAGGAAACCATGCGTGGAAAGAGTGAACTCGTAAAGAAAAATGCGGCTAACCAGACCAGCAGCGGTCTGGATAGAGACTATATCACACAGTGGAGCTATGGTATCGACGAAACGTGGACGCTGATGATTCCGAATGCCAAGGGCGGTGCCTCCGTGCCGCTGGCGCAGAACCAGCAGGCGATGGAGAAGGCTGATCCTAACTTCGTTCAGATTTACCAGCAGCTGGGACAGTACTGGGGCAACCAGCCGGGAACGAGCGGACCTGTATATGTAGGTGCCTTCGTCTGCATGCTCTTTATCCTGGGCCTGTTTATCGTGAAGGGTCCGATGAAGTGGGCGATGCTTGCTGCCACCATCCTGAGCATTCTGCTCGCCTGGGGTAGAAACTTCATGCCGTTTACCAATTTCTTCCTCGATTATGTGCCGATGTATGCCAAGTTCCGAACGGTGGCATCTATCCTGGTCATCGCAGAATTCACCATCCCGTTCCTGTCGATGATGGCGCTGAAGAAGATTGTAGATGAGCCGGAGATTCTGACAGAGAAGATAAAATATGTATATGCCAGCTTCGGTCTGACAGCAGGCTTCTGTCTGCTCTTTGCCATCATGCCGGGCGTATTCTTCCCAGATTTCGTATCGGTACAGGAGACTCAGGCGCTGCAGCAGTTGCCTCAGGAGTATATCTCTCCAATCATGAGCAATCTGACGGATATCCGCAAGGGCATCTTTACATCCGACTGCTGGCGTTCGTTCTGGATTATCCTCATCGGTTCGGCACTGCTGATGCTCTTCAAGATGAAGAAGCTGGGCAAGGAATATATGATTGCCGGCATCGCCGTGCTCTGTCTGGTGGATATGTGGATGGTGAACAAGCGCTATCTCTACGATGATATGTTCGTAGACAAGGCGCAGCGCGATACACCGCAGCAGATGACCGAGACCGACAAGATTATCTGCCGTGACAAGGCACTCGACTACCGTGTGCTGAATCTGGCATCGAATACATTCAATGAGAACGAGACCTCTTACTACCACAAGAGCATCGGCGGTTATCATCCAGCCAAGCTCCGTCGCTACCAGGAGATGATAGATGCACATATCGCTCCTGAGATGCAGAAGACGATGCAGGCGGTAGCTGCTGCGGGCGGCGATATGACCAAGGTGAACGGCGACAGTATCTATCCGGTATTGAACATGCTGAATACCAAATACTTCATCATGCCGCTGCAGGGCGGACAGACCGTTCCGGTTCTGAATCCGTATGCCTACGGCAATGCATGGTTCGTAGACGAGGTGAAGTATGTGAACAATGCCAACGAGGAAATTGATGGCGTGGGCAAGGTGAACCTCCGACACGTGGCTGTGGCTGATGCCAAATTCAAGGAACAGCTGGCGCAGAGCGTGAAGCAGGATGATACTTCGGTGGTGAAGATGACGCAGTATAAGCCGAACAACCTGACTTACGAGGTGAAGTCGAGCAAGGGCGGCGTGATCGTATTCTCTGAGATTTACTATCCGGGCTGGACGGCTACGGTTGATGGACAGCCGGCTGAGCTGGGCAGAGTGAACTATATTCTGCGTGCGCTGAACGTGAAAGCTGGTAACCACAAAGTGGTTCTCGATTTCCATCCTCAGTCGCTCAAGAATACCGAGACGGTGGCTTACATCGGTTATGGCGTTCTGGCTCTCCTTATTATAATAGGTGTAGTGGTTGAGGTGAGAAAGCGCAAGAAGGAATAGCGGGGATTGCAAATCCCCTTAGACTGATAGACTGATTGCAAATTCTGATGATGCGATTTAGAACAGAAATAGATATTCCGAAGGCCGACTTCGAGATAGGGGCGGCAGAGCGGATGCTCTTTGTGGGCAGTTGCTTTGCCGACAATCTGGGGCGGCGGTTTGTGGAGAACCACTTCCGGGCTACGGTGAATCCCTTCGGGGTGATGTATAATCCGGCAAGCATTCTCCATACGGTAGAGAAATGTTCCGAGGTGCGTCCCCGTGTGGCTGTCTTTACGCTGGGTACCAACCATGTGTATATCCTGAAGGAGACGGGCGAGATAGTGGACAACTGCCAGAAGCGCCCGCAGCGCCTCTTCGAAGAGCGGGAACTGAGCGTGGACGAATGTGCCGGCTATCTGCAGAAGGCTATCAATCTGCTGAAATCGCAGACCGCAGCATCCGGTAGCAGTGAAGGCACTCTGAAGGTAATCATCACGGTAAGCCCTATCCGCTATACGAAATACGGCTATCACGGGAGTCAGCTTTCGAAGGCTACGCTCCTGCTGGCAGCCGATAAGCTGGTGAAGGAGAATCCCGGAGTGGTGAGCTATTTTCCGGCTTACGAGATCATGAACGATGAACTTCGTGACTACCGCTTCTACAAGGAAGACATGCTGCACCCGAGCGAACAGGCTGTGGAATATATCTGGGAGCGGTTCCGGGCAACTTACTTCGGCAAGGCAGCAGAGCAGTTTCTGGAAGACTGGAGGCCTATCCGCGAAGCACTCGGCCACAAACCCTTCCATCCCGAGAGCGAGGAACACCAGAAGTTCATCGCCAGGACGGAAGAGAAGAAAAGACAATTTGAGGAGAAATATCATCTCTTATAAAATAAAGAATATTTAAATAACAAGACAATGACATATACTATTGAAAAGGTAACCACACTGATAGGTGCGCGTCGCTATGGAGACAATGATACCAACATCGGTTTTATCCTGACCGATAGTCGTTCACTTTGTTTCCCAGAGGAAACTCTGTTCTTTGCGCTCAAGTCGGAACGTAATGATGGTCATAACTACATCCCTGAGCTGTATCGCAGAGGTGTGAAAACTTTGTTGTAACGAATGTGCCTAAGGGCTATGCTTCTGATTATCCGGGAGCCAACTTCCTGAAGGTAGTAAATACGCTCGAGGCTCTCCAGCGTCTGGCTGAGCGCCACCGTGACGAGTTTAACATCCCTATCGTAGGCATCACGGGTTCAAACGGCAAGACCATGGTCAAGGAGTGGCTCTACCAGCTGCTCTCGCCAAGCATGTTTGTTACCCGCAGTCCGCGCAGTTACAACTCTCAGATAGGTGTGCCATTGTCGGTATGGCTGATGAATGAGCAGACCCAGGTGGGCGTTTTCGAGGCAGGTATCAGTATGCCTGGCGAAATGCTTGCCCTGCGTGACATCATCCAGCCAACCATCGCCGTACTGACCAATCTGGGTGCTGCCCATCAGGAGAACTTCTCTTCCATGGAGGAGAAATGCCGGGAGAAACTCATCCTCTTCCATGATGCAGAGACCGTAATCTATGATGGCGATGACGAGGTTATCAGCAAGGTGATAGCCGAATATCCCGACTATAAGGGCGAGAAACTCTTCTGGTCGCTCAAGAATGCGGAGGCTCCTTTCTATGTAAAGAACATCGAGAAGCAGCAGAGCGTGAGCGTGATTACCTATATATATAAAGGTGTGGAAGACAGTTTCTCTATCCCGTTCATCGACGATGCATCTGTACAGAATGCCATCATCTCTGCCGTCGTGGCATCGAAACTCGGTCTTTCAGCTGAAGATATCGACAAGCGCATGGCACAGCTCGAACCTGTGGCAATGAGACTGGAGGTGAAGGTAGGACAGCACGGATGTACGCTGATCAACGACAGCTACAACAGTGATATCAATTCGCTTGATATCGCTCTCGACTTCATGAACCGCCGTCCAGACCATCGCGGCCGTCGCCATACACTGATATTGAGCGACATTTACCAGAGCGGTCAGGCACCGGAGGTATTATATAAAGAGGTGAGCGATTTAGCCCGTAAACGTGGCGTGGTAAAATTCATCGGTATCGGTCCTGAGCTCTGCAAGCAGCACGACGTGATTCAGATTTCAGAGAAGTTCTTCTTCCCGAATGTAGAGGAATTCATCGCCAGCGAGGTGTTTGCTTCCCTGCGCGATGAGGTGATTCTGCTGAAGGGCGCCCGTCAGTTTGGCTTCGACCAGCTCACCGAACTGCTGGTACAGAAAGTACACGAGACTACGCTGGAGGTGAATCTGAATGCCGTGGTAGCCAATCTGAACTACTACCGTGCGTTTATGAAGCCGGAAACCAAGCTGGTATGCATGATCAAGGCAGACGGCTACGGTGCAGGTGCCGTGGAGATAGCCAAGACCCTGCAGGACCATCGTGTAGACTATCTGGCTGTGGCTGTAGCCGATGAGGGCGTTACGCTGCGCAAGAACGGCATCACCAGCAACATCATGATCATGAATCCGGAGATGACCGCCTTCAAGACTATGTTCGATTACGACCTGGAGCCTGAGGTTTACTCTTTCCGTCTGCTCGATGCACTCATCAAGGCAGCTGAGAAAGAGGGAGTAACCGGTTTCCCTGTCCATATCAAGCTGGATACCGGCATGCACCGCATGGGCTTCGACCCTGAGAACGATATGGAGGAACTCATCGGCAAGCTGAAGCACCAGAATGCCATCATCCCACGTTCTGTGTTCTCTCACTTCGTGGGCAGCGATGACGACAGTTTCGATGATTTCTCAGCTCATCAGTTTGAACTCTTCGACAAGGGCAGCAAGCAGTTGCAGGCAGCCTTCGACCATAAGATTTTGCGCCATATCTGCAATTCGGCAGGTATCGAGCACTTCCCGGAGCGCCAGCTGGATATGTGCCGTCTGGGACTCGGACTCTACGGCATCAATTCGCGCAACAACAAGACCATCAACTGCGTGAGCACTCTGAAGACAACTATTCTGCAGATGCACAACGTGAAGGCAGGCGACAGTGTGGGCTACAGCCGCAAGACAATTCTCGACAGAGACAGCGTCATCGCAGCCATCCCTATCGGATATGCTGACGGACTGAACCGCCGTCTGGGCAACCGTCATGCCTACTGTCTGGTGAACGGCCAGAAGGCAGATTATGTGGGCAACATCTGTATGGATGTGGCTATGATAGACGTGACCGACATCCCTTGCAAGGAAGGAGATTCGGTAGAAATCTTCGGCGAGCATCTGCCTGTCCAGACACTGAGCGACATCCTCGAGACCATCCCTTACGAGGTGCTGACCACCATCAGCAACCGTGTGAAGAGAGTTTACTTCCAGGACTAGGAAGTGAAGAGGGAAGAACGAAGAGGGAAGAATGAAGACCGATTCGGTAAAAAATCATTTAAAAACGTATAAAAATAGAGAAATCCTATCAGAAATGTTCTGATGGGATTTTTTTTGCGTAATTTTTTCCATCAAAACGTATTGTAATTGAAGAAAAAAGTGTATCTTTGCACACAACAAATCATAAAAAGACAAAAGAGGGTGCTCTTTGTCGTGTATTTTCTAACAATTAAACAATACTACAAATTAAAATGGAACAAGTATTTAGCTATATTATCAGTCTCGGTGCGAGCGTGATGATGCCTATCATCTTCACGGTCATCGGTCTGTGTATTGGCATGAAATTCGGAAAGGCTCTGAAGTCGGGACTCTTCGTAGGCGTGGGTTTCGTAGGCTTGGGCGTGGTAACTGCATTGCTGACTACCAACTTCAACGACCCATTGAAGGCTATTTCAGACATCTACCACTTACAGTTAAACGTTTTTGACATGGGATGGCCAGCAGCTGCAGCTGTAGCTTACAATACAGCAGTGGGCGCATTGATTATTCCAATCTGTCTGGGTGTCAACTTCCTGATGTTGATTACCAAGACAACACGTACAGTGAATATCGACCTCTGGAACTACTGGCACTTCGCCTTTATCGGTGCAGTGGCTTACTTCGTGATGGGTCAGAGTTTGCTCTGGGGCTATTTCGCAGCCATCGTCTGCTACATCAATACCTTGGTCTGTGCAGACCTGACAGCCGACAGATTCCAGAAATATTACGATTTGGATGGTATCTCTATTCCGCAGCCATTCTGCCAGAGTTTCATGCCATTCGCAATCGTTTTCAATAAACTCTTCGATATGATTCCGGGCTTCTCTAAGCTCGATATCGATGCAGAGGGACTGAAGAAGAAGTTTGGTGTGCTCGGTGAGCCACTGGTACTCGGTGTTATCGTAGGTGCCCTGATAGGTTGGGCAGCCCAGCTCGATATCAAGAAGATTCTCTTCCTGGGTGTAACGATGGGAGCCGTGATGGAGCTGATTCCTCGTATTACAGCCCTGTTTATCGACGGTTTGAAGCCTATCTCAGAGAAGACACAGGAGTTGGTGAAGACTAAGTTTAACGGCAAGAAGGTTCATATCGGTATGAGTCCTGCCTGGTAATCGGCCATCCTACTACTCTAGTAGCATCTGTGATTCTGATTCCGGTTATCCTGGCTATCGCAGTCTTCCTGCCAGGCAACCAATTCTTGCCTTTAGCTTCGTTGGCAGGTATGTTCTACCTCTTCCCAATGATTCTGCCGTTTACAAGAGGTAATGTGGTGAAGACGCTTATCATCGGCCTGGTAACCCTCGTCATCGGTCTCTATTTCGTTACCGATATGGCACCAGACTTTACGCTGGCAGCCAACCAGGTTTATGCAGCAACAGGCGATAATGCCGCTCATATCCCTGACGGATTCTCAGGCGGTGCACTCGATTTCGCATCCTCTCTCTTCGGATGGGTTATCTATCGCGGTGTGAAGCTTTCATACGTAGGTATGGGTGTTCTCGCAGTCATCACGGTAGCCATGATGGTTATCAACCGTCAGCGCATCGTGAAGGAAGAAAAAAAGTAAAAAGGTAAAAAATAAAACAAGATAATTATGAAGAAATTAACATTAATATTAGCAGCAATGGTATTAACAGCAAGTCAGGCTTTTGGTCAGTGTGGAAAATGTGGTTATGAAGTGAAGGCAGAAAATGCCTACACTAACTACAACGTTCGTTATGCAAGCAATCCGATGGATGCAAAGCACTATACAACAGACCGCCTTCGCAGTGAATTCGCTATCGAGAAGGTGTTTGCTCCAGGCGAGGTAAACTGGACATACACCATGTTCGACCGCTTCCTCATTGGTGGTGCTGAGCCAACAACCGCTCCTCTGAAGCTGACTTCTATCGCTCCTCTCTATACAGACAAGCCAAACGATGAGAAGAATCTGCTCGACAACCGCGAGTTGGGTATCATCAACATCGGTGGCGAGGGTACTGTTACCGTTGACGGCAAGAAGTATACGCTCGGTTTCCAGGAGGCTCTCTACGTAGGTCGTGGTGCCAAGAACATCGAGGTAAGCAGCAAGGATGCAGCTAAGCCAGCTAAGTTCTATATGAACAGCGCTTGTGCTCATCAGACATATCCTACCAAGAAGGTTACCCTGAAGGATGCCAACAACATCAAGGCTGGTAGCCTGAAGGAGAGCAACGACCGTGTAATCCACCAGTTGATTATCGACGGTGTAGCCGGTGTTCGTACCTGCCAGTTGCAGATGGGTGTTACTGAGTTGAAGGAGGGTTCTGTATGGAACACCATGCCAGCTCATACTCACCTCCGCCGTATGGAGACTTACCTCTATTATAATGTACCAGAGGGTCAGAAGATTCTCCACGTAATGGGTGAACCACAGGAGACACGTCCTATCTGGTTGAACAACGAGCAGGCTGTGATTTCTCCAGAGTGGTCTATCCACTGTGCAGCAGGTACCAGCAACTATACCTTTATCTGGGGTATGGCAGGTGAGAATCTGATCTACAACGATATGCAGGTAGTGAAGATTCCTACATTGGAATAATAAGATACATGATATGGCAACCTGGTTTATGATTAATATGAGCCAGGCTTTGCCGTCTAAATAGTAATTTAAAATAAAAATAAGTATAACGCTTAAAAACTTTTTTATAAAATGAGCCCTATTACAACAAGTAAAATGTCCAACTTCCGTTGGGTAATCTGTGCGCTGCTCTTCATCGCAACCACAGTCAATTACATGGACCGTCAGGTTCTCTCTTTAACATGGAAAGACTTCATTGCTCCAGAATTCCACTGGACAGATGATCACTATGGTACCATCACCGGTCTTTTCTCCATCTTCTATGCCATCGCTAACCTCTTCGCAGGTAAGTTTGTTGACTGGATGGGCACCAAGAAAGGTTATCTCATCGCTATCTTCGTATGGTCAACAGGTGCTGTGATGCACGCCGGTTGCGGTTGGGTAGCTATGCAGATGGAAGGTTATGATTCTATCGAGGCGCTCCGCATGGTACAGGCTGGTAGTGATGCAGCTGTAGCGATTGCTACAATCAGTGTATGGCTGTTCCTCTCTTGCCGTCTGATTCTTGCTGTGGGTGAGGCAGGTAACTTCCCTGCAGCCATCAAGGTAACAGCAGAGTATTTCCCTAAGAAAGACCGTGCTTTCTCTACCGCCATCTTCAACAGTGGTGCTTCAGTAGGCGCTTTGGCAGCTCCAGCTACCATTCCTTTGTTGGCTCGCAGCATGGGCTGGGAATGGGCATTCATCATCATCGGTGTGCTCGGTTACGTATGGATGGGCCTCTGGGTATGGCTCTATGACAAACCATCTAAGAGCAAGCATGTAAACAAGGTTGAACTTACTTATATTGAACAGGATGAGGACCTCGAAAAGATTGAGGCTGGGAAAGAGACAGAAACTGCCGCTGAGGAGAAAACTATCGGCTTTCTGAAGTGCTTCAGCTACCGTCAGACCTGGTCATTCATCGTAGGTAAGTTGATGACTGATGGTGTTTGGTGGTTCTTCCTCTTCTGGGCACCTGCTTACTTCTCTGACCAGTATGGTTATTCTTCAGATTCAGGTATGGGTATCGCCCTCATCTTCACTCTCTATGCTATTGTAACCGTATTGAGTATTGGTGGTGGTTACTTGCCAACCTACTTTGTAGACAAGAAGGGTATGAATCCATATATCGGTAGAATGCGTGCGATGTTGATTTTCGCTTGCTTCCCATTGCTCGGTCTGATAGCTCAGCCTATGGGTGAGTACAGTGCATGGTGGCCAGCTATCATCATCGGTTTGCTCGGTGCAGGTCATCAGGCATGGTCAGCTAACCTCTATTCTACCATGGTGATATGTTCCCTAAGTCAACTGTAGCTACTATCACCGGTATTGGTGCGATGGCAGGTGGTATCGGTTCCTTCCTGATCAACAAGGGTTCCGGTATGCTCTTCACCTATGCAGATGGTCAGGGTTCAGCCTTCAGCTTCATGGGCTTCGATGGCAAGCCAGGTGCCTACATGATTGTATTCTGCATCTGTAGTGTTGCTTACCTCGTAGGCTGGTGCATCATGAAGGCATTGGTTCCTAAGTACAAGCCAATCGTTGTAGAATAATGAAAAGGTAAAAAAGTAAAAAGGTAAAAAAGCCTAGCGGAATGTTAACCAGCGAGGTGTCCTTTTTACCTTTTTACTTTTTTACCTTTTTACCTTTAAATAAATCCTTGCTGCTTGAGGGCTTCGAGGAAACCTTGGCTCATCGCCTCGCAATCCTTCTTTGTGTATCGGATGTCGGTGAAAACCTGGGCTAGGGTCTCTACGTTGTTGATGCGAACGAACTCCTTGTTCTCTTCCAGAGCTTCCTTCTCTGCATAGAAGTCGCCAATCTTCTCTGGGGTGTAATCTTCGAAATGCTCGTGGTGGATGATGCTGCGCAGAGGAAGACGGTCGCTCAGGGCTGGATGTTCTGCCGGCCAGCCGATGGTCAATGTGGCTACTGGCATTACGAGCTTAGGGAGCTTCAGGGTGTCGATAATCATCTTTGGCATATAAACCGTAGTTCCCAGGAAACAGGTGCCTAAACCGGCTTCTTCTGCCAGGTTCGTGAAGGTCTGGGTGAAAAGAAGGGCATCGGTAGCTGCATTCATAAAAGAGAGAATGTTGTCATAGCCCGGGGTTCCCTTGCGGTTCTCTGCCCAGAGGGTTGTGCGGCGATAATCGGCACAGATGGTGAGGACGACAGGGGCTTCTGTTACCATCGGCTGGTTGAAGTGGGCTGGCGCCAGTGCCTTCTTTCCTTCTTCACTTCTTGTTACCACAACGCTGTAAAGCTGCAGGTTTCCCATTGTCGGGGTGCGCTCTGCCTCTTCCAAAAGGCGGTTCAGGAGTTCTTCAGATACTTCCTTCTCTGCATATTTTCTGATGCTTGTTCTGTTCTTAATCGATTCCATATCTTTTTTATTTTATCATTATACCTTATTATATATATATAGGAGTTCTGTTCCATTTCAGAACCCTATTTTGCTGCAAAGTTAGTGAAAGTTTCCCAAAAAGTTGTCTTTCTTTCGCTTTTTTAGTGAAATATATGGCAAAACGTTTCAGATTTTAGAAATAAAAGTTTAATTTTGCACCTAAATATGAAACGTTTGATATGGAATATATTGAAAATATGACTTTTGAAGAGGCTTCCAAGGCTCTTATAGATGAATTGAATGCTAATCTGGCAACACTTCATCAGAATTATCATGTAGAACAGTCTGATTGGAATAAACTCTATGATCAGATAGCCAATGTTGTTTCAGAGGAAACTCATCTTCCTGTTTTCTCTCCTGAAGTGATGGAGGTGCGACCTCGAGAACTGGAATGCGATGTGGTGCGATTCCAGAATAATAAGGAGAAATGGGTGGCTCTTGTAGGACTGCTCGACGGTCATCCATACGAAATCTTCACGGGTTTACAGGATGAGGACGAGGGTATCATGCTGCCTAAATCTGTAAGCAAAGGCAAAATCGTGAAGACCATTCTGGATGGAGGCTTGAAGCGATACGACTTCCAGTTTGTGAACAAGCGAGGATATAAGATTACGGTTGAGGGATTGAGCGAGAAGTTTAATCCTGAATACTGGAACTATGCCAAGCTGATTTCCGGTGTGCTGCGCTACCGTATGCCTATCGAACATGTCATCAAACTCGTTTATCAGCTCCAGCTTACTTCAGATAACATCAATACCTGGAAGAAAGGTGTTGTGACAGCCCTGAAGAGATATCTGAGGATGGTAGCCTGATGAAACTTTACGATGATAGCGATTCCGAATCCTAATCCCCAAGATAGAAACTGATATAAACTATGCTTTTCCGTAGTACGATATACTTGAAGAATGTCCGTTTCCATGCATATCACGGCGTTCTGTTACAGGAAACCCAGGTGGGCAACGATTATGTGGTGAATCTGGATGTGAGCTATGATTTCTCCAGAGCCATGGAAACCGATGAACTGGCTGGAACCCTCAACTATGCAGAACTCTATGAACTCGTGAAACAGGAGATGGAGATACCTAGCAAACTGCTGGAACATGTAGCCGGAAGGATAGGAAAGCGACTCTTGCAGAATATCCGACTATTCAGAAAATACAACTCGCTATTACCAAAGTTAATCCTCCTTTTGGAGCAGATTGTGACGGCGCAGGGGTAGAAGTTGTATTAACAAATGATAAAACTTTATAGTAGATTTAGGTTTTCTGATACAAAAGTAGTAATTTTGCAAAATCATCAGAAAGATATGTTGAAGAAAATAACACTCATATTGACCCTATTGTGTATGTTGGTGCTGACAGCGACAGGCTCCAACCGCCGTTTCACGCTCGTTATCGACCCAGGTCATGGTGGTCATGATGTGGGCGCACGTGGTGCTATTTCCAAAGAAAAGAATATCAATCTCTCTGTGGCATTGCAGTTTGGCAAATATGTTGAGCGCAATATGCCGGATGTGAGAGTCATCTATACCCGCAAGACGGATGTCTTTATTCCTCTGAAACAGCGTGCCAACATTGCTAACCGCGCCAATGCCGACCTGTTTATCTCGGTACATACCAATGCGCTGCCAGCCGGTAAGATAGCCCGCGGTTTTGAAACCTATACGCTCGGTATGCACCGTGCCAAGGATAATCTCGATGTGGCTATGCGAGAGAACTCCGTTATCTCGATGGAGAAGGGCTATCAGCATACCTATCAGGGTTTCGACCCGCGATCTTCTGAGAGTTACATCATCTTCGAGTTTATACAGGGTAAGAATATGGAGAGAAGCGTAGAACTGGCGCGCAATATCCAGCGAAAGGTATGTTCCGGTGCCAACCGTCCGGATAAGGGTGTGCATCAGGCAGGATTCCTGGTTCTCAGAGAAACCTCGATGCCTAGCTGTCTGATAGAGCTCGGTTTCATCACTACTGCCGATGAAGAAAGACTGCTCAACAATGCCAGCAGGGTGGATGATATCGCCCGAGGCATCTACGAAGGTTTTGCGCAATATCGCAATAAATACGATAAATCCATCTCGGTTCCTTATCGAGCTGCGGATACAGAATCGGTGCCGGTTGCCAAGATAGTTTCTGATACGAAACAGGAAAAGGACGAGCGCCGTGCTGAGGAGGCGGATACTGCGCCGAGAAGAACGGTGAAGCAGGTGGAAACCAGAGCAACAAAGGCTAAAACGGTTCAGCAGAACAGAAGACAGAACCCGCAGGATAAGCCGGCTCAGCAGAGCAGACAGACGCAGCAGAACAGAACTGTAGCTCAGAACAAGCCGGCACAGCAGAAAGCCAATGTAGCCGATGCGCCTGTCTTCAAGCTCCAGATATTTGTCAGCAACCGCACGCTCCGCAAGGGCGATGCCCATTTTAAGGGCGAAACCGATTATGACAGTTATCAGGAAGGCAATATGGTGAAATATACGATGGGAGCTTCTACCAACTATAATGAGATTTTCCGCTTGCGCAAGACGCTTGCCGAGAAGTTCCCGGAAGCTTTCATCATAGCTTTCAAGAATGGAAAGAAATATGATGTGAATCAGGCTATACGTGAGTTCAAACAGAACAGAAACCGCTGATTGACCTGAGTAAGGATAAGATATAAGCACGAATATATAAAGAGATAAATATGAAGCTAACAAAAGAAATCAAGATAGCTCTTGTAGCTATTGTCGGTATTTTGATTATGTATTTCGGAATCAATTTTCTGAAAGGCATGAATCTGTTCTCTACCAACAACGCCTACTATATGACGTTTGATGACATCCAGGGACTGGGTGCCTCTACGCCTATTTATGCGGATGGTTATAAGGTAGGTATCGTGGATGGTTTGGAATATGATTACAAGGAGAATGGTCCTATCAAAGTAAAGGTGGATATTATCAAGGATTTGAGAATCCCGCAGGCAGTAAAGCCGAAATAGTAAAAGACTTGATGGGTAACCTGCAGGTGAATCTGCTTCTGGCAAACAATCCGCGCGAAAGAGTAGAGCCGGGAGGTATCATTCCGGGTGCTGTAAACGGAGGCATGATGGATAAGGCTGCCAACCTGGTTCCGGTAGTGGAAAAGATGTTGCCTAAGTTGGATTCTATCCTTACAAGCGTGAATGCGCTGCTGGCTGACCCGGCTCTGGCTGCTTCGCTGCATAATGTGGAAACCATCACAAGCAACCTCACCGTTTCTACACGTGAACTGAATACCCTGATGGCAGGACTCAACAAACAGGTTCCGGGTATGATTGGAAAGGCAAATGGCGTGCTGGATAATACCAACCGCCTTACAGCTAATCTGGCCAGTCTTGATGTGCAGGGCACTTTGAACAAGGTGAACCAGACTTTGGAGAGTGCTCATCAGTTTACTGAGAAGCTGAACAGCAACCAGGGCAGCCTCGGATTGCTGATGAACGATACCAAACTGTACGACAATCTGACGTCAACCATGAGTCATGCCGACTCCTTGGTTATCGACTTGAAGGCACATCCGAAACGCTATGTCCATTTCTCTGTTTTCGGCAGAAAAGACAAGTAAAAAGAGTTCGAGCTAAATAAATTTAGTCTAAATAAGATTCGGTATGTTTCACGCCCCGAAATGACTCGCAAACTGTTTGTTTGTTAGCCGTTTCGGGGACGTTACATTATTGTTTCACTGAATTTCAGTCTGCTATATTTGTATTTTAGACAAGTGTTTGGTATTCAGTAATTTAAAGGCTATCTATTAAAATATTTTAAATAAGGGGATTTGCATTTCTCCTATTTTTTTTGTAACTTTGCACGTGATTTCGCATCTTTTGGTGCGTCCCGTCATTTGTGAATTAAAGTATTAATAATATAAGTAATCAATGTTAGCAAGTCCAAAAGCCCTCTGGGACAACAGTCTTTTGCTCATAAAGGACAGTGTAACAGAGCAGCAATATAACACATGGTTCAAGCCAATCGTCTTTGAATCGTACAAGCCGTCGACAAAGACTTTGTTGGTGCAGGTTCCGAGTCCGTTCGTATACGAGTACTTGGAACAGAACTTTGTTGACTTGTTAAGTAAGGTGCTGCATCGTAATTTTGGTGAAGGAATCCGTCTCACTTATCGTGTTGTAACCGATAAGGAGCATAAGCTTTCTCAAGATATTGAGGCAGATCCAGACGATGCTGATATGGCAAAGCAAACTCGTGAGTGTGCCCAGCAGATGGCTGCCCGGCCTGCCGCTCCCCAGCAGCAGGAAGACATTGATACGCAGTTAGACCCGAAGCTTACTTTCAACAATTATATGGAAGGTGACAGCAATAAGCTGCCTCGTTCCGTAGGATTGTCTATTGCCGAGCATCCCAATACCACCCAGTTTAACCCAATGTTCATTTACGGACCTTCGGGTAGCGGTAAGACGCATCTGGTGAATGCCATCGGCCTGAAAGCGAAGCAGATGTATCCTCAGAAGCGTGTGCTCTATGTGAGTGCCCGTCTTTTCCAGACCCAGTATACCGATGCCGTGCTCCATAATGCGAGCAATGATTTCATCAACTTCTATCAGTCTATCGATATGCTGATTGTGGATGATATCCAGGAGTGGGCTGGTAAGGCGAAGACGCTGAATACCTTCTTCCATATCTTCAACCACCTCTTCCGCAACGGAAAGCGTATTATCCTGGCGTGCGACCGCCCTCCGGTAGAGTTGAAGGATATGCCAGACCGTCTGCTCACCCGTTTCTCTTGCGGTCTGGTCTGCGAGTTGGAGAAGCCGAATATCCAGTTGTGTGTGGATATCCTGAGCAATAAGATTCGTCGTGACGGTTTGAAGATTCCGGTAGATGTCATCTCTTTCATCGCCCAGACCTGTAACGGAAGTGTGCGCGATTTGCAGGGAGCCATCAATGGTCTTCTGGCTTACAGCATTGTTTATAACAGCAGCATTGATATTCGTCTTGCCGAACGCGTCATCAAGCGTGCGGTGAAGGTGGATGATAAGCCGCTCACCATCGATGATATTGTTGAAACGGTTTGCCATCATTATAATGTGACGGTTACTGCCGTGAACAGCAAGAGCCGTAAGCGTGATTATGTCGTGGCAAGACAGGTAACGATGTATCTGGCACAGAAATATACCAAAATGCCTGCTTCGAGAATCGGCAAACTCGTTGGTAATCGTGATCATAGCACAGTTATCCACAGTTGTTCAAAAGTGGAAGAAAGACTGAAGATTGATGCTGGATTCAGCGATGAACTGGTTAGTATCGAAAACGGATTAAAGGTGAAAAGGGCATAAAGGATGTGCTTTTCGCTGATAGGATAAGTTTAAGCGCGGAACCTTGGTATAGTGGTTCTTGTTTATATAAATGAAATAAAGGAAGCCTGGCAAGTTTGTTTTTGCCTTGGCTTCCTTTTTCCGTCTATAATATCTGAACTATTAACTATCAACTCTTTTTCATCATCATCTTCTTCCATTTAAAGTATCCGGCTACGGCGATGATGACGTAGAGACCGTAAAGTCCTGCCTTGAATGGGATACCTTTAACAATATAGAGATAGAAGCAAACGGCATCTACGATAATCCAGAAGAACCACTGCTCGATATATTTGCGTGCCAGCGCCCAGAGCCCCACAAAGCTCAGGGCATTGGTGAAACTGTCTTGCAGAGGAACTGTAGAGTTGGTGAAAGTTATCAGTATATAATAGGTGATACCCCAGGCTGCCAGGAAGAACAGAAGAGTAGGCAGATAGAGCGATTTCTTCATATAGGTAATCGGAAGTTCTTCTTTATCCTTCTGGTTGTGCTTCTTGCCATATTTCCATACGGCATAACCATATATACCGGCTATCGTATAGTAGACCGCCATACCCGCATCGCCGTAAAGACCATGACTCCAATAGAGCCATACGTCCAGGGCAGGCATGATGATGCCTACCAGCCAAAGCCAGATACTGGCACGGTACTCCAACAGGATATAAACCAGTCCGAGTACCGTGGTAAAGATGTCTAAACCATGTGATGCAATATAATCCATCATGATGATTTCTGATTAGAACTTCAATGTAAGATGCGTCATCCAGGTGGTATCTGCCATCGGGATGTAGGCTATCTGCTTGAATCGGTTGTCCAATGTATATCCGTAACCGATAGCATTGCCCCAGGTGAATGCGCTGGCTGCATAGTGGCGGTTGAAGATATTGTTGATGTCTACACCGAAGCTTATCTCCTTGATGCCGAGTGCCTTGGTTACCTTAGCACTGTAGTTCAGGCTCAGGTCGCTCTGTGAATAGCATGGCAGTGAGAAGTCGCGGTCTTCTGTATTGGTAATATACTGACGACTTACAAAGTTGGTGTGCCAGGTAGCTGAGAAACCGGCATAGTGGATATCGATGAATCCGTTCAGGATAGCTGATGGAGAATAAGACAGGGTTGAGTTGTCGTAATGTACTACGCCTGGCTTCTTGTCGTCTTCCCAGTTGCTTACATACTCATCAAAGTCCTTAATCTGGTTCTTGCTCAAAGCGGCATTTCCTTCTACAGACAACCATGACAATGGTGCCCAGCCGGCTGTCAGCTCTACGCCCATACGGTAAGAATCCTTGATGTTGGTGGTCAGTGCCTCGCCGATGTCACTCAGCTGTCCGGTCTGAGCCAGCTGGTTGTCATAATCCATATAGTAGAAGTTGGCGCCTGCATGCCAGTTATCGCCTGATACTGATAGCCGAACTCTACATCGAGCAACTTCTCCTCTTTAGGGAATGGATAGTTGAAGTTGTCGGTAAAGTTGTTGCGCTCTGGCTCGCGGTTGCTGTAGGCTACAGATGCGTATGCCTTGTGGCCATCCTTGTTGAAGCTGATACCTGCCTTAGGATTGAAGAAGTTGTACTTCTCGTTGATGTTCAGCTCCTGGTTCTTGTAGCTGCCATCTGCCTGGGCGATAAATTTATCGTTGATACCGTCGGTCTTGTATTCTACACGGCGATACTGCAGGTCAGCGAAGGCATTCCAGTAGTCTGCAAAGCGATAGCTTGCCTTGACGAAGGCGCTGTAGTCATACTTGTGGGCATCAGAATCATAGTACTTATACTGGCCGTTGCTGCCGAAGAATTTCTTCTCGGCATCCTGGTTGGCGATATAAGTAAGGTATCCCCAGTGGTTGCCGCGGAACTGCTGCAGGTTCAATCCGCCGATAACATCCCAGTGCTCATCCTTGTAGTTGGTATTGTATACCATGCCGTAGGTATGCTGGGTGAGTCCCTTCTTGCGGATGAAGTCTGACTTCTTAACCTTGTTGCCCTCTGCATCCTTGTAGATGAGTCCGAACTTGGCAAACTTGGCGTTGTTCTTAAACTCCTTGTAGTAGCCGTAGCCGTAGGTATAATGCAGTGAGAGGCTGTGGCTCCAGTGGCTGCTTGGTGTCCAGGTAGCCGAAAGGATGTTGTGGTTCTGATAGAAGTTATCAGTAGTCTTGTCCCATTTGCTTCCGTCGCGCAGGGTATAAGGAGTGATGGTATAATCGCCCTTGTCGTTGCGAACCATATCGCCTGTCAGCACGTTAAACTTATCCAGACCTGCCTTATACATATCTTTATAAGTGCGGATGTCATCCTGAAGGAGGCTGAAGTTAGAGTTGTAATCTCCGCCCAGCACACCGTTCCAAGCCTGACCGGTCTTCTCGAAGTTGCCGATGTTCTTGTAGCTTACCTTGAAGTTATCGCTCAGCCAGGTCAGTCCGCCATAGTAAGAACCTGAGCGGCCTGCTGTGCCGTCTACATAACCGTCGGTAGCTGTCTCGTGATAAGCACCGTCAAAAATCAGATGCTTGCCGAGCAGACCTGTAGAGAAGCTGGCGCCTGTATGATAGGTATTGTAAGAACCGAAAGAGCCGGTAACTTCTGCAGTAGGGGTGAGCGAAGGAGCAGCTGTAGCCATAGAGATGCTTCCACCGAGGCACCGTCGCCATTGGTAGAAGAACCTACGCCGCGCTGTACCTGGATGCTGCCCAGGAGCGAAGAATAACTGTTCATGTTAGCCCAGAAAACGGTCTGGTCTTCCGGTGAGTTGAGAGCTACTCCGTCGAGTGTTACATTGATGCGGCTTCCGGCAGCGCCACGAATGCGCATATAGGTAGTACCGGTGCCGATACCGTTCTCACTCCAGGCGAGGATGCCCGGTGTACGAGAAAGGAGAAATGGCAATTCCTGACCTGAGCAAGAGAATTGTTTGAGTTCTGATTTCCTGATGTTAGCCACGGCGTATGGAGCTTCCTTTGCGGCACGTACGCCTTTTACAATCACTTCATTCAAATTCTGCACCTTCAAGGTGTCGATTTTTGTCTGTGCCAGTGCAGCCTGGCTTGCCAAAGAGCAAAACGCTACACTGAGTGCGATCCCGTTGAATCTTTTCATTTATTTAAATTAAAAATATCATATAAGGGGGAATGTGCCTTATTTTCCTACGCCAGCATTACCTGGTTCAGGTCGATGGG
>ENA-OQHU01000050-OQHU01000050.1-human-gut-metagenome-genome-assembly--contig:-NODE-50-length-21634-cov-2.367787_pt1 | contig 21634 bp, 16 predicted proteins | sample MGYA00242568_ERZ504729 | MGnify/ENA primary metagenome ERZ504729 (study PRJEB26092, sample SAMD00036223) | human gut metagenome | host: Homo sapiens | study: EMG produced TPA metagenomics assembly of... | reverse complement strand
TGCCGAAGTAGCAGAAGAAGAGGAGGAGGCGGAAGAAATCGTGGAGAATAGATAATGTACAATGCATAATTTCGGGGGTGACCATGCAAAAAACAGCTGTTAACTGTTAACCTGTTAACTCCCCAATGAAAAGTTGATAGTTTATAGTTGATAGGGCGTAGCCGTTTGCAAGATTGCTATAAACTTTCAACTATAAACTAACCGAAGTTAAATATAATATTCTGCCGAATCAACCAAACCGGCTCTCAGCGCATATTTCGTAGCCTCGTGAACGTTGTTTACGCCCAACTTGCGGAAGATGTTCTTGCGGTGGGTATTGACCGTATGGAAGCTGGAAAAGCGCTTCTCAGCTATTTCTTTCGTCGTCATTCCCAGCGCAATGTCCTTCAGAATCTCTGTTTCGGTCTTGGTGAGGTTGATTTTCTCCTGCTCCTCTTGTTTCGGAGCCAGAAGAACCTCCATCATGCGCTGGCAGACAAAACGGTTGCTTGCCACACAAAAACGTATCGCCTCCTTGAGTTCCATTAGCGAACACTCCTTCAGCAATACGCTGAACTGCGTACTGCTGGCGATGAGAATCTTAACGAAATCGGTACTTAAATCCTCACTGAACAGTAGCCAGCGCGTGTATGGGAAACGCTGGTTTAAAATAAGTAACTCGGTAGCATCATTGATGTCGAAAAGGGTGTAGTCGAGTATTACGACCGTATCCTCATTCTCCCTTAAGGTAAGCAGCAGGTCTGCCTTGTCTTCGACAGTTTGGGTTTCCAATCCCTCCATCTTACTGATCACATAGTTCAATCCGGCTCTTGTGATGTCCTGTTTGTCTGCTAATAGAATCTTCATTGTGTTTACTCTCTTATATGTTGTTTATATATGTACGCAGATGCTTGATGCAGTAAAAAACTGCATCAAGGCATCTTTTTTCTTATTAGAATGACATGAGGAAGCCCATACGGATGCCCCATTTTGAGATGTTTGCATGGTCATAATAGTTGAGGCGGCGAACATAATCGATTCCGAAGAACTTGAAGATGTTGTGCACGCCGGCTACAAACTCCCAGTATGGCGTCTTGCCAAAGGTATAGGAGTTGGTAGGGAACTTGAAGAGTTTCTCATCATTGATGTTCTTGCTCGGGTCGTTCTTGCTGGTCAAATCGCCCCAAACACCCTTGATGGCTATATATTCACGCCACTTCAGCTTCTTGATGAGCGGAATGCGGTTGAGCAGCTTGCCGTTCATATCCCAGGCTACTGACCAGAACAGCTGGCGGTCGCTCAGGAACTCCCAGTCCTTCATCATGCTCATGGTTGCCTCCTGCTCGAAGAGGGAGAGGTTGACCGGTGGCTGGATGAGCATGGTGAAAGGCACTTTGCTCCACTGCGCCTTGCCCACGATGTTGAAATCCATATAGCCGAAGCTTCCCAGCCACTGGCGCTTGTAAATGCCCAGCGTGGTGAGGTTGCTCTGATACTGGCCGCCCATGAATCCGTCTAAGCCCATGGTGTGGCGAAGCGAGATTTCAGGACTGTCGAGGTTGATAGGCAGGCGCTGCTGCTTGGTGTTGACATAGGTGACCCCCGGGTTGTAATTTAAGCCTACACTTGCCTCTGTGGTGCGTATCTTGCGTATTTCCTCGCCGTCACTCACCCTGTAGTAGTGGAGATTGCCCACGGTGCGATTGCTCTGCCAGCGGAGGCTGGTGTCGAAGCGGAATCCCCAGTCGGTTTCGTAGGTGAAGGTCACCTTCTGGCGGTGATACTGATACATCTGGTCCTGCGTAGTGGCACGGAGGGTCATGAAGAAGTTGTCCTTGTTGTGCAGCAGGTTATCATCGGATGGAGATGTAATATCATGCCCCAACTCGAAGGTAAGCTTGCGCATAGGGAACTCGAACGGACTGTTCTTCTTCTTGTTGAACGAATAGGTGAGCACATGGCCGTAATACCACTTGTTGCTCTTCAGACCGTAGGCGCCGTAACCATCCCAGAAGAAGTGAGGGTTGAGGGCTGCCATCGTTCTGCCCGCCAGGCGCAGGCGCACACCGTCTACGTAGTTGTTGGAGAGGAACGTGTTGATAGGTCCCAGGTCGAAGAGGCTGCGGCGGTCGTTGATGATGCTGTCTCTTTCAACACCCAGACTGTCTTTCACCGTTACCTTCTTGCCCTTGGTATGAGCCACTTCCACATAGTTCTCCATCAAGGCTCTCACACCGAAGATGATGTATTTGAATCCCTTGGAGTTCTCCATGCGGTGGATAAAGCTGTCCATCGACGATTCGCTCTTCGTGAGGTCCACCTGCCGGTATTTGTTCCAGTAAGCCTCATCGCGGTTCATCGCATCCATATCGTGCCTGATTTTCGCCTTGCCCTTGAAGAGCTGCTTCGGCAAGGCATCGAAGGCATAATTGGTGATTCGCGTGTTTCGCACCACCAGCAGGTCCTGAAGGAGCTTGTTGACGTGCAGTTCGGCTATCATATCGTCTTTAGAGAGCACCCACTCGCCGTTGTCGAGCTTGGTGTACTCCTGTTCAATCTTCATGTCAGTAACCCAGTTTACATCGCTGTTGTGAGGCATGTAGAGGTTACATTTCTTCACGTGCAGGCTGCTGTCGGCAAGCACATAGAGTTCACCTCGGAATCCGAAGTCCTGGCTGTTGGCTGGGATAAACTGCAGATGGTAGCACAGGTCTCTTTCCACATACACCGTATCTTCGATGTAGTAATGGTAGAAGCTGATGGCTGTTCTGCCGATGGGAGATGGGAAGGGAAACTGCAGCAGGCGCACGTAATCATCGTAGATGTCTACATCGGTGAACACCTCTTTCAGGGCGGTGTTGAGAATCTCTCCGGTCTGGATTACCTGTCCGATTCCATTGCTCTGCTGACCCTTGATGATGTCCTTTTCGGTCTTCGGATCTTTGCGGTAAATATGCTGTGAAACCGTCTCGTCGATGCTGACAGGCAGAGTGAGCTTTCCGTTGTATGGAGAGGTTTCTACCTGGTCGAGGAGATACTGGCGGCGCTGGAAGAACTTGCTCTCCAACTGTTCTTTCTTCAGGTCGTTGAGCGCGAGTGTAATCTTCTGATACTTATCATATTGCACATAGTCGTGGTTGCTCAGGTCGCTCTTTTTCTTGGCAGCAATCACGCGCCGCATCAGTTCTACGGCAGGATTATTCTTACGCTTGTAGCGGCCTTTTTTCGATTTTACCACCACTTCGGTAAGTTTGTGCGTATCGTCTTTCAGTTTGATTTCCAGAAAGTTGGTCTTTTCGTCAACCTTCACCGATGTGCTCTTGTAGCTCAGTGCGCTTACGGTGAGCATGAGTCCCGGCTTCTTATCAATGGTAAACTTACCTTCTCCGTTACTTGAAACCGCGATTTTATGTCCTTTGTATTGCACGCTTGCATACGGTACGGCAAAACCGTCGTCATCTATGACACGGCCTGTTATCTTCTGCTGAGCCATCATCTGAAGCGTAGAAATCATCAGAAGGATGACTGTAAAATACAACTTTTTAATACCTTTCATTTTTTATACCTTATTATATATAGGGGCTCTCCGCCCATGATTTAATCTATTATCTGTCAAATTCCTCACTCCACATGCCCCGCAAGAGCCGAAGTTTGAGGATGCTTTATTGGCTTTCAGGATGCAAAGTTATAACATTATTCGTAAATAGACGCAAAAACCTATTCATTATTTCAGTTTTTTATGAGATTTTCAGAAAAAGGCTTCCATGCAGTTCCTTCTGCTGCCTGTTCTTGCTCTTCGCCGTGCGAGCCTAAGTGGTATAAAACCCCTTCATATTGCTCTATTTCACCTTTTTATCTGTCAATATATGATGAAATTCCGAAGAATATAGGAAAACTATTTGGTTAATTTAATTTTTTAGCGTAATTTTGCACACTGAAATTTAAAGAAGAAACGCCCTTCTGCGGGCTTATTAAACATTAAGAGAATGAATAACAAGGGAAATCTTACCGACGAGCGGCCTCCTTTGCTGCCCGTCATCATAGGCACCGGTTTCGGCAGTGGCTTCTGGCCTTGGGGACCGGGAACGGCTGGCTCTGTATTGGCAACCCTCATCTGGGCAGCTTGGCTTACGGACTCGGTATTACGGGCGAGAGTCTGCAGAGTATCACCTTCTTTCTCGTCATTGTTTCTACCATTCTGGGCACTTGGGCAACAGCGCAGTTGCAGCCTTACTGGGGTGAGGATCCCAGCCGTGTGGTCATCGACGAGATGGCTGGCGTGTGGATTCCCCTGTCGTTGCTGACCCGTTTACGGCACAGGGCGAAGTGAAAGATGTCTGGTGGTGGGCATTGGTGGCACTTGTTCTCTTCCGCTTCTTTGATATGGTGAAACCGCTGGGCATCAAGAAACTGGATAACAGGCAGGGCGCCTTCTACGTGATGGCTGATGATTTGCTGGGCGGCCTCTATGCAGCCGTTTCTTTAATCATCATCAAAATCATACTGGTTTCGGCTGGAATCATCTATCTGGCATTTCTTAAAGCAGACAATTTCTTAAGCAAGCGTTTTCTAAAACAGACAATAAAAAATAGATTAAAATATGAATTATAGAGATTTCTTACAAAAAGTTATCTATGCCATCATCAATCCACTTATCAAGGCGATGATAGCAGTAGGTATTACTCCTAACATTGTTACCTTCGTAGGATTCCTGGGCAATATCGTGGCAGCCGGTTTCTTCCTCGATGCTGCATGGATGCTCGGAACTGAGCAGGCTGATTATGCATCTTGCATGGTTACTGTAGGATGGGGTGGATTCATTATCCTTGCAGCCGGTCTCTTCGATATGATGGATGGTCGTCTGGCACGTATGAGCGGCAAAAGCAGTCTCTTCGGTGCACTCTGGGATTCTACACTCGACCGCTACAGCGAACTGGTAAGTCTCTTTGGCATCTGCCTCATTTTCGTACGTATGCAGGGCGATATGACCTGGTTCTGGATGAGCGTAGTCACCTTTGCAGCGATGATTGGTTCTGTGATGGTAAGTTATGTCCGTGCCCGTGCCGAGGGTTTGGATATTGAGTGCAAGGTAGGTTTCATGCAGCGTCCTGAGCGCGTTGTGGTTACCGCTGTTACTGCGATGATTACCGGCTTTACAGGCAATATCTGGTGGCTGGCTGGCGGAATGATCCTGATTGCCGTTCTGGCAAACATCACCGCTTTCTGGCGCATCTGGCATTGTTATGTTGTGATGAACAGCCGTAAATGATAAACTCAAATTCTATCAATAAAAAGTAGAAAAAAGTGTTTAGTATCTATCTGATTATCCTCCTGGCGGTACTCGCAGCCTGGAAGAAGACACGCCGTTTTGCCTTCTATTTTCTGCCTTGGTTCCTCTTTGGAATCATCTACGATTCGATGCGCCTTTATCCTAACTATATGGTGAACGATATTGACGTGGCGCATCTCTATCATGCAGAAAAGTCGCTCTTCGGCATTGCTGCTTCATCCAGCGCAGAACTGCAGGCTGTAGCCGACCATAGCCAGCTGATGATTCCGGGCGAATACTTCAAGGTTCACCATTGCGGTTTTGCCGATTTCTGGGCAGGCATCTTCTATCTCTGCTGGGTTCCGGTGCCTATCGCGTTTGCTCTTTATCTGTATCTTACGAAACAGCTTATATGGTTCAAGCGTTTTTCCTGGGCTTTCCTGCTGGTGAATGTCATCGGCTTCATCGGCTACTACATCTATCCGGCTGCTCCGCCTTGGTATGCGATGAATTATGGCTTCAAGGCTGTGCTCAATACACCGGGCAATGTGGCTGGTCTGGGCAGATGGGACGCAATGACCGGACTGCACGTGTTCCACGGACTCTATGGCAAGAATGCCAATGTCTTTGCTGCCGTGCCGAGCCTGCATGCTGCCTATATGTTCCTCACCACGATTTATGCTGTGATGAGCCGTAAACGCTGGTATACGGTGGTGCTCTTCGCCTGCATCTGTCTGGGCATCTGGTGGACGGCAGTCTATTCCGGTCATCATTATATCATTGATGTCATGTTGGGTATTCTTACTACGATAGTAGGCGTACTGCTAATGGAATCTAAGAGAATATGGGCAAGATTAAAGAAGAACTCGTAACCTTCGGCAAGGCGGAACTGACTGCCTCCTGCGCCTCAGTGGTAGACTTCGGACTGGCATTCTTCCTCTCAGATATCATCGGCATTTATTACGGACTTGCCAATGCGCTGGGAGTGATAAGTGGCGGCATTACCAACTGCATACTGAATTATCGTTATGTGTTCGGCGATTCCAAGAGCAAGAAAAAGAGTGTAGCCTGGCGCTATTTTATCATCTGGGGCATCAGCTGGATGCTCAATTCGGGCGGCACTATCGCCCTGACCGAATTTCTGAATGCGCACGAACATATTCAGCTGCATTACATGATTCCGAAGAGTATTGTATCTCTGCTGGTAGCGATATTCGTTAACTATCCCGGACAGAAGAAATTTGTTTTTAAGCAGTAATAACCATATCAGATGGGGGCAGTATTCAGTATGTGCCCTCATCTTTTTTTGTATCCTGTTTTTTGTATCCTGGCAGGTAATCTGTTGGCATCGGGACATAAAAAAGAGTTTGGAACTGTCTCCCGACATTCCAAACCCACGCTTGTTTCTAACTAACTTATTATCAACTATTCATTACTTTTCAGTTTGCAAAATTACGAGTTTTTTCTTATACAATAAATTTTTTCAGAAAATAATAACGTAAACGTTTGCGTTTTCGAAAGAAATTGTTATCTTTGCAAAGAATTCACTAACTTTGCTGTCGGAAAGACAAAATATGCAGAATTTGTGGATACAAAAATGTATGTCTATAAAGCGTAAACTAACAAATGAAACAACGAAGAACATCTTTGAAAGACCTCGCTGATCAACTTGGCGTCAGCATAGCAACTGTATCTAGAGCCCTGCGAAACAGCCATGAAGTGGGTGAGGAGATGACTCAAAAGGTGAAAAGCCTTGCCAAGGAGCTCAATTATCGACCAAACCCCTTTGCACAGAGCCTCAGAAAAGAAGCACCTAGGGTGATTGGTGTGATTGTGCCAAACCTGGTAACTCATTATTATGCTGCCGTGCTGGATGGTATAGAAGATTATGCCGTAAGGAATGGTTATTCGGTGATCAGCGCCAATAGCCACGAGAATACAGAACACGAGAAGAGAGCGGTAGAAAACTTCCTGAATATGCATGTGGAAGGCATCATCGCCTGCCTGGCACAGGATACGGTTGACTATTCTCATTTCGAGCAGTTGCATAAGATGGGCGTTCCACTGGTGTTCTTTGCCCGTTGTTGCTTAGAAGATAAGTTCTCCCAGGTAGTAGGCAATGGTGATATTGCCGCCCAAGAGGCTACCCAACATATGATAGATACCGGTTCGCGCCGCATCGCCTTCATCGGCGGTCCAAACCATCTCGATATGGTGCGCCGCAGAAAACACGGTTATCTGGAGGCTCTGAGAGAGAACCGCATCCCTATCGACCGTGACCTCGTGGTTTGCGACAGAATCGATTTCGATGTAGCCCGAAACGCTACCCTCCGTCTCCTCGAAAAGGAGGACAGACCTGATGCCATTCTCGCCTTTAACGATATTATCACCTATGCCGCCTTCGATGCTATCAAGAAAAAAGGGCTCCGAATACCAGAGGATGTTGCTATCATCGGTTTTACCGATGGTGATACTGCTGCCTTCGTTACGCCGAAACTCTCGGCTATCATGGACAAGGCACACGAACAGGGAACCACTGCCTGTGATCTACTCATGAGAAGCATCAATGGAGATGAAAAAATCTACAAGAAAGTGGTACCGATGATACTGAAAATACGCGAAAGTTCTGAAAAAAACGACGTGAAATAAAACCTATTATAGAAATAAAATATCTATTCAGATAAATATATATAAACCTACAATTATGATGATAAAAAAACAAAACTACTTAAAACATGCCATCGTGCTGTTTCTGCTCTTGCTGCTCATGCAGCCGGAGAGGGCATGGGCTGCCTATGAAAACGTAGAATTCAGCAGCCTCACCAATCATGATGGACTTACGAACAGTCAGGTGGGTGCCATCCTCAAGGATACCAGAGGCTACATCTGGTTCGGTACCCAGTCGGGACTGTGCCGCTTTGACGGCTTCCGTATGAAAACTTTCTATTATATCAACACTGATGATAAGTCGCTGCCTAACAATTCGGTAGATGAACTTCAGCAAGACTATGGTGGAAATATCTGGGTGCATACCTCTGTGGGCTACTGCATCTATAAATATGATGAAGAGCAGTTTGAGCGCAAACCGGAAGAATGGCTCAAAAACATCCATGTGCAGGGACCTCCTTATAAACTCCTGATAGATAAGGATAAGAACATGTGGATAGCTGTCTACGGACAGGGACTCTACTATCATAATGCCAAAACCAAAAATACTTATCTTTTTAAATTTACCAAAAAGGCTCAGCCGGGCTGTCTGAAAGAGGGAAATATCAGTAAAATAACCGAGGTTGACGGCGATGCGCTCATTACCTATGGTGATGGTACAATCTGCCGTGTCAACGGACAGAAACAGAAGGCTCTCTGGTACAATTCCTTCCTTGCCACCCATAAAGTTGCCGGTGATAATGGCGCCTATACTTTCTATGATGGTATAGGTGGTTTCTGGGTTTCTGTAAGTAATGCCAATTACGTGTATCAGTCTAAAACCGGAAAATGGACCGATGCCCGTTCTTATCTTACAAATATGGGCATTGATATTCCTTGCCCAACCCGTATTCTGATGCGTGATATTGCCCGCGATAAGGCAGGCAATCTCTGGGTGGCTTCCGACCATAATGGTCTCTTCTTTGTAGATTTCAAACGCAAAATCTGCCGTCAGTATGTTCATTCCGAAGCAAAGGGAAGTATCATTGACAATTCCCTGCAGAAGGTTTATGTGGATGATGAGGGAGCTATCTGGGTAGGTAGTTACAAGAACGGTGTGGCTTATTATTCGCCTGACGCTCAGAAATTCACAACTATTCCGCTTGGTGATGTGTGTACAATCACACAGGATCTGAATGGTAATCTCTGGTGCGGAACCAATGATAGCGGTATTATATGCTACAGTCCGCTTACCGGACAGAGCTGGCGATTCTCACAGGCTGAAACCGGTCTGGCTTCGGATATTATCGTCAGCAGCGTAACCATGAGTGATGGTACGATGTATTTCGGTACCTTCAATGGTGGACTTGCCCAATATAAAAACGGCAGATGGAAGAGTTTTCAGGCAGCTCCTGGCGGACTTGCCAATAACAGCGTCTGGTGTCTTGCCGAAAATCCGTATCACCATCTGATTATCGGAACCTTGGGCTCAGGCTTCCAGATTTATAATCCTGAGAGCGGAAAGTTTGCAACCTACAATGTTCAGAATTCAGGTATTACCAGTGATTTTATCAACTCGCTCTTCCTGCCGAATAAAGATGAAATTCTGATAGGTCATTCGCAGAACTATTCTATCTTTAATTTCGGAACCCGAAAGGTAACCAATGTGAATACAACCAAGGACGGACAGCCTTTCCCGAGTCCTTCTCTGAATTACATGATGAAGGATAGCCGAGGCATCTTGTGGATGGCCTCGCCTGCAGGCGTCACCATGTATGATGAGGCTTCAGGACAGTTGGAGTCAATCAATGACCTCAATGGAACGCAGGGCACGGTAGGCTGTATGGTGCTCGAAGATAAGCAGCATAACATCTGGCTGGTTTCTGAATTTATCGTTACCCGTGTTACGCTGGCCAAGAACAATCAGGGCAAATGGGACATTACGATGATCAGCTTCAATTCGCTCGATGGCTTGCAGAGCCGCCAGTTTAACCAGCGTTCTGCCTGTCTGATGAGAAATGGAGCCATCGCCATCGGTGGACAGGATGGTATTAATATCATCAATCCTGCCAAGATCCTTCCTGCCCAGAAAAATGCACATGTCTTGTTCAGCGGTTTCGTACTCTTCGATCATCCGCTGAAGGCAGGTGAGGAGTTTGAGGGAAGAGTGCCTCTGGAAAAATCGCTCGATACTCATCCAGAACTGGATCTCAGTTATAAGGACAAGGCGTTTACCATACAGTTCGCTTCCGACCAGGTAAGTATTCCTGCCCGTTGCCGTTTCCTCTATCGCATGAAGGGACTTGATGACAAATGGATGCTGACACCTGAGGGACGTCCGGAGGCTACCTTTACCAATCTCTCTTCAGGCAGCTATGTCCTGGAGGCAAAGGTGGTGAATGCTGATGGTAGTGTGAGCGAAGAGGTGAGCACGCTGAAGATTTATATTCATCCGCCTTTCTATCTCTCTATATGGGCGATTATCGTATATATTATATTAATAGGTGTAGCTTTCTATCTCTACCGTAAACGTATGCTCGAAAAGCAGCGTGTAAAATTCGAACTCCAGAGCAAGGAAGACAGTATCAAGAAGACCAAGGAGTTGAATGAACTCAAACTCAACTTCTTCACCAATGTGAGCCACGAACTCCGTACTCCGCTCACCTTGATTATCTCGCCGCTGGTCAATATGATTAGAGAAGAAAGAGATGAAAGTAAACGCAGAAAGCTGGAGATGATTCATCGCAATGCTACACGTTTGCTCAATCTGGTAAACCAGATTCTCGACTTCCGCAAGATAGACCAGAATAAGGAAAAACTTACCCTGTCGCGTATCGACATCGTGAGCTTCGTTGACAATATCTGTACTTCGTTCCGTACTTTGGCAAACAGCAAAGTAACGCTTGCCTTCGATTCTACGATGCCTAGTCTGCAGATGTCGTTTGATGCTGATAAGGTAGGAAAAATAGTGAATAACCTCCTGAGCAATGCTTACAAGTTTACGCCAGATGGAGGCTTTATCACCGTTTCTCTGAGTGTTGCACTCCGCCAGCGTGTAGGAGACAAGGATTCGGATATGCTCCGCATCTCAGTATCTGATACTGGCAAGGGCATCAGCGATAAGGAGAAGGAACATGTGTTTGAGCGTTTCTATCAGGTCAATGGTACTGAAATGCAGCCGCAGGGTGGTAGCGGAATAGGTTTGAACCTGGTAAAGAAGTTTGCCGAACTGCATGGCGGTAAAGTAGATGTTACAGATAATCCAAGCGGAGGAACCATCTTTATGGTAGACCTTCCGATAGAGAGCAGTACCACCTCTAATTCTACGGCACATCTCGGATCTCTGCGAGCAGCACCTATCATAACCACGGTGCATCAGGCTACTGATGAGGATCCAGATGCAGGTAAGAACGTTCTCTACGGAATGAGTAAACATGCGCATCAGCCTGGAGAATCGATGATCAAGAAGCCGGTAGTGCTCCTCGTTGACGACAGTGAGGATTTCCGTGAGTTTATGAACGAAGTATTGACAGACTATACGGTTGTTGAGGCTGTCAATGGTCAGGATGCCTGGAACAAGATTATCGACCGTCGTCCAGACATCATTCTGAGCGATGTGATGATGCCTGTGATGGATGGTAATGAACTCTGCCGGATGTGTAAGGACAATGACGAAACAACAGCCATACCTTTCATCATGCTCTCGGCCCGTATGGGAGATGAGCAACGCAAGGAAAGTCTGAAGTGTGGTGCTGACGAGTATATTGCCAAACCATTCGATATAGATATGTTGAATCTCTGTATTCTGAACCTCTTGAAGAAACGCAAGAATGTGAGCACAGAATATGTAATAACAGAGGCCGACCGCAAATTTATAGATGAGGTGAATGCTTATATCCGCGATCATATGAGCAATCCTGAAACATCGGTAGAATTGCTCAGTACTCATCTTAGCATTTCACGCGTACAATTATATAAACGCATGATTTCGCTGACGGGTATTACACCTTCTGAGTATCTCAGAACCAAGCGTATCAAATTTGCAGAGCATCTGCTCCGCTCGGACGACTTGAACATCAGTGAAATAGCCTATAAGGTGGGATTCAATAATCCACGTTATTTCACTAAATACTTCCAAGACGCGTATGGCGTTACGCCGTCTCAATATCGTAAGAATCTGTCAGAATCAGAATAGTTTACGCTTCTAGTTAACATTTAATACATATACAGATAACATTTGCGCACAAAGATACGGGAATTTTCTCGTATCTTTGCCGCAGATTTTTAAACTTTCCTTTAAACATATAACAATGAGACTAACTAAAACATTATTGATTTCAGCAGTGCTGCTGATGAGTGCTACAGGCATGCAGGCAGCCGGTTTCAACCAGAATGGTAATTATCTTACTGTTCAGTTGAAGCAACACCAGAATTTTGGTCCTAGTCAGATTCGCCTCCAGGTGGTGAGCGATAAGATTATCCGTGTTCAGGCTACAGCCGAACAGAGTTTCCGTAACAAACAGAGTCTGATAATAGTGCCTCAAAACAGCAAGGCAAATTATAAGGTGGAAGAGCAGGGAGACAATCTCATCATTACCACTGCAGCTATGCGTGCTGTCATGAACGAGGCTACGGGTCAGATTACCTTCTATGACCTGAAAGACAATGTCCTTCTCAACGAGGTTGCTCAGGGTGGAAAGACTTTCAAGCCGTTCACCGTGCCTGACCGTGAAATCGGTGTAGACATTGCCAAGGTTCCTGAAGCACAGAAGCACGGATGGTCATGGCGCGCGCTCTTCAACTCTCCTGATAACGAGGCGTTCTATGGTCTCGGTCAGCATCAGAGTGAGGAACTCAACATGAAGGGTAAGAACGAAGACCTCTTCCAGTATAATACCAAGGTGAGTGTGCCTTTCGTCATCTCTAATAAAAACTATGGCATCCTCTGGGATTCTTATTCTTATTGCCGTTGGGGTAATCCGGAAGATTATCTTCAGCTGAACCGTGCCTTCAAACTCTATGATAAGGATGGTAAGGAAGGCCAGCTGACAGGTACTTATGTGGATAAGAATGGTCAGAAGATTGTTCGAGGCGAAGATAGCATTTACTTTGAGTATGCAATGCCTGAGACTTCTGAGGTTTGCAACCAGACCGACAAGGGCGGCATTCAGAACTTGCCAAAAGGCTTCGTCGCTGAATGGTTCCAAGGTGGTTTACGAGGGTTATGTAGAGGCTCCAACCAACAGCTTCTATCAGTTTATCCTCTACTATGCCGGTTACATGAAGATTTATATCGATGGCAAACTGGTAGTTCCTGAGCGCTGGCGTACAGCCTGGAATCCGAACTCTTATAAGTTTGAAACTCCTATCAAGAAGGGCGTAAAGACTCCTATCCGTATCGAGTGGCAGCCAGATGGTGATGTCTCTTACTGCGGACTTCGCGTAGCAGCTCCTCGTTCTGAGGCAGAGAAGAACCAGTTGAGCATCTGGAGTGAGATGTCGCCGGATATGGATTATTATTTCATCGCCGGTCAGAATCTCGATGAGGTGATTTCCGGTTACCGTACGCTTACCGGCAAGGCTTCGCTTTATCCTAAGTGGACCCTCGGTTTCTGGCAGAGCCGTGAGCGCTATCAGAGCAGCAAGGACATCGAGGACAACATGAAGAAGTTCCGCGACCTGCATATTCCTGTAGACAATATCGTTCAGGATTGGAACTACTGGAAGCTGGATTCATGGGGAAGTCATGAGTTTGAGGCGGCACGCTATCCAAACCCACAGGCGATGCTCGACAGCGTACATGCCATGAACGGAAAATTCATGATTTCCGTATGGCCTAAGTTCTATGATACGGTCAAAAACTATAAGGAACTCGACAGCAAGGGTTGGATGTATCATCAGGCTATCAAGGATGATATTCACGACTGGCTCGGCTTCCGCGGTTCATTCTATGATGCCTATTCTGCTGGTGCCCGCAAGATGTTCTGGCGCCAGATGGACGAGAATCTTTATACCAAGTATAAGTTCGGAATCGATGCATGGTGGATGGATGCATCAGAACCAAACGTTCGCGACTGTACCCCGATGTGGTACCGCAAGGCTCTTTCCGGTCCTACTGCCCTCGGTACATCTACCGAATATTTCAATGCTTACAGCATCGTGAATGCTGATGCTATCTATAACGGACAGCGCAGCGTGAACCCTAACCGGCGTGTCTTCCTCCTGACCCGTTCCGGTTTTGCCGGTGAGCAGCGCTACAGTACGGCTACCTGGTCTGGTGACATTGCTACCCGTTGGGAAGATATGCGTGCCCAGATGACAGCCGGTTTGAACTATTCTATGGCAGGTCTACCTTTCTGGGGAATGGACCAGGGTGGTTTCTGTGTAGAGAACCGCTATGTGGCTGCCCAGCAGGAGTTCGATAAGACCGGTAAGGAGAATGCAGACTTGAAGGAATGGCGCGAGTTGCAGGCGCGTTGGAACCAGTTCGGTTGCTTCGTACCTCTTTATCGTACTCATGGCCAGTGGCCTACACGTGAGGTCTGGAACATTGCTCCGGCAGATCATCCGGCTTACAAGACCATCGTGGCTTACGATAAACTCCGTTACCGCCTGATGCCTTACCTCTACAGTATGGCGGGTATGGTTCATTTCAAGGACTATACCATGATGCGTGGATTGGTAATGGACTTCAACGGTGATGACAATGTTTACGACATCAAGGACCAGTGGATGTTCGGTCCTGCTCTCATGGCTTGTCCTGTAGGCGAGTATCAGAAGTACAGCCGCAATGTTTATCTTCCTAAGCAGAAGGGCTGGTATGATTTCTATACCGGTAAGCACTATGCCGGCGGACAGACAATCGTAGCCGATGCGCCTTTCGATAAGATTCCAGTCTTTGTTCCAGAGGGCTCTATTCTTCCTGTGGGTCCAGAGATGGAGTGGAGTGATCAGAAGAAGGCTGAACTCATCGACCTCTATGTCTATGCAGGCAAGGACGGTTCTTATACACTCTATGAGGATGAGGGAACCAACTACAACTACGAGAAGGGTAAGTATGCTATGATCGACTTCAAATATAATGATGCTCAGAAGACCATTACTATCGCTGCCTGTAAGGGCGCTTTTGATGGTATGCTCCAGAAGCGTCGCTTCAATATCGTACTTGTTAGTGATAACAACCAGCAGGGTATCAGCCTCGCCAAGGCGCCTAAGGGCAAGATGGTGAAGTATGCCGGTAAGGCAGTTACTGTAAAACTGAAGTAATATGAAGAAGATATTTGCTTTAGCAATCTTTCTATTGGGCGCTCAGTCGTTGAGCGCCCGTGATCGCCAGTCTTTTGATAATGGCTGGCTTTTCACTTTAGCAGATAGTGCCAGAATGTCAAAATCTGATTATTCAGACCGACATTGGCGAAGTTTGAATCTTCCTCACGATTGGGCGATAGAGGGCGATTTCTCTCCTTCGAATCCTTCGGGAGCCGGTGGTGGTGCATTGCCGGGCGGCATCGGATGGTACCGTAAGCATTTCTCGGTGAATCCTAAGGAAAAGTATGACCGCTTTACCATCACCTTTGATGGAGTATATATGAATTCTACCGTGTATATCAATGGTCATAAACTCGGAACCCGTCCTTATGGATACAGTACATTTGAGTATGATCTTACACCTTATATTAATAAGAAGGGTGATAATGTCATTGCTGTGAAGGTAGACAACAGCGACCAGCCTAACAGCCGCTGGTATTCCGGTTGCGGTATTTACCGCCATGTTTGGCTCACCAAAACCATGAAAACTGCTTATATTCCCCAATGGGGACAGTATGTGGCAACTTCTCCACAGGGTGATGTCAGGGTGAAAGTGGACTTCGCTGTTTCCGGTAAAAAGATGAAACTCTCTGTCCGTAATACAATCTATGATGCTGCAGGAAAGATCGTAGCCAAGAGTCAGGGTGTTCAGGAACAGAAACTCAAGGTGAAGAATCCGCATCTCTGGGACATCGGAAAGGGATATCTCTATACAGTCAAGAGCGAGCTGTTAGTAAATGGGAAGGTAGTGGATGTTACTACGTCAACTGCCGGTTTCCGCGATGTGAAGTTTGATGCAAGGAAGGGTTTCTTCCTCAATGGCAAGAATCTCAAGATAAATGGTGTCTGTGAGCATCATGATTTCGGTTGCCTGGGTGCTGCCGTTAATGAGGATGCGATGCACCGTAAGCTTACCATCCTTCGCGATATGGGCGTGAACGCTATCCGAAGTAGTCATAATCCTCCGGCACCAGAACTCCTGAACATGTGCGATTCGATGGGCATCCTCGTGATGGACGAGAGTTTCGACATGTGGCGCCGCAAGAAATCGAATGGCGATTATGCCCGTTTCTTTGATGAATGGCATAAGAAAGACCTGTCTGATCTCATCAAGCGCGACCGTAATCATCCAAGTATCATCATGTGGAGTATCGGTAATGAGGTTCTCGAACAATGGTCGGATGCGGCTGCTGATACGCTCAGTCTGGAGCAGGCTAACCTGATTTTGAATGCCGGTCATGATGCTTCTAGCTTGTCACATAGCGATGAACTGAGTGTCAATTCGCTTCTTACCCAGCATCTGGCAAAAATCGTGAAGGAGTATGATCCTTGGGGCACACGCCCTGTTACTGCTGGCTGCAATGAGCCCGACCCGAAGAATCACCTCTTTAAGAGTGGGGCTATTGATGTTATAGGTTTCAATTATCACCATCAGTGGGTGAAGGATGTGCCGAAGAATTTCCCTGGCAAGCCTTTTATTCTGTCGGAGAGTGTTTCTGCCTTGCAGACTCGTGGCTACTATATGATGCCTAGCGACAGCATTTATACTGCGCCAAAGGAATGGTGGTTGCCTTATACCGATCCATCGTTTATGTGTTCGGCTTATGATAATTTCCACGCATCATGGAGTAGTACCCATGAAGAAACCTGGGATGTGGTGAAGCACAACGACTTTGTGGGCGGACAGTTTATCTGGACCGGTTTCGATTATATCGGTGAACCTACTCCTTATGCTTATCCTGCCCGTAGCAGTTATTTTGGCATTATCGATTTGGCGGGTCTTCCAAAAGACAGCTATTATATGTATCAGAGTGAGTGGAGTCAGAAAGATGTGCTTCATCTCTTCCCTCATTGGAACTGGCTGCCGGGACAGACCATCGACATGTGGTGTTATTATAATCATGCCGATGAGGTAGAACTCTTTATCAATGGCAAGAGTCAGGGCATCCGTAAGAAGACTGTCTACGGTGCAAAGAACGAAGGCGATGCTTTCAGAAAGAGTACTGAATATCATGTGATGTGGCGGGTAAACTTTGAACCGGGAGAAGTGAAGGTTGTAGCCAGAAAGAATGGTAAAGTTCTTAGAGAGCAGGTTATAAAGACAGCAGGAGCTCCTCATCATCTTGTGTTGAAGAAGACTTATCAGGCTGTCAGGCTTTTGGCTCTTCAGATCCGACTACCTTTGTAGAGGTGAATGTGGTAGACAAAGACGGCAATCTCTGTCCGAACGCAGATAACCAGATTTTCTTCTCTGTTTCAGGAGAACAGGATGCAAGTGGTCATGGTTTCCTGAAAACGCCAAAGATTCTGGGAACAGATAATGGATGTCAGACTTCTTTGGAGCGTTTCACCGATTCACATCGCAAGGCATTTTTCGGAAAATGTGTCGTTGTGATAAAAGGAAAGGGAACCCTCAAGGCACAGGCAGTAGACTTAAAGGATGCTTCTGTAGCTTTGTGATTATAGTAATATTCCGAAAATCAAAACATTAAGGATTTATATAGCGAAGAAGGATACACTCTTTCGGTGTATTCCTTTTTCGCTGTTAAAAACGAAAAAGGTTTTGAAGCATTGGGACCCAAGGGATTTGGGTATCTCTATTATGCTAGTAATAGAAATTTAGCTTCAAAACCTGCGGCAAAGATACATTTTTTTTTCGAATAAAAAAACTTTTTCGAATAAAAAATATAAAAAACTTGCTCTTATCAAAAAATATACGTAACTTTGTAAACGATAAGGCATCAAACCCAATCAGCAATCATGAAAAAAGTAATCTTTGTAGAATTTCCTCACGATGCTGGAGCATGAAAGAAATAACAATAATAAAACAATAAAATAAAAATAGTATAATGAAAATTCAAATAGAACAGGCTACGCCAGACAAGGCTTCGCATATCGCATCGCTTATCATGGAGGCGATGAATGCGCAGTGTTGTCAAAATTTGCTGGTCCTCAGCATACATTGGTTGATTTTCACCGTATGATGACTAAACTTGTAGAGATGGAGGATAGTCAGTATAGTTATAAGAATACATTGGTTGCTATGTCTACTGATGGCATTCTTGTTGGCATCTTGGTTGCATATGATGGTGCTGACGTCAAAAGATTACGTAAGCGCTTTATTGAGGCTGCAATCGTGGCTTTTGGAATGGACTATTCGGCTATGGAGCTTGAAACAGAGGAAGGTGAGTTCTATTTGGATAGTTTGGCAGTTTCTAACCAATACCGTGGAAAAGGTATTGCGTCTAAACTGTTGGATGCTGCTATCTCTCGCGCAAGAGAATTAGGACTTCCTGCTGTAGGTTTGCTTTGTGATAAGGGCAATCCGAAAGCGGAGCGTCTCTATACGAAGGTTGGTTTCCAATATGTCAATGATACCACTTGGGGTGGTCATGCAATGAAACATCTTCAGTATAAATTGTAATCTGATAGGGCAAACTGTGCAAACGTTTGCCCAATAAAAAGTATAGAAATCAACAGAAAATGTGCTGTTTATTGCGCAAACGGTAGTATCTTTGCACCATAAGTTCATAGCGAATAGGTTTTTTGGTTTTTAGAAAAGATATTTTATTAGTTTTTGTTGATTTAATAATAAAAGCTCGTTCTGCAGTGATGCAATGCCGAGCTTTTGTATTTTTACTCCCATTCAGGGTATTTTCTTTCTGTGTCTTTTATTCTAATTCCTCTATTTCTTTTTCGTCCATGTCTTTATCTAACTGGTCTCTCCACAGATACTTTCTGGTTTCATGCACTATGATACCACTTAGGCAGAGCAAGGAGATAAGGTTTGGTATGGCCATTAAAGCATTCATGCAGTCGGCAATGTTCCAAACCAGTCCCAGACTGATGACACTACCCAGGAAGATAGTAGCAATATAGACTATGCGGAAACAGAGCATCCACTTTTTGCCTTTCAGATATTCTACACACCGTTCTCCATAATAACTCCATCCCAATGTTGTACTGAATGCAAATGTTGCCAGTCCGATAGTCAATATCGAGCTCCGATATATGGAATCTTACTGAAGGCAGCCTTGGTGAGTGCAGCTCCGTTATGGTAGTCAATGTCTGGGTATGCTATGATACTTGAGGTGATGACGAGACCTGTAAGGGCACAGATGATGACAGTATCCCAAAAGGTACCGGTAGATGAAACCAATGCCTGACGCACAGGGTTACGGGTTTGGGCTGCTGCAGCAACGATGGGTGCCGAACCCAGACCACTTTCGTTAGAGAACAATCCGCGGGCTATACCATAGCGGGCTGCAATCATCATGGTACTTCCAGCGAAGCCGCCACCTGCAGCCTTTGTTGTGAATGCAGAGTCAAAGATTACGTGGATGGCAGGCAATAAATAAGCATGATTTACACAGAGAATGTAGATGCAGCCTAATACATAAAAGAGTGCCATGAAAGGTACCAGCATGCCACAAACCTTGGAGATACTTTTCACGCCTCCAAGAATCACAGCTGCTCCTAAAGCCGTAACGATTGTTCCAGTAATATATGGAGAAATGCCGTATTGGTTTTCTACCAGGGTAGAGATGGCATTTGCCTGTACCGTGCTACCGATTCCGAATGATGCCAATGCGGCAAAGAGGGCGAACAGGACTGCAAGCCATTTCCAGCCCAATCCTTTTTCCAGGGCATACATAGGACCACCCAACATCGTGCCTCGCTTGGTCTTTACGCGATATTTTACGGCGAGTAATCCTTCGGCATATTTGGTAGAAATACCAAAGACACCGGTTAACCAGCACCAGAATACGGCTCCTGGTCCGCCAAGAGCAATAGCTGTAGCCACACCGATGATGTTACCGGTACCAATTGTAGCTGCCAATGCTGTTGCCAGTGCTCTGAACTGTGAAACATCTCCTGTGGCATTCTTGTCTTTCTTTACAGATAGTTTGATTGCCTTGAAAATCTTGCGTTGTGGAAAGCGCAAGCGGATGGTCAGAAAGATGTGGGTTCCCAACAGCAGGATAATCATAGGCCATCCCCAGAGGAATGAACTAAATGCGGTGAAAAAATCGTTTATTGCATCCATCTCTTAAAAATTTTATGTTTATCTTATATCTATATTTTTTATACCTGATAACGCAGTTACTTGTGTATTATAACCTTGTTATTTCTCAAATTCTATCTTTACGTTTTTGAATCCCATTGCTTTCAGCATCTCTCTAAACTGAGTCTTGGCATTCGTCTGTGCAGTATAGATATTGGTGCGGTTTAAGCAACGTTTCTTCATGGCTTGATAAGCACGCTCATACATAGCCTGTCTGTCGCTGCCTGTCCATTTGCCTTCTTCAAAGAAACTCTTGGTCTTCGCTTCGTCAATGAAGTTATGGTCTAGCAGTTTGATAGGAGGTAAAGTGCATACGATGCTGTCCTGGCTGGCTTGTAGCCATCCTTTTTTTACATCCTTCATATCAATACCCAAGCGCAGCGTTCCGTAATAGATACGTACCAGTTGGTCATCGCCCAAAAAGCCATGGCGTATTGTATCTATCAGTTCTTCATCACTTACAGATAGAAATTCCCATTGACCGATATTCTCGATGCTTTCTACTTGAGTGGGTGAGAGGGTTGTCTTATCTTCCTGTACCACGCTGACCTCATTGTCTTTGGTGAGCCAATAGAAGGCTCCACCCAGAATAAGGATCAGTGCTAATAGTATGATGATTTGTATTCTTTTCATATCATTGTTCTCCTCGCTTAGTGATTCTTTTCGATAGTTGTCTTATCCAGAAGAGTCTTCAGATCGTTGAAAGTGAATTTCTTTCTGAAACTGATTTTGATATTCTCTTCTGCAAATCCCATGTCCTGTAACATCGGAATCAGGGTGTTTGCTGCACTTTGGCGTGCCTGTTCAAGAATATCTAGGTTCGGGATATCGCGAATGATACTTTCCCTGCCTTGTTGTTCGAATTGTGACAGTTCTGCATCACTGTAGTTTCTTCTGGTGAGTGAAACGAATTGTCTTACACCTTCGTGATTGATTTTACTGCTGGTGAGCATCACTTTTGGGTCTGGTAAGATGATTTCTATCTTGTCGCCTTGTCGGTTTACGTTCTTTGCAGAGAATCCTGAAAAGTCTACATAAGCTTTTAATGTCGCATCCATCGGAATGGCCACCTTGCGGTTAGAGCCAGGAACATGAATATTAAAGTCTTTCTTGAACAGTGAACCCTTCAGATTGAGCTGGTCATCATGTGTTATAATCTTATGAACATGAGCTTCTGCTGTATATAAGCGATTGCATTTCTGTATCTGCATCACCATCACAGGTATTGTGTCGATGACTTGCTCCTTCTTTTCTGTTTGCTGATGCGAACATGAAACGAAGGCAAAAAAATACAGAAATGATAAATATTAACCTCTTTTTCATACTTAATGTCTTTATTATGCTGCAAAGGTACGGCAAATTGTTCG
>ENA-OQHU01000049-OQHU01000049.1-human-gut-metagenome-genome-assembly--contig:-NODE-49-length-21697-cov-2.191841_pt1 | contig 21697 bp, 23 predicted proteins | sample MGYA00242568_ERZ504729 | MGnify/ENA primary metagenome ERZ504729 (study PRJEB26092, sample SAMD00036223) | human gut metagenome | host: Homo sapiens | study: EMG produced TPA metagenomics assembly of... | reverse complement strand
TAAAATTTTAAACATTTAAAAATTATGGCACATCCTAAAAGAAGACAGTCAAAGACACGTACACTTAAGAGAAGAACTCATGATAAGGCAGTAGCTCCTACATTGGCAGTTTGCCCTAACTGTGGTGCATACTATGTATACCACACTGTTTGCCCTACTTGCGGTTACTATCGTGGTAAGGTTGCAATCGTTAAGGAAGCAGCTGAATAATGGGTAAAATTAATGCTGTAATTACAGGTGTTGGTGGCTACGTGCCAGACTATATCCTCAACAACGAGGAATTGTCTCGCATGGTAGATACTACAGATGAGTGGATTACCACCCGTGTGGGTATTAAAGAGCGCCGCATCCTTACAGAGGAAGGCCTCGGGACCAGCTATCTGGCGCGTAAAGCTGCCAAGCAGTTGATTCAGAAGACTGGCGTTGATCCTGATACAATCGATGCACTGATTGTAACGACCACGACACCTGACTACAAGTTCCCTTCTACAGCATCTATCGTCCTCGGTAAGCTGGGGTTGAAGAATGCTTTCGCATTTGACTTCTCTGCAGCTTGCTGTGGATTCTTGTATACCCTTGATGTTGCTGCAAGCATGATTCAGAGTGGTAGATACAAGAAGATTATTGTGATTGGTGCTGACAAGATGTCTTCATTGGTAGATTACACAGACCGTGCTACTTGTGTTCTCTTCGGAGATGGAGCAGGTGCGGTTTTGGTGGAGGCAACTGAAGAGGAGAACGTTGGTGTTCAGAACTCATACCTTCGTACAGATGGACAAGGTTTGCCTTTCCTTCACATGAAGGCTGGTGGTTCTGTTTGCCCTCCATCACATTTTACAGTTGATCATCGCCTGCACTATCTTTATCAGGAAGGTCGTACTGTATTCCGTTACGCAGTAACAGATATGAGCAACGACGTGATGAAGATTATGGAAATGAACAATCTGAAGGCTGATGATGTGAATTGGGTAATTCCTCACGAGGCTAATCTCCGTATTATCGAGGCAGTAACCAAGCGTGCTGGAATTCCACTTGATAAGGTGGTTGTAAACATCGATCATTATGGAAATACTAGTGCAGCAACAATTCCATTGGCACTCTGGGATGCTGAAAGCCAATTGAAGAAGGGCGATAACGTCATCTTCACAGCATTTGGTGCAGGATTTGTACATGGCGCTTCTTTCTATAAGTGGGCGTATGATGGCGCTGCTTACGGAAAGTAATCTATAAAAATAGGATAGAATAATAATCTATATAAGGAAACGCATCTTTCTTATTTCTCTATAAATAAGTAAGGATGCGTTTCTTTAGCTTAAAAACAATAGAGCTTAACTTCTTGATAGTAAAATTTTGCTAAATTCAATTTTTTATGCATAAAGCTGGTTTCGTAAATATAGTAGGTAACCCTAATGTGGGAAAAAGTACCTTGATGAATCAATTGGTGGGTGAACGTATTAGTATTGCAACTTTTAAGGCTCAGACAACCCGTCATCGTATCATGGGTATTGTGAATACTGATGATATGCAGATTGTATTTTCTGATACTCCTGGTGTTTTGAAGCCTAATTACAAGATGCAAGAGATGATGCTTGCCTCTCTGAGAGTGCATTGGCGGATGCTGATGTGCTGCTTTATGTGACTGATGTGATAGAAAACCCTGAAAAGAACATGGAATTCTTGGAAAAGGTTAAGAAAATGCAGATTCCTGTACTCTTGCTCATCAACAAGATTGATCAGAGTGATCCGAAGAAGTTGGGTGATATTGTTGAAAAATGGCACTCTTTGTTGCCTAATGCAGAGATTCTTCCTATCTCAGCGAAGAATAAATTCGGAACGGATATGCTCTTGAAGCGCATTAAGGAACTCTTGCCGGAATCTCCTGCTTTCTTTGATAAGGATCAGCTGACAGACAAGCCTGCCCGTTTCTTCGTTTCAGAGATTATCCGAGAAAAGATTTTGCTCTATTATGATAAGGAAATACCTTATTCTGTAGAGGTAAGAGTGGAGCGATTTAAGGAAGATGAAAAACGTATCCACATTAATGCGGTGATTTATGTTGAACGTGATTCCCAAAAGGGTATCATCATCGGGCACCAGGGGATTGCATTGAAAAAGGTGAATACCGAGAGTCGTAAGGCTTTGGAAAAGTTCTTCGACAAGAAAATCTTCTTGGAGACTTTCGTAAAAGTTGATAAGGATTGGCGCAGTTCTCAGCGAGAACTTGATGCCTTTGGATATAATCCGGAATAATTGATCGTTAAGAGCTAATAGTTTAAAGACGCCCTTAATAACTATAAACTATCAACTAAAATAACTCCTCCCTGAATGTAATCGAGGGAGTGACTCTCGCCAAAAGAGCGAGGGCCGGAGCAAGGTCAGCTTCGGCAAAATTATTAACTTGGATGCAGAGACCACATCCTTGAATACCTCCTAAAAGGAAGGAGGATAATGACTGTTTATGGCAAATTTAGTAGCTATTGTAGGACGCCCTAATGTGGGTAAGTCTACTTTATTTAATCGTTTGACTCAATCACGTCGCGCTATCGTTAGTGATACTGCCGGTACTACTCGTGACCGTCAGTATGGTAAGTGCAGTTGGAATGGTAGAGAATTTTCGGTTGTTGATACCGGTGGTTGGGTTGTAAAATCTGATGATATTTTTGAAGATGCTATCCGCAAGCAGGTGCTTGTTGCTACCGAAGAGGCTGACCTGGTTCTCTTCCTGGTAGACGTTAACACTGGCCTTACTGATTGGGATGAAGACGTGGCGCTTATTTTGCGTCGTGCCAAATTGCCTGTTATCCTTGTTGCTAACAAGGTTGATAACAGCGCAGAGTATTATCAGGCTGCTGAGTTCTACAAGTTGGGCTTGGGGGATCCCCAGTGTATCAGTGCAGCTACAGGTGGTGGTACAGGTGATTTGCTTGATATGATTTTGGACAAACTTCAGGATAATCCTGAGGAGGCAATCGAAGAAGATATTCCTCGTTTTGCGGTAGTAGGTCGTCCGAATGCTGGTAAGAGTAGTATTATCAATGCTTTTATTGGTGAGGATCGTAATATCGTGACAGAAATTGCAGGTACTACACGTGACAGTATCTATACCAGATACGATAAGTTTGGTTTCGATTTTTACCTGGTTGATACAGCCGGTATCCGTCGTAAGAACAAGGTAAGCGAAGACTTGGAATTCTATTCTGTGATGCGTTCAATCCGTGCCATCGAGAATAGTGATGTCTGCATCCTGATGCTCGATGCTACCCGTGGTATTGAAACCCAGGATATGAACATCTTCCAGTTGATTCAGAAGAACAACAAGAGTCTAGTGGTTGTCGTAAATAAATGGGATTTGGTTGAGGAGAAGAATCAGAAGGTAATTGATACTTTTGAAAATGCAATCCGCAAGCGTATGGCTCCATTCGTAGACTTTCCTATCATCTTTGCTTCAGCCTTGACTAAGCAGCGTATTTTCCGAGTATTGGAAACTGCCAAGGAAGTTTACCAGAACCGTAAGGTTCATATTGGAACTTCTAAGTTGAATGAGGTGATGTTGCCTATTATCGAGGCATATCCTCCACAGAGCATAAAGGGTAAGTATATCAAAATTAAGTATTGCACCCAGTTGCCTAATACAACGATTCCTTCGTTTGTGTTCTATGCAAACTTGCCTCAGTATGTCAAGGAGAACTATCGCCGTTTCCTGGAGAATAAGATTCGTGAGAACTGGTCATTACATGGCTGTCCTATCAACGTCTTCATTCGTCAGAAGTAAATAAATGAAGCGAAGAATGCAGAATCAAAGTGTATAAAAATGAAGAAACTTTTGATTTTTATGATATTCATGATGGGATTTGTTTTTTTCTTCCTGTAGGGAGGAGAAATCTGATCCTGGCTATCTTGCCGGTATTGCAGCCAAGGGATATTATGATTTGCTTTTAGAGGGCAAGTATAAGGAGTTTGTAGATGGTTACAATCAACCTTATCGGTTGCCAAATGGCTATCAGGATCAATTGCTGATGAATGCCAAAATGTTTGTTGAGCAGCAGCAAGATGAACATAAAGGTATGGTTAAGGTGAATGTTCTGAATGCAAAAGCTGATACAGCGCATCATGTTGCTGATGTTTTTTTGCAAGTGGTGTATGGTGACAGTACTAAAGAACAGATTGTGGTACCTATGGTAGAGGTAAAGGATGCCTGGAAAATGAGATAGTATTTATTTTGTAATAAAAAAGCCATCAGCCAGTTTCTGGTCTGATGGCTTTTTTTGAACGATACTGTTTTATTTGTTTTTAGCTTCTTCCAGCTCCACCTCCTTTACTTTGCGGAAGAGATCGGAAGCAAAGACTAAATCGTTGAGTTTCTCGTTTGTTGAGGTCATCACTTCATCTTTGTTGCCTTGCCATTCTTTATGACCTTGGTAGATAAAGCAGATGTTTTCACCAATGCCCATCACCGAATTCATGTCGTGGGTGTTGATGATGGTAGTCATATTATAGTCTTTGGTGATGCCTGAAAGCAGTTCATCTATCACAAGTGAGGTCTTTGGATCCAAACCTGAGTTTGGCTCATCGCAGAACAAGTATTTCGGATTCATTACGATGGCACGTGCAATAGCTACTCGTTTCTGCATACCACCCGAGATTTCTCCAGGATATTTCTGCTGAGCCTCTATCAGATTGACGCGGTCAAGACATTCCTGAGCCCGTTTTACGCGTTCCCTGTAATTCAAGGTAGAGAACATATCAAGAGGGAACATGACATTCTCAAGTACATTCAAAGAGTCGAACAGGGCTGCGCTTTGGAAAATCATTCCCATCTCGCGGCGCATCAGAACTTTTTCTTTTTTCGACATCCGGGTGAAGTCACGGTCATCGTAGAGAACTTCGCCACTTGTAGGCTGAAGTAATCCTACGAGATTCTTCATGAGTACGGTCTTTCCGGAACCGCTCTGTCCGATTATCAAATTAGTCTTTCCTGTTTCAAAGGTGACGTTTATATTGTCTAATACACCTTGTCGCCAAACGACTTGGTGAGATTTCTAACTTCTATCATAGTTTACGAGAGAATTTGAGTGAGGAAAACATCTGAAAACAGAATCAAAACACTAGAACAGACAACAGCATTGGTTGACGATTTTCCAACCTCAACAGATCCACCTTCTACGGTATAACCGAAATAAGAAGATACGCTGGAAATGATGAATGCAAAGAAAAGGCTCTTGATGATGCTCATCCATACAAACCATTGGTTAAATGAATGTTGCAAGCCAAGTGTCAGATCATCTGGTGGTAGGATATGCCCAATATATGCCGTTCCATAGGCGCCGATGATACCCATGCCAGAACTGAAGATAACCAGGAATGGCATGATGGTAACCAAACCGAGAATTTTAGGTAGAATGAGGTAACATGCAGAGTTCACTCCCATGATATCAAGGGCATCAATCTGTTGGGTGACACGCATTGTTCCCAACTCCGAAGCGATATTAGAGCCCACTTTGCCTGCGAGAATCAGACACATGATACTTGATGAGAACTCCAGAAGCATGATTTCTCGAGTGGTGTAACCTGAAACCCATCGTGGCATCCATGGACTCTGAATGTTCAATTTCATCTGGATGCAGATAACTGCTCCAATGAAGAAGGATATCAGTAAAACGATACCAATAGAATCAATACCCAATTGCGACATCTCCTTGATGTATTGTTTCAAGAACATGCGCATGCGCTCAGGACGGGAAAAAGAACGTCCCATCAATATAAGATATTTACCGAGGTGGTAAGCCATTTTTCTATTAACATGCTATTATAAAACTGATTTTGCTGCAAAATTAACCAAAATCCTCTAAAAAACTGCAATATTATGAATAGTTTTTGATTTTATAAGCGATATTTCCTTTATTTTTAGTATTTTTGCAGCCAAATTAGCTAATTATGGACGAAATTAACAATAACGAACAGCAAAATCAGAATTCTCTGGTTTTGCGAACAGAGGGATTGGTGAAGCGCTATGGTAAACGAACGGTTGCCAATGGAGTTTCTATCAATGTGAAGCAAGGAGAAATTGTGGGATTACTTGGACCTAATGGTGCTGGTAAGACAACTTCTTTCTATATGACAACTGGACTTGTTGTGCCTAATGAGGGACATGTCTTTCTGGGAGATCAGGAAATTACTAATTTTCCTGTATACAAACGTGCCCGTGCGGGAATCGGATACCTGCCTCAGGAGGCCAGTGTTTTCCGCAAGATGAGTGTTGAGGACAATATACTTTCAGTCTTGGAAATGACAGGAAAACCACGTAGTTATCAGTTGCAGAAGTTAGAGAGTCTTATTAGCGAGTTTCGTCTCAATAAGGTTCGCAAGAACAAGGGTGACCAGCTTTCCGGAGGTGAGCGCCGCCGTACAGAGATTGCCCGTTGCCTGGCTATTGACCCAAAGTTTATCATGCTCGATGAGCCATTTGCTGGTGTTGACCCTATTGCGGTAGAAGATATTCAGCATATTGTATGGCAGTTGAAGTATCGCAATATCGGTATTTTGATTACCGATCATAATGTACAGGAGACTCTGACCATTACAGACAGAGCCTATCTGCTGTTCGAAGGTAAGATCCTTTTTCAGGGCAAACCAGAGGAATTGGCAGAGAATAAGATTGTGCGCGAAAAGTATCTGAGTAACAGTTTTGTGCTCAGAAAGAAGGACTTTCAGCTCATAGATGAGCAAAAAAGAGCCAAAGAAGCAGCGACTGATGGTTAAAAAATCATTTTTTTCTCTTATATATTAGGTATATCCATTAAAAATGTGTAATTTTGCAAGCCAATTGCGGTTATACACGAAAACTGTAGAATTAAAGAAAATATTAACAATAATAAAATAACAAATATCAAGATGAAAATTTCATTTGAAAATCCTGACAAGATTAATGGTCTTTTGACCCTCGTTGTCGAAGAGGAAGATTACAAGAATGATGTCGAGAAGACATTGAAAGATTATCGTAAGAAGGCTAATGTTCCAGGTTTCCGTCCTGGTCAGGCTCCTATGGGTATGATTAAGCGTCAGTTCGGTCCATCTGTAAAAATGGAAGCTATCAACAAGCTCGTTGGTCAGCAGATTTACAAGTATGTACAGGACAACAATATCCAGATGCTCGGTGAGCCTCTCCCATCAGAGAAGCAGGAGCCAGCTGACTTGGAGAATGGTACTTCTTTCACATTTATGTTTGATATCGCTGTTGCTCCAGAGTTCAAGGTAACTCTCAATGGTCGCGACAAGGTTGATTATTATAACATCACAGTTGATGATAAGATTCTCGATCAGCAGATTGATATGTACGCTCAGCGTGCAGGTAGCTATGAGAAGGGTGAAAAGTACGAGGAGAATGACCTTTTGAAGGGTGACTTGCGTGAGCTTGATGAAAATGGCAATACCAAGGAAGGTGGTATCACTGTAGAGGGTGCTATCCTGATGCCTAGCTACATCAAGGTTGACGAGCAGAAGAATCTCTTCAACGATGCTAAGCTCGGTGATGTAATCACATTCAACCCTAAGAAGGCTTATCCAGAGAACGATACTGAGGTTTCTTCACTCCTGAAGATTGAGCGTGAAGCTGTTAAGGACTTGGAGTCAGAGTTCAGCTTCCAGATTACAGAAATCCAGCGTTTCAAGAAGCATGAAATCAACGAAGAGCTCTTTAAGCAGGTTCTCGGTGAGGATACTGACGTGAAGGACGAGGCTGCTTTCCGTGCTAAGATTGCAGAGGGCTTGCAGGCACAGCTCGTTAACGACTCAGATTATAAGTTCATCCTCGATGTTCGCGAGCACTGCGAGAAGAAGGTTGGTGAATTGCAGTTCCCAGATGCACTCTTGAAGCGTATCATGTTGGCTAACAACAAGGATAAGGGTGAGGAGTTCGTAGAGAAAAACTATGCTGAGAGCATCAAGGAGTTGACATGGCATCTTATCAAGGAGCATCTTATCAAGGCTCAGAATATCAAGGTTGATGACAATGACCTGATGGAGACAGCTAAGGAGGCAGCTCGTGCTCAGTTCGCTCAGTATGGTATGAACAACATTCCTGATGAGTACATTGAGAACTATGCTAAGGAAATCCTCAAGAAGGGTGACGCTACAGATGCACTTGTAGATCGCTCTATCGATCGTAAGTTGGCTGCAGCTCTGAAAACAGCTGTAAAACTCAACGAAAAGGAGATTTCTGTAGAAGATTTCAACAAGATGATGCAGGAATAACATTTTTTTTGAAAAAAAACTTCAAATAAATACGAGGTTATCGACTTTTTTTATTATCTTTGTTCCACCGAACGAGAAATAAGGTTGATAACCTCTTTTTTCGTATGATTTAAGACGTAAAATACTATATAGATATGAACGATTTTAGAAAATATGCAACCAAGCATCTTGGTATGAATGGTATGGTGCTTGATGATGTTATTAAGGCACAGGCTCAGTATATGAACCCTTACATCTTGGAGGAGCGTCAGCTGAACGTTACTCAGATGGATGTATTCTCTCGTTTAATGATGGACCGTATCATCTTCCTGGGTACACAGATTGATGATTACACAGCAAATACATTGCAGGCGCAATTGCTGTATCTTGATTCTGTAGATAGCGGCAAGGATATTTCTATCTATTTAAACAGCCCTGGTGGTAGCGTTACTGCCGGTTTGGGTATTTATGATACCATGCAGTTTATCTCTAGCGATGTAGCTACTATCTGTACAGGTATGGCTGCTTCTATGGCTGCCGTGCTGCTCGTTTCTGGTCAGGAGGGTAAGCGTTCTGCTTTGCCTCATAGCCGTGTCATGATTCACCAGCCATTAGGAGGCGTTCAGGGTCAGGCTTCTGATATTGAGATTGAGGCTCGCGAAATCTTGAAGATGAAGAAGGAATTGTATACTATCATTTCAGACCATTCTCATACTCCTTATGATAAGGTTTATGCTGATAGCGACCGTAACTATTGGATGACAGCTGAAGAAGCCAAGGAATATGGAATGATAGATAATGTGTTGGTTCGTAAATAACGAATTGTTTTAAGTAAATATGCGTATATATAGTAAGGTGCGCAAGAAGAGATAATAATTATAATATGCCAAAGAAAGTATGTAGCTTCTGTGGAAGATCAGAAAATGAAGTCAGATTACTCATCACGGGTATCAATGGCTTCATTTGCGAAGATTGTGCTAAGCAGGCCTATGAAATTATACAGTCTACAGGGGTCTTAGCTCCTAAAGCTGGGGAGGGTAAGTTTGTTCTCAAAGAGGTGCCAAAGCCTGTAGAGATCAAAAAATACCTGGATGAATATATCATCGGTCAGGATCAGGCTAAGCGCAATTTGGCTGTCGCTGTATATAACCACTACAAGCGTTTGCAGCAGCCAAAGGATGAAGATGGTGTAGAAATCGAAAAAAGTAATATCATCATGGTTGGTAGTACCGGTACAGGTAAAACCTTGTTGGCGCGTACAATAGCTAAGATGTTGGATGTTCCTTTCACCATTGTTGATGCCACTGTATTTACTGAAGCAGGTTATGTGGGTGAAGACGTAGAAAGTATCTTGTCGCGTCTGTTGCAGGTTGCTGATTATGATGTGGCTGCAGCAGAAAGGGGAATTGTGTTCATTGATGAGATTGATAAGATAGCCCGCAAGAGCGATAATCCTTCTATTACGCGTGATGTGAGTGGCGAAGGTGTACAGCAGGGATTGTTGAAACTCTTGGAAGGTACCATGGTTAATGTTCCGCCTAAGGGTGGACGCAAGCATCCTGATCAGGATTATATCCATGTAGATACCAAGAATATCCTGTTTATCTGTGGTGGTGCTTTTGACGGTATTGAGCGTAAAATAGCTCAGCGTATGAATACGCACGTAGTAGGCTATAATTCGGTTCAGAATGTAGCTAAGATAGATAAGAAGGATTTGATGCAGTATATCCTTCCACAGGATTTGAAGTCTTTTGGCTTGATACCTGAAATTATCGGCCGTTTGCCTGTGCTTACTTATCTCAATCCGTTGGATAGGGAGGCTTTGCGCAAAATCTTGGTTGAACCTAAGAATTCAATTGTCAAGCAGTATCAGAAATTGTTTGAGATGGATGGCATCAAGTTGAAGTTTGATGAGGAAGCACTCGATTATATCGTAGATAAGGCGGTAGAGTATAAATTGGGTGCTCGCGGGCTTCGTTCAATTGTTGAAGCTGTGATGATGGATGCTATGTTTGAGATTCCATCAGAGAAGGTTAAATCATTCACTGTTACGCTGGAGTATACCAAGCAACAGTTGGATAAATCTCATCTCGGACAGTTGAAAACAGCATAAATCAGTTGGGCTTTTCGCCCAATTGAATGCTATTTAATCGTATATATAGACATATATAATATAATAATAGGTGGATATGACAGAACAGGTTAATCTTACAGGACAGTTGAAGCATTATTTCGGCTTCGATTCGTTTAAGGGTGATCAAGAGGCAATCATCAGAAATTTGATGAGTGGCAATGATACTTTTGTATTGATGCCTACAGGTGGCGGTAAGAGTTTGTGTTACCAGTTGCCTTCGCTCATTATGGAGGGCACTGCTATTGTAATTTCTCCTCTGATTGCTTTGATGAAGAACCAGGTAGATGTTATTAATGGTTTGAGTGAAAGTGATGGCGTGGCTCATTATCTCAATTCATCATTGAATAAGTCGGCTATTGAGAAGGTGAAGAATGATATTCTCAATGGTACGACAAAACTCCTGTATGTTGCACCTGAATCTTTGACGAAAGAAGATAATGTTGAGTTCCTTAAAACTGTAAAGATTTCGTTCTATGCCATTGATGAGGCTCATTGTATCTCTGAGTGGGGACACGATTTCAGACCAGAGTATCGTCGTATTCGCCCTATTATTAACGAAATAGGTGTTGCACCTGTGATAGCGCTTACAGCTACTGCAACAGATAAGGTACGTACTGATATCAAGAAAAACTTAGGCATCATGGATGCCAAAGAATTCAAGAGTTCTTTTAACCGCCCTAACTTGTATTATGAGGTGCGCCCGAAGAACAAGGATATCGATCGTCAGATCATCATGTTTATTCGTCAACACAAAGGAAAGAGTGGTATTATCTATTGTCTCTCCCGTAAGAAAGTAGAGGAATTGGCAGAGGTGTTGAAAGCCAATGAAATCAAAGCGGCTCCTTATCATGCCGGTCTTGATTCGGCTACCCGTTCTCAAACCCAGGATGATTTTCTGATGGAGCGTATTGATGTCATTGTTGCTACTATCGCCTTTGGAATGGGTATCGATAAACCTGATGTCCGTTTTGTTATTCATTATGATATACCCAAGAGTTTGGAAGGTTATTATCAGGAAACGGGTAGAGCTGGCCGTGATGGCGGTGAGGGCATCTGTATCGCCTTTTATGCCCGTAAAGACCTCAGGAAACTGGAGAAGTTTATGGAGAACAAACCTGTAGCAGAACAGGATATCGGCAGACAGCTGTTGCAGGAAACGGCTGCCTATGCAGAATCGTCTGTCTGTCGCAGAAAAATGTTGCTTCATTATTTTGGTGAGGAATATCATGAAGAAAACTGCCATACCTGCGACAACTGCCTGCATCCTACAGAAAAATTCGAGGCTAAGGATGCGCTGCTCGTTGTTTTGGAGTCTGTTGCTGCGGTGAAGGAGAATTTCCGCCAGGATATATCATCGATTTTGTAAAGGGACGTGCTACTGATGATATCGTTTCTCACAAGCATGATGAACTGGAGGAGTTTGGAGCAGGAGAAGATATGGATGCTAAAGTTTGGAATCCTGTTATCCGTCAGGCGTTGATAGCCGGTTATCTCAAGAAAGATGTAGAGAACTATGGCCTTTTGAAGTTGGCAGCTGCGGGTAAGCGTTTCATTAAGAATCCTGAATCATTCATGATCGTTGCCGATAAGGAATTCTCTGATGATTTTGATGGAGCGCCTCTGAGCGAGCATAATACAGGTGCTTTGGATCAGACACTTTTCTCCATGTTGAAAGACTTGCGTAAGACAGTAGCAAGAAGCATAAATTGCCGCCTTATGTTATTTTCCAGGATATTTCTCTGGAACAGATGGCAACGATGTATCCTGTAGATATGCAGGAATTGCAGAACATACAGGGAGTTGGAGCCGGTAAGGCAAAGAGGTATGGTAAGGAGTTCTGTAAATTAATCAATCAGTATTGTGAAGAGAATCTGATAGAGCGTCCTGAGGAATTACGTGTCAGGACAGTTGCCAAGAAATCAGTCTTGAAGGTAAGCATCATTCAGAGCATAGACCGCCAGATAGATCTTGATGATTTGGCAGAAGCAAAAGGTTTGGATTTCTCAGAATTGCTTGACGAAATAGAGGCAATCGTTTACAGCGGTACCAAGCTGAATATCGATTATTTCATAGAGGAAGTTGTGGATGATGACCATGTAGATGACATCTACGATTACTTCATGGAGAGCGATACTGATGATTTGAATGTGGCTCAAGATGAATTGGGTGAAGACTACAATGAAGACGAAATTCGACTCGTCAGAATCAAGTTTTTGTCCGAACAAGCCAACTAATCACGTTAAATAGCATTAATAAGGTAAGATTTTCGTGAAAAGCGAACTCTATCTGAGAAATTATTGCTAAATTTGCACGCAATAAATTTTTAAAGGTTACAATATGTCATCATTTGTTGCAGATAAAATTGTAATGGACGGTCTCACTTACGACGACGTCCTTCTTATCCCTGCGTATTCAGAGGTACTACCAAAACAGGTAGAGTTGAAAACCAAGTTCTCTCGTAACATCGAGTTGAACGTTCCATTCGTTACAGCAGCGATGGACACCGTTACCGAGGCTTCAATGGCGATAGCTATCGCTCGTGAAGGTGGTATCGGTGTAATTCACAAGAACATGACCATTGAGGAGCAAGCTCGTCAGGTTGCTATTGTGAAGCGTGCTGAGAATGGTATGATTTATGACCCTGTCACCATCCGTCGTGGCAGTACAGTGAAGGATGCTCTTGATATGATGCATGATTATCATATCGGTGGTATTCCTGTGGTAGATGATGAAAATCATCTTGTAGGTATTGTTACCAACCGTGATCTTCGTTTTGAGCGCCACATGGACAAGAAGATTGATGAGGTAATGACTAGCGAGAATTTGGTTACCACTCACATCCAGACCGACTTGGTTGCTGCTGCTGCCATCCTGCAGGAGAATAAGATTGAGAAACTCCCTGTAGTTGACAACGAGAATCACCTGGTAGGTTTGATTACTTACAAGGACATCACAAAGGCTAAGGACAAACCTATGGCTTGCAAGGATGCCAAGGGACGTCTTCGTGTGGCTGCCGGTGTGGGTGTTACAGTAGATACATTGGATCGTGCCAAGGCTTTGGTTGAGGCTGGTGCTGATGCTATCGTTATCGATACTGCTCATGGTCACTCTAAGGGTGTAATTGAGAAACTCAAGCAAGTTAAGGCTGCCTTCCCACAGGTTGATGTTGTGGTAGGTAATGTGGCTACTGGTGAGGCTGCCAAGTATTTGGTAGAGAATGGTGCTGATGGTGTTAAGGTAGGTATCGGTCCTGGTTCTATCTGTACTACTCGTGTGGTTGCCGGTGTTGGTGTTCCACAGTTGAGTGCTGTTTATGATGTATATTCTGCTCTTAAGGGTACTGGTGTGCCTTTGATAGCTGATGGCGGTCTTCGTTACTCAGGTGATGTTGTGAAGGCTTTGGCTGCCGGTGGTAGCTGCGTCATGATCGGTTCTTTGGTTGCTGGTACCGAGGAGAGTCCTGGTGATACCATTATCTTCAATGGCCGTAAGTTTAAGAGCTATCGTGGTATGGGTTCTTTGGAGGCTATGGAACAGAAGAATGGTTCTAAGGACCGTTACTTCCAGGGTGATACCAAGGATGTCAAGAAATTGGTTCCAGAGGGTATCGCTGGTCGTGTGCCTTATAAGGGAACTGTCCAGGAGGTCATCTACCAGCTGATTGGTGGTTTGCGTTCTGGTATGGGATATTGTGGTGCTGCTACCATCGAGAACTTACACAATGCCAAGTTCGCTCGTATCACAAATGCAGGTGTGTTGGAGAGTCATCCACATGATATCACTATCACTAGTGAGGCTCCTAACTATAGCCGTCCTGAATAATATAATTAGGAAATATGAAGTTTTATGCACTTATAGCGGCAATGCTCCTTTCGGGGAGCATTGCTTTTGCTCATACCGACCCAATTGTTATGATTATTGATGGTCAATCTGTCAAGAAGTCGGAATTTGAGTACTTTTATCAGAAAAATCATTTGGGAAATACGGTTGATTCTAAAAGTGTCAAGGTGTTTGCCGATGGCTTTGTTAATTATAAGCTGAAAGTGCAAGCTGCTAAGGATGCTCATCTCGATACTTTGCCTAATATCAGGCGTGTGTTGAAACGATATGATGATGTCGAGTCATGCGAGTTGATGCCCGATAAAGGCAGTGTTCATGTTGCACATATCCTCTTGAGATTGGGACAGAAAGCATCTTACCACGAACAGGAGGTGGTGGAAAGAAGAATCGATTTCTATTTATCAGGCTCTTTGCAAAGGTGCAGATTTTGCAGACCTGGCAAAAAAGTGTTCTGATGATAAAGGGTCTGCGGTCAATGGGGGTACTTTGGCATGGTTTACAAAAGGTCAGACTGTGCAGGCTTTTGAAAAAGTAGCTTTCTCTCTGCGAAAGGGTGAGATTAGTAGACCGTTTATGTCTGAGTTTGGTTATCACATCGTCAAGTTGCTGGATAAGCATGATGATGGTAATCAGAAAAAATATGTTGCTGATGCTAAGGTAGAAAATTGGCGGGGAACCTACCAGCAGCAGGAGGAAGTAGAAAACCTTTTGCTGAATGAAATCTGCCAGCGTAATATTTGGTATAAGGCTGCTGCTGATAAAAAAGGTCTGGCTGCCTTCTATGCCAAGAATAAGAAAAAATACAAATGGGAAATGAAGCGCCTGAATAAGATGAAGGTTAATCTGCCCCGGAATGGCGAATACCCGGATGTGGTACTTGCTGACTATCAAGACTCGTTAGAGAAACAATGGGTCGCACAATTGAAGAAGAAATATAAAGTGGTGGTTTTCCATAGCATGTTGACCACTCTCAATATACATTAATATATTATAGAAACAATACATGAATACTGGATATAAAATGACAATGGCATTTATAGCCCTGCTGATGATAGTAGGAATAAGTGCTAGTGCAACTAGAGCAAGCCGTAGTGCTTTGGCTCATGAGGCTGATTCTGCAAATATCAAGCAACAAGCTGCTGCTGATTCTCAGAAAATCAATGAGGGTAGTGTGGTTGATGAGGTAATTTGGGTTGTCGGCGATGAGGCTATCCTGAAGTCAGACGTCGAGGTAACCCGTTTGCAGGCTGAGGCTGAAGGTATTAAATATACTGGTGACCCAGACTGCTCTATTCCTGAGCAGATTGCCGTTCAGAAACTGTTTCTCCATCAAGCAGCTATTGATAGTATCGAAGTATCTGAGTCAGAAGTCATGAATGGTATCGACGAACAGATCAACAGTTGGGTTTCCATGATTGGTTCTCGTGAAAAACTGGAGGAGTATCGCAAGCAAAGTATCACCCAGATGCGCCAGCAGATGCATGATGATTTCAAAAACCAACAGCTGATTCAGAAGATGAAGCAGGAACTGGTGAAGGATATCAAGGTGTCTCCAGCTCAGGTACGTAAATACTTTAAGGATTTACCTGCCGACAGTATCCCTTTTGTTCCTACAGAGGTAGAGGTTGAGATTCTTACCATGCAGCCACGTATTCCTCTTGAGGAGATTAACCGTGTGAAAAATCAGTTGCGTGAGTTTACTGACCGTGTGAATAAGGGTGAGACTTCTTTTGCTACTTTGGCTCGTCTTTATTCTGAGGATCCGGGTTCAGCCCGTATGGGTGGCGAGATGGATTATATCGGTAGAGGTATGTTGGATCCTGCGTTTGCAAATGTAGCATTCAATCTTACCGATCCTAAGAAAATCTCAAAGATTGTTGAGTCTGAGTTTGGTTATCATATCATCCAGTTGATAGATAAGCGTGGTGATAAGATTAAGTGTCGCCATATCCTGCTCAAGCCTCAGGTTTCTCAAGATGCTATTGATAAGTCTATCGGCCGTCTGGATTCTATCGGTAATGATATCCGTGCCGCTAAGTTTACCTTTGAGCAGGCTGTTGAAGCATTGTCTGATGATAAGGATACCCGCAACAACAAGGGGTTGATGGCCAATGTTACTCCTGACCAGTCAAGAACTTCCCGCTTCCAGATGAAGGATCTACCTACCGAGGTTGCCCGTACGGTAGATACAATGAAGGTTGGTGAGGTTTCTGCACCTTTCACGATGGTGAATTCCAAGGGTAAAACCACTTGTGCTTTGGTAAAACTGGTAAGCCGTGTTGACGGACATAGAGCTACTATTACCGAAGATTTTCAGGTGATGAAGGATGTAGTGTTGGCTAAGGAGCGTGCCCAGACCTTGCACGATTGGGTAGTCAATAAAATCAAGCAGACTTATGTTCGTATGAACGATCGCTATAAGGATTGTAAGTTTGAATATCAAGGTTGGATTAAATGATAAATAAAAGATTAAATAATCATATCAGAGGGCATAGAATCATATCGGTTATGGTTCTATGCCTGTTTGGGTTTTGTCTGATGCAAGCCATGCAGGCTCCAAAGAAGCATGCCAGAAAACGCCCTCATGGTGACCGCGTATATCTTTTGCATGCAGATGAATTGTACTATGATATGTTCGGTAATAATCCTGATGCCCAAATATTGAAAGGTAAGGTCTCTTTCTTGCATCAGGCAGTCATCTTACCTGTGACAGCGCGTATTTCTATCAGGCTTCTAATTCCGTGAAAGCTTTCGGACATGTTCATTACCGGCAGGGAGACACCTTGTCACTCACTTGTGATAGAGCAGAGTATGATGGGCAGATGCAGATGATGAGAGCACGCAAGAATGTGGTCTTGCATCATCGTCGGCAGACTTTGCGTACTGATAGCTTGGATTTCGACCGCTTGTATAATATGGCAAACTTCTTTGACGGCGGAACGCTGATTGATGGTAAAGATAAGCTGGTTGCCGATTGGGGTGAGTATCATACCGAAACGCGTGAGGCTAAGTTTGTCTATAATGTTAAGTTGCGCAGCGGCAAGGAGGTTGTTACTACTGATACTTTGTATTACGATGTCCGTAAGTCAAAGGCTCACATGGTAGGACCTTCTAAGATTGTTTCTGGTGCAAGTGTTGTCAAGACAGAAGACGGATATTATGATACCAAGACCGATAGAGCACAGCTTTACGGCCGTTCTACGGTTATAGATAAAGACAAGACACTTACGGGTGATACGCTCTATTATGTAAAGGATGGAGAGAGTACCGGATATGGTAATGTGGTTTATGTAGATAAGAAGAGTAAGAATTCCCTTACTTGCAATTATCTGCGTTACAACGAGAAAACCGGTAATGGCTTTGCCACCCGCAATCCTGTAGCGTTCGACTATTCGCAGAAAGATACCCTTTGGGTTCATTCTGATACCATGCGTATCAATACCTTCCATATCAATACCGATTCGGTATACCGTAAGGTGCATGCTTATCCTAAGGTCCGTGCCTATCGCCTGGATATGCAGGCCATTTGCGATTCCCTGGTTTTCAATTCTCAGGATTCCTGCATGACCATGTATAAGGATCCTATCGTCTGGAATGGAAACCGTCAGTTGCTGGGCGAGAAGATTCTAGTCTTCATGAACGACTCTACCGTTCGTTTTGCCCATGTCATCGGACAGGCGCTGTCTGTAGAGCAGATGCCGGATAGTGTTCATTTCAATCAGATCAGTTCTTCTGAGATGAAATCTTACTTTGAAAAAGGTGAGATTAAACAAGGAGAGTCTATCGGTAATGTGCAGACCATCTATTATATGACGGATGATAAGGACAGTTCGCTCATTGGCTTGAATTTTCTGGAGACCGATACTATGCGCATGTATATGGGACCGGGCAGGAAGATGGAGAAAATCTGGACCAATAAGTTTACATCTACCATGTATCCTATGACGCAGATTCCGCCGGCAAAATATAAACTTAACAATTTTGCCTGGTTCGAGGACTTGCGTCCTAAAGATAAGAATGATATCTTTGTATGGCGTGGTAAATCCAAGGGCTCCGAACTCAAGAACATTAAGCGTCATGAAGCTCCACTTCAGAAACTGACTGACTGATTATAATGAAGCATCATTTTCTTATATGATTAATATTTAGAGATGAGTGATATTATTCAACTTTTACCCGATTCTGTTGCCAATCAGATAGCAGCAGGTGAGGTTATACAGCGTCCGGCTTCAGTTATCAAGGAGCTGGTCGAAAATGCAGTCGATGCGGGTGCCAGGAATATCCATGTCACAGTTACCGATGCTGGCCGTACCAACATCCAGGTGATAGATGATGGAAAAGGTATGTCTGAAACAGATGCTCGTTTGGCTTTCGAACGTCATTCTACTTCCAAAATCCGTAAGGCTGATGATTTGTTTGCACTTCGCACCATGGGCTTCCGTGGCGAAGCTTTGGCGTCTATAGCTGCTGTGGCTCAGGTAGAACTGAAGTCACGACAGGCTACCGATGAGATAGGAACCCTGATACAGATTTCTGGTTCCCGATATGAGAAACAGGAACCATGCTCCTGTGCTGTGGGAAGCATCTTCTCTGTCAGCAATATCTTTTATAATGTACCCGCGCGAAGGAAGTTCCTGAAGTCCAATTCTACAGAGTTGAACAATATTCTGACGGCTTTCGAGCGGATTGCATTGGTAAATCCTCAAATCACCTTTACTTTCCATAGCAATGGTACCGAAGTATTCAATTTGCGTGCCGCTAATTTGCGTCAGCGCATTCTCGATGTCTTCGGCAAGCGTTTCAATCAGGAACTCCTGCCGGTAAATGTAGAAACCACTATGTGTAAGGTGTCTGGATTTGTGGGCAAACCGGAATCTGCCAGAAAGAAAGGTGTGCATCAGTTCTTCTTTGTCAACGGGAGATACATGAAACATCCTTATTTCAATAAGGCTGTGATGGCTGCTTATGACCGCCTGGTTCCTCAGGGTGAACAGGTGTCTTACTTTCTGTATTTTGATGTAGATCCGAAGGATATTGATGTGAATATCCATCCTACGAAGACTGAAATCAAATTCGAGAATGAGCAGGCTATCTGGCAAATCCTCTCGGCTTCGGTCAAGGAGTCCATCGGTATGTTCAATGATGTACCTACCATTGATTTCGATACCGAGGATAAACCGGACATCCCTGTTTATAATCCGGAGATGAGCACTGCTGCTGTGGCACCGAAGATCAGTTTGAATCCTGGTTATAATCCGTTCAAGTCTTCCTCTTCCACAGGAGCAGTTCCTATGGGAGCAGGCTTCTCTGTTCCTAAGTCAAAGCCTCAGGTGGATGAAAAATGGGAACAACTTTATGAAGGACTCAAAGATCAGGATGATGTGCAGGGGATGGAGCAGACCATGGTGTTTTCCGATGATTCTAGTCAGGATAATACGCCAGACAGTATCATTGCAGAGAAATCGCCAGCCCATTACCAGTATAAAGGTAAGTATATCATGACTGCGGTAAAATCGGGATTGATGATTATCGACCAGCATCGTGCCCATGTGCGTGTCTTGTTCGAACAGTATTTGCGCCAGTTGGCTGACCGGACCTTTCATTCACAGAAAGTCCTCTTTCCTGAGGTTGTGCAGTTCCCGATGTCTGAGAAGGTAATCTTTGAAAAGATCCTGCCTGAAATGGAATCGATGGGCTTTGAACTGGAAGATCTTGGAGGCGGAAGCTATGCCGTTAATTCAGTTCCTGGCGGACTTGAAGGATTGAATCCTCTTAAACTGGTACAGGACATGGTTTCTTCTGCAGTAGAAAAGGGCGTATCAGCCATTGATGAAATCAATCAGACTTTGGCTTTGAGTCTGGCTCGCCAGGCTGCAATACCTCAGGGGCAGATATTGAGTAATGAAGAGATGGAGGGGCTGGTGAATGATCTTTTTGCCTGCCAGAATGTCAATTATACGCCCGACGGAAAGTCGGTACTTTGTATCCTCCGTCAGCAGGAAATTGAGCATCTTTTAGGTTAAAAGCGGGGAAAAATCCCGTTTTTCTTAAAAAAGTTAACGAAAAATGCTATTTTTTTTAGAAAATGAAGGTTATTTCAAAAAATAGTATTATCTTTGCTCCGTCATTCAGAAGATATATATAAATTGATTTTTAAATTATAAAGTTATGAAAAAGTTATTAGCAGTGCTAGCATTGGCTAGCGTAACAATGGGCAGTATGGCTCAGGATTCAGCAACTACTGAGAAGTATAGCGTTGCAACAAATTCTTTCTGGAGCAATTGGTTTGTTCAGGCAAACGTTGCTGGTTCTGCATTCTGGGGCAACCAGGAAGAGGGCAATGGTTTCTCTAAGAGCCCATTCAAGGGTTTCAGAAACAATCTCGGCTTCTCTGTTGCTGTAGGTAAGTGGTTCACACCAGGTCTCGGTCTCCGTACCAAGTTCAATGGCGTTTGGGGCCGTACAGTAGTTTCTGAGAATAAGTCAACAAATGCAAATAAGTATTGGACTTTGAATGAGCAGGTTTTGTTCAATGTTAGCAATATGTTGTGTGGTTACAACGAGGCTCGTGTTTGGGATTGCATCCCTTACGCAGGTTTTGGTATTAACCGTAACATGAGCGCCAACTGCTATGCTCCTGTAGTTGGTGTTGGTATCTTGAACGAGTTCAAGATCAATAACAAGTGGGCTGTCAACCTCGATGTAAACTATGCAGTAGGTGCTAACGACTATGATGGTTACACAGGTGTATTGGCAGGTGCTAAGCCTAGTACATCTCACTCTATCGACAAGGCGATTGCAAGACGCGACCGTTCTTTGAATGTTGAGGTCGGTGTTACATACAACTTGGGTAAGGCTACTTGGAACAAGGTTCCAGATGTTGATGCTATCAACGCTCTTCATCAGTCAGAACTCGACGCTCTCAATGCTAAGTTGAACGATGCTAATGCAGAGAACGACCGTTTGAAGAATCTCTTGAACAACCAGAAGCCTGTAGAGGATAAGGCAGTTAAGGAGTATGTTGCTACTCCAGTTTCTGTATTCTTCAACATCGGCAAGTCTAAGGTTGCTTCTAAGAAGGATCTCGTAAACGTACAGGCTCTCGCTCAGTATGCTAAGGACAACAACGCTAAGTTGGTAGTTAACGGTTATGCTGACAGCGCTACTGGTTCAGCAGCTGTTAACCAGAAACTTTCTAAGGCTCGTGCTGAGAAGGTAGCTGATGAGCTCGTTAAGTTGGGTGTCGCTAAGGAGAACATTGTAGTTAAGGCTAACGGTGGTGTTAAGGATTTAACTCCTGCTTCTTACAACCGTCGTGCAACTGTTCAGGTTGGTGAGTAATTATACAGTATATATAATATAAGGTATCTAATTTCCGCAACACTATAATTTAATATTTTTTATAAGCACCTGAGCAACAAAAAGTTGCTCAGGATTTTGCCATGTCAGAAATTTCACTTATCTTAGTGTTGAAAAATAAAAACAAACAAAATT
>ENA-OQHU01000044-OQHU01000044.1-human-gut-metagenome-genome-assembly--contig:-NODE-44-length-22549-cov-1.694318_pt1 | contig 22549 bp, 21 predicted proteins | sample MGYA00242568_ERZ504729 | MGnify/ENA primary metagenome ERZ504729 (study PRJEB26092, sample SAMD00036223) | human gut metagenome | host: Homo sapiens | study: EMG produced TPA metagenomics assembly of... | reverse complement strand
CACCACTGCACTCCACGAAATAGCCAACATTGTCGGTACTGTCGTGGGGTACACCGAACGGAGTAATCTTAAACTCGCCCAGTGTGAAAGTTACTTTCTTCTCTATCACACGAGCATGGTTAGGCTCTATCTTCTTTCGAACACAATAGTTGCGCTCGATGCCTTGATGTACTTTACGGGTCGTATATACCGGTAGATGATAGTCAGTACTCAGACTCCCCACCGACTTTACATGGTCGGCGTGGTCATGGGTGATGAGGACGTGATGCACATCCTCGAAGCGAAGTCCATAGTTATGGAAATGCTTCTTCAATATTCTTATTCCTACTCCTACGTCTATCAGTATCGAATCCGTATCAGTGTAAAGATAATAGCAATTGCCACTACTTCCACTGCCAAAGGATATAAATTTCAGCATTTTAATTGTTATTTTCCATGCAAAGTTAGCAAAAAAGATTCTTATTACAAAGTTTTTTACTATCTTTGTGCCGAAATATCGCAAAAAAATAGAATTTTTAAGATTTGAGAATCATGATGAAGAAGTCGATGATAGGTTTATGCATAGCTGTGGCATGCATGACCGCAAGTATATTCAGCCTTTCGGGCTGTGAACCTCACGAAGGCAGCGAGGACCAGCTGAAGGCTGATGTTGATTCGTTTGCCAACAATTATTTCAACTGGCATTTCCCGAAAGCCGTGAAGTATTGCACCCAGGAATCGGAGCGCTGGCTGCGTTATGCTGCAAGTAATGTGAACGAGACCGACGTGGAACTGCTGCGCCAGAAACCGGAGGATGCCAGCATCGAGATTACGGATATTGATTTCGGTGACGATGAAACAAGTGCCACCGTTACCCTTACGGTTCATAATTTTCTGCAGATGGACAGCATCGGGCAGGATCCGCAGCTCATAGAACAGGCCGATTTCCAACTGCCGATGTGTATGGAAAAGGGGCTCTGGAAGATTAAGTTGGATAAATTGCCTTGAAAAAAGTAAGGAGTTTCTGAGGGGCATCATAATCAAAAAAGATGCCCTACAGAAACTCCTGGCTATTAACTATAAACTATTAGCTGCATTTAGAACGGCAAACCTACTGCGAAATGGAAGGCGAAATCGCGGTCTAGTTTCGGGTGGATAATCGCCCAATGCTCTTCCTTCGTTCCATAGGCTGGATTGATCGCCTTCATACCCATATCCAAACGGAGGATGAAGTAATCGAAATTCAACCTGAGACCTAAGCCATAGGCGACAGCTATCTGCTTGTAGAATTCATCTATCTTGAACTGGCCACCAGGCTGATCCTGATAATTGCGAAGTGTCCAGATATTACCGGCATCGATAAACGCTGCACCCTCAAACTTCCAGAAGAGCGAAGTGCGGTATTCTGCATTCAAGTCGAGCTTCACATCACCCGTCTGGTTGATGAAATCTATTCTGCCGTCAGTTCCTTTAAACTTGCCCGGACCTAATTCTCTTACGCCCCAACCTCTTACCGAGTTGGCACCACCCGAGAAATAACGCTTTTCGAAAGGCAACACCGTACTGTTGCCGTAAGGATAAGCCACACCGATACCCGCATGCAGCGCCAGAGCATTGCGCTTATCAAACTGCATCAGGTGGGTATAATCTACATCAAACTTGGCATACTGGGCATAAGCTATATTAAATAATGTACGCTGTCCCTGGCTGTTCACCTTGAAACCAAATGTCTTGGAAACACCGCTCAGCAGATTGCCCGAACTCTCTACATTCACTCGCACAGCATCTACCCCATCGCTATAACTCAAACCGAAACCCATCTTCATGATAAACAGGTCTTCGTAATTGTAGCGGAGGATGGCATTTCTGTTTTCTGCATTATCAAGATAGTCTCTCTTGAAAGTCTCGGATATCCATGGCATATACACATAGTTGAGATCGAGCAGGTCGAAACGCCAGGCCAGGTGATGACGCGGTTCTGTCCAGCGATAACGCCAGGCAGTAGAGAATACGCGGCGATGAAACTCCGGTCGGTTCTGAAGATTCCAACTTGCCGACAACTCGCTGTTTGCCGTCTGCCTTCTTCTGAAATTTCTTGAAAGGAAAGGCGCCAAGAAACGAGGGAAAACCAGCTTGCCTTCAACCGAATATTCAGTATAGTTCTGATCCTGATACCCCTCCAGACCGGTAATAGCCTCGTAAGCTCCACGAAGTTCGATGCTCAGCTGCTCACTACCTCTGAAGAGATTTCGGTTGGTATAAGTGAGCGAAGCTGCAGCTCCCAAGTCGCCCGCCGTATTGGTTCCCTCCGGCTGGAAGGCGATGGTAGAAGGCTTGTTGGTACTGATCTGGATATTGCAATCCATCTGCCGGCTGATGCTGTCCCTCTCCATTCCGTTCTCCGTAACCAGGTTGCTGTCAGGAACTTCAGAGAATCTGATGTTGGTATACTTCACCGCCTGCAGACGGGCAAAGTTGTTATAGGTGCGCTGCAAGGCGGCGGCACTGTAGGGACGGCCTTCTCTGAGGGCAGTAGCATTGAGCAAAACCTGATGGCGCAGATGGATTCGGTCGCTGTCATTACTCAGATAGTTGATGTTTCTGATTTCATATCGGGGATGATCAACCTCAGGAGCATTACTGTTTGCCTTATACTTCATCAGGTGGAGCGTCAGGGCGATATCCTTCTGTCCCGCAATCGTATCGGCAGAAAACTGGATAAAATCTTTATGAAAGCGGAAATAGCCATCATTGGTCAGAAGGCTGGAGATACGCCTGCGCTCATTATCCAATGTTTCTACCGTAAATCTCATACCCGGCTTAATCTGCTGATTATCGGGATTATCGAGATGCAGAAGTTGCTGGATATGTTCATCTTCCACCTCATATTTCACCTTACCTATCATAAAAGGTTCTCCGGGATGCAACAGATAGGTAGCATCCAGTTTCTTTCCTTTCTTGGTGGTATAGAGCGACACCCCAGCATGCATGAAGCCCTGGTTCTGCATGGCGGTAAGCAGATCCTGACAGGAGAGCCGTGCCTGCAAAGTATCGTAGATGACAGGCTTCTTGCTAAAAGGATTCTTGAAGAGCGAGAAGAGTTTCGGTTTCTCTTTCTGGCGCACATACTGCTTGAGCGCCCCGGCATTATACCCTGTCGAGTCGCTCTTCACTTCTACCTTATTTAATATATACTCCCCTTCCGGCACCATTTTGCTTGAAGAACAAGATGCTATGAGCAGCGGCAAGGCAAGTAATGAAATCTTCTGTATTTTCAAAATATCTATCGTTTTTGATATGCAAAGATAATGCAAAACAAATTAAATACAAAATATTTAGCACTTTTTATTTTGAAATGTCTATATTTTATGTTACCTTTGCACACATATAGACAAAAAATAAATGATTAGCAAGAATAAAATAAAGTACATACGTTCGCTCGAACTGAAGAAGAACAGAAATAAAGAAGGAAAGTTCGTGGCAGAAGGTTTCAAGGTGGTAGACGATCTGCTCGCTCTGCAACCTGCCGACCTGATTGTGGCTACCGGCGAATGGCTCCAGGGCAAACACTTCGGGGCTGAAACCGAAGTGATAGAGGTTACTGATGAAGAACTGAAGAAGGTAAGTTTCCTGCAACATCCGCAGCAGGTGCTTGCCGTATTCAGACAGGCAACATCAGGAGATTACTCTATTAATACCAGCGAACTGAGTCTGGCGCTCGACGGCGTTCAGGACCCGGGCAACCTGGGCACCATCATCCGCATCGCCGACTGGTTTGGCATCACCCATATCTACTGCAGTCAGGATACTGCCGACGTATACAATCCGAAGGTGGTGCAGGCCACGATGGGCAGCATAGCAAGAGTGAAGGTAGAATATGGCGACCTGCTGGGACTGGTAGAATCACTTCCTGCTGATGTTCCCGTTTACGGCACCCTGTTGGACGGCGACAACATCTATCAGCAAAAGCTCGAAAACCGTGGACTTATCGTGATGGGAAACGAAGGAAAAGGTATTTCGCCTGCTCTGGCAAAGAAGGTGAACCACAAGTTGCTCATCCCTAACTTTCCGGAAGGTAGAGCTACCGCCGACAGTCTGAATGTGGCTATCGCTACCGCCATTACCTGCTCAGAATTCAGAAGAAACTTTTAAAGGTAAAAGGGTAAAAAAGTAAAAGAGTAAAAAAAAGCGATAATTAGAAATTAAAACAAGATAGTTATGGAAGTAAATGAATTATTTAAGCACAGAAGTATAACTTCCTGCATGAGAGCATCATACGATACCATAACAAGTGACTTCAGATCACTTGTAAAACAGACATGGACTACCCATGTTCCATTTGCTGTATTGCTGGCTATCGTACTCTATTTCCTCCTCCCCAACAAACCGCTTCACGATTGGGGAGCCGTAAATCCGATGGCTTCGTTCATCCTGCAAACCATCATTTACGGAGCCACTATCGTAATGGCTATCGTATCATTCTGGCATCTCCTGCCAAGAAAGCAACTGTGTCCTAAGGGCGAAAAGCGCAAGATAAGAAAATCCCTCCTCCGCATTCTCCGCCACTTCGGAGGTTTCTTTCTGACCAGTTTTCTCGGCATGATTATCGTAGGCATCGCTACCTTTATCGCAGCCCTGCCTTCCATCATCCTCATCATCGCACAGTTCTATTCACAGCTCGGTGCGCTTGATGGTGACCCGCTCGGTGTGCCGGGTTATTTCACCCCACTCCTCTTCCTGGTGTTTACAATCACCTTCCTGCTCATCATCTACGCCCTGAGCTGGCTCGGCATTTCACTTGCCTATCAATTCGGCTCTTACAAGGTGCAAGACGAAGAGAAGAAGAGAATGAAGGAAAGCCAGAAGATGGCAACCGCAGAAATTGAAAAATATTAATCGTATTAACATATATAAGAGACATGAAACAGACAAGATTACTCTTCATCGACCGCGATGGAACTCTGATTCAGGAACCAGAGGATGAACAGATTGACAGCTTCGAGAAGCTGGTATTCACCAAGGGCGTGTTCCGCAATCTCTCCTTCATTGCCCAGCACACCGACTACGAGCTGGTGATGGTGAGCAACCAGGACGGACTGGGTACCGACTCCTTTCCGGAAGATACCTTCTGGCCTGTACACAACTTCATCATCCAGACCCTGGAGAGCGAAGGCATCCACTTTGCCAAGCAGCACATCGACCGCCACTTCCCTGAGGATAACTCGCCGATGCGCAAGCCAGGAACAGGCATGCTGACTGAATATATCGACAACCCTGCCTACGATATGGCAAACAGTTATGTAATCGGCGACCGTGAAACCGATGCCCAGCTTGCCGAGAACCTGGGTTGCAAGAGCCTGATTCTCGGAAAAGACGGTATGGATTGGGATAAGATTGCTGAGATTCTCTTTGCCGGCGACCGCATCGCAGAGGTGAAGCGCACCACCAAGGAAACGGATATCTACATCAAGGTAAATCTCGATGGTTCAGGAAAATGCGACATTTCTACCGGTCTCGGTTTCTTCGACCACATGCTGGAACAGATAGGCAAGCACGGCATGATGGACCTCACCATCCATACCAAGGGCGACCTCTATGTGGATGAGCATCATACCATTGAGGATACGGGTATTGCACTGGGCGAATGCCTGCTGCAGGCTTTAGGTGATAAGCGCGGAATAGAAAGATACGGCTACAGTCTGCCGATGGACGACTGTCTCTGTCAGGTAGCATTGGATTTCGGTGGCCGTCCATGGCTGATTTGGGATGCCGAGTTCCACAGAGAGAAGGTTGGCGAAATGCCAACCGAGATGTTCAAGCATTTCTTCAAGAGTCTGAGTGATGCAGCAAAGATGAACCTCAATATCAAGGCTGAAGGCGAAAATGAGCATCACAAGATAGAAGGCATCTTCAAGGCACTTGCCCGTTCGCTGAAAATGGCGGTAAAGAGAGACATCTACCACTTCGAGCTTCCTAGTTCTAAGGGAATGCTGTAAGGAATTTATAGTTAAGAGTTTATAGTTTATAGATGACTGTTGCTATAAACTATAAAACTCTTAACTATAAACTATTATTAGAACTTTGTCATGAACTCCACAACAATCTTATCTTTTTCTGAAACTTTAGCTATACCACCTTTACGATAGAAATATTTCTCGTAGTTGATACGGATATCTGAGATGAATGGCTTGGCAAGGCTCAAGGTTACACCGCCCGTAACACGATGGCGCTTATAATCATTGATCTTCAATGCACCCAGTTCTGTATCAGAACCGCCATATCTTGTACCATCACTGTGGTCGCTCATGAAATCATATCTTGCCAAAGGCGAAACCTTCCTGATAAGGCTCTTAGGATTAGCCACCGGAATATCATAGCATACGAAACCATCGAATGCATGAACATCGTGGAAAGCATCCTTACTGTAATGCTTGTAAAGATACTCAGCCTCAGCAATGAAACCACCCTTGTGGAAGGTGATACCGCCATCATACATCGTTACCGTAACATCAGATGGCTTGATCTTCTGGGTACTCAACACCAGGTTGACATTTGGGAAGAGGAACTGAGCCTTGGCTGAATAGTTAACGCCCTTGGTCCAGTAATCCTTCTGGTTGGTCAAACCCGAACCGTTGAAGATACCGGCATTCACCACAATTGGGAAACCTACATTCCAGGTGTATCCGATTTCGGCACCCACGTCGCGCACGTTGCCCACCTGCTTGGCGATGAACGAGCGGTTGGCGAAGTACTGCTGATGAGGAGAACGGTGAGCATCAATAGTGAATGGCACACGCTCCTGACCAATGGTAAGCTGCAGTGTCTTCCAAGGCTTGATGCGGGTATAAGCATCGAGCATCTTGATCTTACCCTCATCACAGAGATCAATCTCAGCCTTATAACTAACCTCCTTTGTTACATTTCCTGCTACATTGATACGGGCCGTACGCACCTCAAATCGTCCCTCCCCTTCCTCGGTTTGGTATTCATACTTAGAACGGATGGTTCCACCTATCTTCATTGTCTTGACGAATTCAGGCACATTGTTTCCAAGAGAACTCTTTTCTGAGTTTTGGGCATTCATTCCCATCGACACCATAGCGAGTGCCATCAACAGATACGTTTTCTTCTTCATTTTACCTTATTATATATAGCTTAATTGATTGTTACCAACAAGAAAGCAATCCCGTTATGAATTGAAATCCTACAAGATGCCTTTCTATTTCTTTTCGGCTGCAAAGATAAGGATAAAATATTTCTTTCACAAAACATAAGTATTAAAAAAGTGTTACATTGCCTGTTTACAAAGCGTGTAATATGATTGTAACGCCCGTAATATCGATGTAACATCATCGTCATAAACATGTAACCATCTTTTCGCTCTAGTTTAAAAATATCGCCGTACCTTTGCAACCGAAAAGAAATACAATTAACATATATGATTATATGAAGGAAAATAAAAAAGCAATTTTGGAGATTCTCAAGAAGAAGTCCAAGAAAGACGGTAAGTTTGAAAACTTGGTTCTCAACCTCGCCTTACAGAAGATTGACAGCGATAATTTTGAGTTTGACGGCGGGGCAGTCTATACCGCCGACAAGAAGCGCTTGGTTTACTACATGAACCATGATGCCAGTTTTACGATTCCTGAGGGAGTAGAGATTATCGGAGAGATGGCTTTCCGTGGCAAGAAACAATTGGCTCATGTCATCATCCCTAGTACGGTGAAGGAGATTGAACATGATGCATTCTATGATTGTGATGAATTGGATAACATTTATATACCAGCCAGCGTGAAAGCTATCAAAGCATACGCTTTCGCTGAATGCGACAAACTGAAGAAGATTACTTTCGCAGGAACTCCAGAAAAGTTGAGCCGTCATACTTTCGATGACTGCGACCAGTTGCACGACATCATCGTTCCAGCAGGCAGCAGCAAGTTCTTCCGTAAAGAGCTTCACTTTATCGACGGAGATACAGATTTCCTCGTTCTGGAAGTACCAGACAAAGACTCTAAAGAACCTTCTAAGAACAAGAAGGACGAGAAAGTTTCTGAAAAGAAAGCTAACGCAGAGAAGAAAGAAAAGACTTCTGAAAAGAAAGCTGACTTAGAGAAGAAGGAAGCTGCTCCAGAAAAGAAAGTTGAAAAAAAGAATAAGAAAGAGTCTACAAAATAAAATAACCTACAAACTTTCGAATGTGGTTCAAGAACGGGCTGAAAGCCCAAAAGCCCCTAGCCCAGGGCGTATGGAAAGACATTAGAAAGTTAAATAACTCAATAATTAGCAAACGACTATGACCAAAGAAGAATTACTCAAAAAGGCATACGTAGAACGCGATATCAGTTGGATGTACTTCAACCATCGCATTCTCCAGGAAGCAGAGAAAGAGTACGTTCCATTGTTGGAGCGTCTCTCTTTTCTCGGTATTTATTCCAATAACCTTGACGAGTTCTTCCGTGTCCGCGTGGCATCACTCAACCGCATGCTCAACCAGAAGCTCGACAAGGATACCGAACAGCAGATTAAGAAATCACTTAAAGCAATTAATAAACTCAATGAATCTTATTCGAAAGAATACACTGAGGCTGTGGATACGGTTTTCCGAGAGCTTGAAGTACACAAGGTTCGCCTGCTCAACGAAGACCAGCTCAACGACGAGCAGAAGGAATTCCTTACGCAGTTCTTCTACGACAAGCTCAATGGTTCTGTCAACCCTATCTGGCTCAACGAGATAGACGACCTCTCCACACTGGAGGACAACCGCATTTACCTTGCCGTAGAAAAGGCTGAGGATGACAAGAAGAAGAAATATGCCGTAGTAAAGGTACCAGATAGAGTTTACGGACGCTGGGTAAAGGTGCCGGCAAGCGAGGGTTTTGACAACATCATGTATCTCGATGATGTAATCAGATACTGTCTGCCTCTGGTATTCCTCGGTTTCAAGGAGAGCACCTACCGTGCTTTCAGTTTCAAGTTTACCAAGGATGCCGAAATGGAGATGGACAATGATGCCGACTTCGGAACCATGGAGAAGATTGCACTGGGTGTAAACAGCCGTAAGAAGGGTGAAGCCGTGCGCGTAATCTACGATCAGAAGATGCCGAAGGAACTCCAAAAGAAACTCCGTGAGCGATTGAACACCAAAGAACTGGATGCTTCACTGGCTGGCGGAAGATACCAGAACCACAAGGATCTGATGTCGTTCCCAGATTGCGGACACAAGGAACTGAAGTACGAGAAGTGGGCTCCTATCATGAAACCGGAGTTCCTCTCCAACGAGAGCATCCTCGACCAGATTCGTGAGAAAGACCGTTTTATCCATGTACCCTACCATAGCTTCAACGGCTACATCCGTGTGCTCCGTGAGGCAGCTATCAAACCCGAGGTGAAAGCAATCAAGACCACCCTCTATCGTCTGGCAAAGGATTCAAAGGTAGTGAAGGCGCTCATTACCGCTGCCCGCAACGGCAAGAAGGTAACAGCCGTAGTAGAACTTCTGGCACGTTTCGACGAGGAGAGCAACATCAAATGGAGCAAGCGCATGCAGGAAGAGGGCGTAAACGTGATCTTCGGTGTAGAAGGACTGAAGATTCACTCCAAACTGCTCTATATCGAATCAAAGAAGGGCAACATCGCCTGTGTGGGAACCGGAAACTTCCACGAGGGCAATGCCAAGATCTATACCGACTATCTGATGATGACAGCCCGTACTAAGCTGGTAAACGAGGTGGCTAAGGTATTCGATTTCATCGACCGCCCATTCTCACCATTCCGCTTCAACGAGCTTCTCGTATCTCCAAACTCCATGAAGAGCCGCATCCTGCGCATGCTTGATACAGAAATCAAGAATGCCAACGAGGGCAAGGAGGCTTGGGTGAAGATGAAAATCAACCACATCACCGATACCGACATGGTAACCAAGCTCTATCAGGCATCGAAGGTTGGCGTGAAGATAGACATCGTGATCCGCGGCAACTGTTCGCTGGTGCCAGGCATCGCCAAGCTCAGCGACAACATCCGCTGCGTGGGCATCATCGACCGCTATCTGGAGCACAGCCGTATCCTCATCTTTGCCAACGGAGGCAAGCCAAGATACTTCATCGGTTCTGCCGACTGGATGCCTAGAAACCTCATCAACCGCATCGAGGTTCTCACCCCGGTATATGACGAGGATATGCAGGCAGACCTGCTCCGCACCATCTCCTATGGTATGAGAGATACCATGAACGGCAGAGTGGTAGATGGCAAGGGCGGCAAGGAATTTGTAGAAGGCGAGCCATTCCGCAGTCAGGAAGAACTTTATAAGGCATATAAATAATAAAGCATATAAATAATGATGAATTTAGCATCCATTGATATCGGCTCAAACGGAGCCCGACTCCTCATCAAGCGCTTCGATCCCGAGGCAATCCGAGAGGAAGACCGCATCAAAAAACTCATGTTCATCCGCATCCCATTGCGATTGGGTAAGGATGTATTCACCCTGGGAAAGGTTTCCAAGGAGCGTGAGAAGATGATGCTCCACATGATGAAGGGCTTCAAGCAATTCATGAAACTCAATGACGTAGAGGCATTTCGCGCCTGTGCCACTTCAGCCATGCGCGATGCCGAGAACGGCAAGAAGGTGCTCAAGAAGATAGAGAAGCAAACCGGCATCAAACTCGAAATCATCAAGGGACAGGAGGAGGCACAGCTCCTCTACAACAACCTGGTAGAGAAAACAGACTCCAACGAGGGCAGCTTTGCCTACATTGATGTGGGCGGTGGTTCCACGGAGGTGAGTATCATCCATGACGGTGTGCTCGCCGAGAGCTATTCCTACAACATGGGTACTCTGAGAATGCTGAGCGGCAAGGTGACTGCCGACACCGAAAAGCTCTTCAAGGAGAACCTGACGAGATATGCCGAGCAATACGGCGACATCAGGATCATCGGTTCGGGTGGCAACATCAACAAGTTAAACAAGCTGGCACGCCACAGCAAGCAGGACTCCAAAAACCTGACGCTTGCCGAACTGAAGCGTCTCCACTCGATGATGCAGCCCCTGAGCATCGAGGAGCGCGAGATTTCCTTCTCCCTGAAAGAAGACCGTGCCGACGTCATCATTCCTGCCGCTGAGATCTTCCTCAAGGCATGCGAATACCTGAAGTGTGAAAACATCATGGTGCCCAACATCTCGCTCGCCGACTCCATCGTGGATGGACTCTATGAGAAGATGATGGCAAAAACAGAAGAATAAACCGCTTCATCCACAAATAAAAAGATCCGAGACAGATGGCTAGCAATAGCCGCTGTTTCGGATCAACTTTTTTATAATTCGGATAAAAGAGGTATTTACTATACTTCAGATAAGAGAGTAAGTACATATCCCTTTTTCTTCAGCGACTCAATCTTAACGGTCACATCATGCTGAAGAGCATGACGGAGATACGTCATCTGCACATTCACAGCCAGGGAGTTGGCATAGCTCACGGTTCCCCACACCGCCTCCTGTATCATCTCCTTGCTTACTACATTACCGATATTCTTCGCCAGCAGACGGAGGATGTCGGCTTGTCGGCTGGTGATGAGCACACGAGAGGAACGGGTACGAAGCTCATTGTTGTTATAACAGAAGATGGTTTCTCCGAAATGATACACCTCCTCTTCTATCGTCTCACTCTCATTCATGGAGAACCGCTCCTCTATTCTTGCCAGCAACTCTTCCGGATAGAAGGGTTTGGCAAGATAATCGTTTGCCTTCAGGGAGAAACCTTTCAGTCGATCGTTCTTCTCCGTACGGTCGGTGAGAAAGAAGATAAGCACCTTCGGGTCGATGGTTCTGATGCGTTCTGCCACATCATAGCCATCCATCTCCGGCATATTGATGTCGAGCAATACCAGGTCGGGCTTCACCTCCGGGAACTGTTCCCATGCCTTCTTGCCATTTCCGGCATAAGTCACGTCGTAGCCATGCTGCTGAAGGAAACTCTTCAGCAACATGGAATACTTCAAGTCATCGTCTGCAAATAATATCTTGATCATTTTTTCTGTTGTTTATAGCGTTAAACCGGATGCATCAGGAGTGTTGCGGGATGACTATTGAAATCCTGGTTCCCTTGCCCACTTCGCTCTGCATCATTTTTCTACCCCCATGGGCCTTCACAATCATATCCACAAAACTCAAGCCCAAGCCGATGCCCGGCTGCATCATATCCGGGTAAGTATTGCTGCGATAGAACTTCGTCCAGACTCTCTGCTGCTCGTCGGACGAAATTCCGATTCCATTATCTGATACAGAAATCATGACTTCCCCCTTCCCGGTATCTCGGCAGGCAACATGGATATTGACTATGTCTCCAGAATACTTCACCGAGTTCTCCATCAGGTTGCTGACCACATTCAGAAGCTGGTCTCTATCTCCTATCATCAGGTCGGAAGTGCGCTGGTAATCGAGCGAAACATTCACCTCCTTCTGTCTGTTCTTTCGATACACAGCCACTAGATTCAGCAAGGCGGCATGGATATCGAAAGACGTTATCTGGAGCGGGATATGTTCCTCTGCCCTGATTACTTCCCGGAGTTTGGCGAGATAGGCGGTCAGGTTATCGCTTTCCTCTCTAACCGTCTCCATGATGAGAGCATTCTCATCCTTCTCATCTGTCTTTTGAGCAGAGAATACAGATACACACATCTTCAGCGTCTGCACGGGGCGTTTCAGCTCGTGAATCATCGTATGCACAAAGTCGCTTCGCATCTTATCCACCTTCTTCTGCAGGAGCATCACCTTGATGAGATAAGCTATGCTCAGGAGAAGCATGATGGTAACCAGCAGACTTCCTATCATCTGCCACATCATTCCCTTCAGGATGGGCAGCATCGGCACCTGCATCCTCATCTGCATCGACTGATACTGGATAGGATTGAAAGGCACTTCTACCAGCATTTCGTGATGAAACAAGGTAGGAGGCTCTACGATTCTTGTCTGCCACAGACGATGCTTTCCTGTCTTCATCTCTGCCCCGATGAAATCATTGCCCAGTTTCCTACTGATGAAACGGTCAAAATACGCCTTGTCAAAGTGGGTAAGCTGGTAAGTGATGTAAGTATTCAGACAATCAAAAGAATTGTTGGAATCCGTCTCACGCAAATCGAAAGTATCTCTCTTCTGCATCACGTTGCTGAATCCCGGCTTGCTATACACCACTCCACCTATGATTGTATCCGTATCCAGCGGAGAGCAAACCGTTGTAACGGGACGCTTGTAGTCTGAAAAATATGCCGTGACGACATAACCGATATGTGATTTTTCTTTTATCGCCGCTCCGATATTTGTCTGATAAGTGACTATTGCCTGTTCCGCCTTTTCGGCATTTTTCTTCCCCATCTCTCCCATCGAATAGGTCACGCTATTGTAGAGCCAATAGGTCTGCAAGCCTATCAGCAGGAAAGAGGAAAAGATGGCGAGCAGCCAGACTTGTTTGATTCTTCTATTCATATCATTTTTTCTTTTTTCTGTGCAAAGGTACGAAGATTTCACTATATATAATAAGGTGAAGCAAGATTATTTTGCCAGCGTAATGTTTCAGTAATGATTATTTGCGATTTTAAGCCCGAAAAGCTGTTCCTTTGCAGATGAAAACAAAAACAAGGAAGAAAATGAAGAAAGAAACAGTTATATGTGCGATGCTAGCCACCGCCACCTGTGCAACAGCACAAAACGGGAAATTCCCGACATCCGGAGTTTCCGCAGACTCAGTACAGACGGAAAAAGATTCAATCAAAGCTGATAAGGAGGCCGAGATTCAAGCCGTAACCGTAACAGGTCATCGCCCGATGTACAAGATGAGAAACGATGCCCTGGTTACCCGTGTCCGCAATACACCTTTGGCAAAGGAGCCGACGCTGGAAGATGTATTGAAGCACATACCCGGCATGAAACAAACCTCCGATGGAACTCTGGAAGTAAACGGACTGGGAGCACCCACCATCTATCTCAACGACAAGAAGGCTACCTCTGCCGAACTCTCTCATCTCGATGTGAAGCTGATAGATGAAATAGAACTCATTACCACTCCTGGTGCAAAATATGATGCAACGACGGGAGCCGTACTGAGAATCCTGACGAGAAGAACAGACGAGGGTATATTCGGCAAGATGCAGGTGTATGATAAATTGAGCGAGGTGAACACCAACCACGAGGAATTGACCCTGGGTTGGGTAACGAAGAAGATTTCGCTCACAGGATTTTACGGCTACACAGACAACCGATACAATGTGCATCAGCCACAGGAAGCGCTCGTAAGAGCCAAAGATGGCGAATATCTCTTCGGAACCGACCGCTATGGCAAGAACAAGGCAAATTATAACGCTACAGAACTCAACTTCGACTGGTTGCTCAGCAAGCAACACGAAGTGGGAATACAATGGGAAGGGCTTTGGCTGAATGGCGGCAGAAGCGAGAAACAGCAGCAGTACTATCGCTATCCTAACCCAGCAGGAGAAGATACAAATAGAGAGATGAAGCTTTCTGATGCGGATGGCGAGATGAAGTATTTTGATGCGGAGAGCCAGCAATGGGGACACCAGCGCAGTCACCACTTCAACCTCTTCCATCTGGCTAAATGGTCGAAGCATCTCTCATCACAGATTTATCTGGACTATGCCAGGAACAAGGATTCTGACAGCCAGCCTATCACGGAGAAAGAAGGTAGCGAGATGCAGGAAACCCTCAACCGTTCCTATTCGCGCTACGATATCTATAGTGGAAGAATCGAAGTCAAACAACTCTTCTCAGACAAACATTCCATCAACTATGGTGGCGAATGGAGCCTGATGGAAGGCAAGGGAAAAACCGAAAGTTCTGCCGATATGCTTGGAACTACGGAATACAAAAACCACGATACCAAGACGGCTGCTTACCTGCAATATCAGGGTGGAGTTGGCAAATGGACCTGGTGGGCAGGCATCCGATATGAGCATCTCACATCCCGATACACCAATCTGTCGGAGGAATCTCCCGACAATATGGAGCGTCATTACGACCAATGGTTTCCATCGTTCGGTATCTCTCTCAACGAACCATCGTGGCATCACTCGCTCAGCTTCCGAACTACCACCGCCCGACCTTCTTTCAGTCAGCTCAGTGGGAACATCTACTATATCTCGCGCTTTCAGTATCAGATCAGCAATCCGAAGCTGCAGCCTGTCAACACCTATCGTCTGACCTACTCCGTGCAGTGGAAAGATTCATGGGAATGCTGAGATACACCCGTACCGACCACTCCATCATGTACATTCATGAAGTGCCGGAGGACAAGCCCGTGAGATACGTGAGTACATTCATGAACTTCAACAAGATGCAGAAATACATGGCCTATCTCAACTGGGGTCACGTCTTCGGCTGCTGGCGTCCGAATGTCAATGCAAGCATCACTTACCAGCGCTTCTCCGTAAATGATCATGGAGAGCTAATCAGTTACAACGGAGCAACTTGGAATGCATCGTTTGACAATTACTTCACGCTACCAAACGACTATCAGCTGTCACTCTCCTACAGTTTTGACAACGGAGGACAAGTGGGCAAAACGAAGTTCAGCCCCACTCAGAACTGGAGTCTTGGTGCCAACAAATCGTGGATGGACGGCAGATTACAGGTTGCCTTCAGTGCCAACGACCTCTTCCATCAGCAGCTCTTCAAGGAGCGAATCCACGAGCATGCCGTTGACTTCTCCCAGACTGAGGATTACAAGCTATGGAGCTACAAGTTGACCGTAACCTGGAAATTCAACAAGCGCAAGGGAAGATACAACGGCATGAACAGTGCGGAAGATGAATTGAACCGACTATAGCCGGACAAGACTCTCTTGTCTTAATGATCTTTATAATTTCAAGTATCCGGGTTATCCCACACCCAGCAGTTCTACTTCGAATATCAGGGTAGAACCGCCTGGGATGCCCGGCTGCGAGAACTTGCCGTAGCCCATTTCGGCTGGGATGTAAAGTTCCCACTGGTCGCCCACGTGCATCTGCTGCATGGCAACAATCCAGCCATCAATCAAGTCGCTCAACCGCATGGCGAATGGCGTGCCGCCACGGCTGGAATCAAACTTCTTGCCATTGATGGTCCAACCGGTATAATGAGCCGTCACGATGCTGCGTCGGCTAGGCTGTGCTCCCTTCGGGTCTCCCTGCTTCAACACCTTATAATATATACCACGAGGCAGCGCCATAACGCCCTTCTCCTTTGCCTTTTCCTCCAGCCAACGCTTGTTGGCCTCAACATATTCTCTTTTTGCCATAAATCTATTTGATACTTGATATACTATGATTTTTGCGCAAAGTTACAAAAATCTATCGTATCTGCAAAAGAAAAAGGAGAACTTTTTTTCTTTTATCAAAGAAAAGCAGTACCTTTGCACCCTAATCAACCAAAAATACGATATGCCACAATCACTACATATTGCAATTATTGGTGGGGGTGCCGCAGGATTCTTTGCGGCGATAGAGGCCAAGCGCAACTTCCCTCACGCCGACATCACGATTTTCGAGAAGAATTCGAAGGTTCTCGCCAAGGTGGAAATCACGGGAGGAGGAAGATGCAATCTTACCAATTCCTTTGACGAGATTTCCGACCTGAAACAGGCGTACCCTCGCGGACATAAACTGATGAAGCGACTCTTCAAGAGATTCGACTACCAGCATGCCTCGACTGGTTTGAGGAGAACGGCGTGCCTCTGGTTACACAGGAAGACCAGTGTGTGTTTCCGCAAACGCAGGATTCACACAGCATCATTAACTGCCTGGTGAATACCGCCAAGCGACTGGGCGTGAAGATACAATGCAATCATCAGCTCACCGCCATCACCGAACTGGAGGATGAGCGCCTGCTCCTGGATTTCAAAATTTCAAAAGGAAAGGGAAATCTATCGGGTGCATCTTCTGTCTCTCATCCCGTTTCCGAAATCAGGCAGATTGCCTTCCACCGGGTAGCCATCACCACGGGCGGTCATCCGAAGATAGAGAACTTCAAGCATCTCTCTGATTTAGGACATGCGATAGAGCAGCCTATCCCATCGCTCTTCACCTTTAACATTGCCGACAAGGCTTTCAAAAATCTGATGGGAACGGTGGTAGAACCTGTATATACCAGCATTCCGGGCACCAAGCTGAAGGCTGAGGGTCCGCTCCTCATCACCCATTGGGGCATGAGCGGTCCTGCCGTGCTGAAACTCTCATCCCATGCAGCCCGCCATCTGCACGAGAACAACTATCAGATCAAAATTTCCGTGAACTGGGTACACGAGAGCAATCGCTCGCTGGTGGAAGAGAACATCCAGGGCATCATCATCGCCAACCCGCAAAAGCAGCTAGCTAGCATCCGCCCTTACAATCTCCCATCCCGCTTCTGGCTCTTCCTGATTCAGAAAATGGGATATGCACCCGAAAAGAAATGGAGCGAAATGGGAAAGAAGGGTTGCAACCTGCTGATAGAAACCCTCACCAACGACCTCTATCAGGTAAACGGCAAGGGAGCCTTCAAGGAGGAGTTTGTTACCTGCGGCGGTATCAGCCTCAGCAACATCGACCTGCATACCCTGGAGAGCAAGGTATGCCCTCACCTCTTCTTTGCCGGCGAAGTGCTCGACATTGATGCCATCACCGGCGGCTTCAATCTGCAGGCAGCCTGGACCACGGGATATGTGGTGGGACAACATATAGGAGAATAGTCTATTCTTCTTTAGAAACAAAATCTTTCACGATGCGGGTGTATTCCTCGTGATGGTCGCGATATGCCATAGCATGAACGGAACCTTTGGCGATGAAGATGGCTTTTCTGCCTTTCGTCTTTGCCTCATAAAGCGGATGAAGCATGGCGTAGGGCACGAAGGCATCCTTATCGCCATGGATAAAGAGCATCGGTTTGGTGCTCTTGCGAACCTGCTCTATCTGCTGCGCCTCGGCAAACGACCAGCCGTAGCGATGCTGGCAAAGAGCTGAAGTGGTATTCATCAGCGGGAAGGCAGGCAAGCCAAACTGGTCTTTGAGCTGAGCGGAAAACTCATCCCATACGCTGGTATAGCCGCAGTCCTCCACAAAGCACTTCACGTAATCAGGAGTCTTCTCTCCCGATACTGCCATCGTGGTTGCCGCACCCATCGAAATGCCGTGAATCACCTGACGGGTATTCTTCACTCTTTGTTCTTCACTCTTCACTTTAAAATCTCATTGGCTATTTCCGACCATCTGATGACATCCCATCTATCCTTCCATCCCATCTGGATATGGTCGCCCTCGCTCTCTCCGTGTCCATACAGATCTGGCAGGAGCACATTATACCCCATATCGTGATTATAGAGATAGGCGATGTGCAGCATTCCCTCGGAGCGCACCTGATAGCCATGCACCACCACGGCAGTCTTTTCCGTAGTTTTCGGTGCATAGAGATAGATGGCATGTGCCTTGTAACCCGACGGCATCACGACAAAGGTATCCTTCACGCAATGGTGCTGATACACAGAGTCCATCCAGCCTATCATCCAAGGGCACTCATTCTTCATCCTATTCTTCCAATGCTCAGCTGTCATTCTCTCCTCCTTCGGATAGTTGAGCGAATAATTGAGCATATAGTTGCTGGCGCCATACAGTCCCAGCACCACGAGCACCACCAGGCCCAGAGCCGAAACGATGCCTATCTTTCTTATCTTTTTCTGTTTCATCTTCATTCTTATTGCCATTACAAATATCTATTATAGAATTTCCGCTGCAAATTTAAGGAAAAAGATGGAAATGGCAAAGAAACAGAGGAAAAATTCCTGTTAAATTGAAGCTATAATCTGCTCTTTTCTGCATTACCAGCACCCGTACCCTTATACTTGCTCTTGGTGGCATTGAAGTTATAAGTTACCGTCAGAGCAAAAGAACGAGAATTCATCTTGCACTTCTTGAACATAGACATACATGTGGCAAATGACTTCTGATTATCGTTCAGACCATGGAAGAGATCGTTTGCCTCCAACTGAATGCTAAAACTTTTCTTTAGGAACATCTTCTTGACAGAAAGATTCAAAGCACTGACACTACCCACTTCTGAGAAGCCAGAACTATGAGATGAAGATATGAAATAATCTACATTAGCCGACCAATCGTGATTCAAGGAAAACCAGTTGTTCAACCGAACAGAGAATTGAGGCTTGCGGAGATTACCATGATAACCATACTTCTCACCATTCACAAACTGTTGTTCAAAATCCAACTCCCACATCGGATGCCAGAAACCAAACACAGGAGTTGCCACTAAAGATAAGTCCATCACTTGTAAATAATCTATATTATAGGGCTTACTAAGCAGAATATCTGAGGTTGTATCATATAGCATTTCAAGAGTGGTGATAGCATGTTTGTTATAACCATAATTGGCAGAAAATCCTAACCAACCATACTGAACATCCCATCCTAAATTATATATATTGGTAGGAAGCAAGGAAGGATTGCCACCCTCGTAAATATAACGGTTGTCATATCTGGTAAAACCGGAAAGGACATCATAAGAAGGACGCTGAGTTTTCATCGATGCACTCCACTCCATCTGAAGTTTCCCCTTCTGATAACCAAGAGAGAATGTAGGGAACACATTATCGTATGTCCTACTCATCTCCCGTTCAGAGCAGTCATGACTTACATGCTCATATCTTGCTCCAGCCTGTAAGCCAATATGATTGCCTATAGCCAGATCGATATTGGCAAATGCAGCAAAGTTTTGCTCTTCTATCCTACTGTCAGAAGTGGCGATATACTCCTGTTCGTTCTGATAGAAATTATGAACATGACTATTGGTATATTCTGTTCCAACATTGAGATTTACTTTTTCAGAAAGAGGATAACCCAATTCCAACTTACCAGCCAACATGCGGCGTTTGTTTCTTGTTATACTGTTCACATCACGTGAGCCAAGTTCCTCACTCATTTCTACGGCATCTTGATAAGTCTTATCAGAAGACCAAAGAGCGGTAGCGTTCAGATTCACACTCATCTTGCCCAGTTTTCCCTCATAGTAGGCATCCGCCTCATGAACAGGACCTTGAATCGTACTACTTTCATCGTCATCATACTTCACTTTGCCTGCATGCTTCCCATCTTCCTTCACCTCATAGTCTGACTGCAGATTGAAATATTCATAGGTATTATTATAGACACTATAGAAGACACCAAATGAATTGTTATCATCTATCTGGTAGTTCATTCCCCATTTTCCGTATGGATTATGGGAACGCAACGTTCCTGAATAGGGCATCGCCAAGTTTACCTGATGCTGATTACCCATAATCGTGGTCTCCGTAGTTTGAGAAAGATGACGATAGGTGTCATTCCATGCCAAGAGCGAGAAGATATCCAAGCCCCCCATACGATAATTGAGATTTAAATTCTCTATCCAATTATTCTTTTCGACAAAGGAATACTTGGAATAGAGACTGCCACTCAAACCCGTTCCCTGTTTTTTGATGGTATGTATGCGAATAACAGACCCCACCTCGGCACTATATTGTGCACCAGGATTGGTAATGACATCCACACTTTTCACCTCCTTAGAAGAGAGATGCTGCAATTCCTTGGTATCGGTAACTTTTCTGCCATTGATATAAATCTCAGGAGTACCTTTTCCGAATACGCTACAACCTCCATCGGCGTTCACTCTTACACGAGGAATCTGCTTCAATAAGTCAGAAACCATACCTACATCGCTCAACAATGTACCCTGAACCTGGGTCTGGAATCCACCATGGGTCAACTTGGTACGAGGGCGAACCGCCTTCACAATCACCTTCTGCAGGTTCATCGTTGCCTCCTTCAGAGTAATTGAACCAATCTTACCTGTATTATATGTATTGCTTGTCGTAATATAGCCCACGCAACTAACTCTTACTATCGCCTTTCTGGCTCCGCAGGGAATCACGAACTGGCCGTTCTCATTCGTCACACCGCCATTTATCAATGAAGAATCACGAACATTCAGCAGGGCTACATTGGCGAAATCTACAGGGCGATGATGCGCATCTACAATGCGACCTATCATCTTGGTGGGAGTTTTCTGCGTACACTCCACAAAGATGTTTTCGCCATCTATCGTCATCTTCATCGGATAGAAGCCCATAATCTGGCGGATGGCATCCGGAGCTGTTCGCTTCACGATACTTGTGGTAACCGTGAAATCTTCCAGTTCATCATACATAAAGTTGATACGATAATCCTTGGTGCTCTTGGCAGGATGGTGAGCGCTTCTGACATAGAAGTGTTGCGGAAGCTGCGGGTGATGCGTTGGGCATAGATGGTCTGAAGAGAAAGGCTCATCAAACCTGCCAGCAGCATGATATATCTTAATCTTTTCATCTTATTCCACGATTAAAGTTTGACCTTCATGACGAATATTCACTTTCTCGAAATGATTCAACAGTTCGATGATATCATCCAGACTCATGTTCTTATCCAGTTGCAGGAAGAGACGGATATGCGAGCGACTCGTTCTGATAAGTTACCTGGAGATGGAAATGCCCGGCAATAGGAGTAAGGATATTCTGAAGCTCAGCGTTTTCGTAAACCAATGGGAGCTGGGCAAGACTTGCAGAATCTGTCTTTTCTTCTATGTTGGATTTCTGAGGAGCAGAACCTGCTGGATAGAATCCTTTTGGGATGCCACGAGTTCGGTATTGTGCTTATCTGATGCCTGATGAGAACGGGTTACCAGATGAATGGCTGCAAAGGTGATGCCGGAGACAACAAGGACGGCTGCAACAGCAGCCACCTTTCTCATCGGGCTCCAGAGAGGAAGCAGTTTGGCAGTTTGCTGGGTTTCTACATTCTGCTTCATCTCGTCTTTCTGCTGCTTTTCTTCTTTCAGCTTCATCTCGTCTTTCAGCTTCTCCCATTCTGCATCAATAGAAGGCATCTTCATCTCTTCCTTCGACTTGCCGAAATCCAGAGACTGTCGGGTCTCTATCAGCTGCTGATAGAGTTCGTTCACTTCCTCATCGCCCAAAAGTTCATCCTTCTGGGTTTCGGAATACTTTTCGGGATGCTTCAGGAGATCGAGGAGCATATCCCATTGCTGAGAATCCATCTTCTGAGGATTTATGTCAGATAATTCATTTTTCATTTTCTTTTCCTTTCTTCATTTTAGGGTTCCATTGTAAGGACGTCTTCAGACAATAGAATCATGGTTATGCTATTTTCCTTTCAATTTTTCTCTGAGTGTTCGCAAACCTTTTACGATATGCTTGTTCACTGCCGAGACGCTGATGCCCAGCTCCTCCGCCGTATCCTTATACGACATTCCTTCCCGATAGCACAATCGGATGACGGAAGCAGTCTGGTCGGTCAGGTCATGGTCGATGCAATCCACGGCAGCCTGCCATCGCTCTTCCAGACGAGAAGGTTCCTCCTCCGTCAATTTCTCTTCCGAGAGAGGGAGAAGCCGTTTCAGTCTTTCATCTCTCTTCTTTCTGGCTATAAGATTGATGCAGGCATTCTTCACGCTCCGCATCAGGTAAGCCCGGTCTGGAACCAGCTGTTTATCCCACAATCTGGAGAACACATC
>ENA-OQHU01000043-OQHU01000043.1-human-gut-metagenome-genome-assembly--contig:-NODE-43-length-22661-cov-1.920919_pt1 | contig 22661 bp, 20 predicted proteins | sample MGYA00242568_ERZ504729 | MGnify/ENA primary metagenome ERZ504729 (study PRJEB26092, sample SAMD00036223) | human gut metagenome | host: Homo sapiens | study: EMG produced TPA metagenomics assembly of... | reverse complement strand
AGTTAGTACTATATTATATATATAAGTAAGTACGCGCGCGAGGATTGAATTTCATTCACAATATCCAATAAAAGGAATGGATAAAACAACCCGATACATTGATTTACATTTCAAATTCACATTCACATTCACATTTTGTTTTGATGTTTTTATGAAAAAAAGACAATTTGGTAAAAAAATAATTTAGAATTTATTTGTTTATTCGGGGAAAAAGTATTACTTTTGTAGATGCTATGAAAAATAACTTTCATGGTATAACTTAAACCAGAAACCAATGACTGGACTTATCAAAAATAGCACAGAAAAGACTTCTTACGTTGTCTTCAAGTTTGATTTCTGCAAAAGCCGGAATCTTTCAAGTATCGAGGGTACTCTACCCTTGGAATTTCCCGAAATGCCATCGCCTGAAAAATATCAGGAGTGTCAGACTGGCTTCGAGAAGGTAATGGACAGTTTGCTGAAAAGCAAGAAAATGACTTTGGTGGAATCACGGAAGTATGAGGAAGACGTTATTCACGACAACCGAATATTGGGATTTCGCGAAGGTGTGGCTGTGCTGGATGTATGCGCAGACAAGAAAGAATTTTATTGGAGTGATTTTAAGGAGAATGAAATTCACAACCAGCCTTTCTGCAAGGTGATTATTGATAATCGCCCCAACAGAGGTTTCCTTTTTGTGGAAGAATCCAGAATCTTCGGCGGCAAAAGAGGGCAGGACAAGGTGGTGGCTCTTCTGCGTGATAATATCAACAGGGTGGCGAATCAATATGGCTGGAATATGGTGATTTCTGCCAAGTTGCCACCTGGTGATTTCTTTGATGCCGTGGCTGATAGAATCAAGGCTGGCTGCAGACCAAAGGCTGTGGTGTTTTCTTTTCCTCGCCATCAGTCTCTCAGCGATGCGCCATATTCCTTTGTCCTGCAATTGCAGATGCAGCATTCATTCATGGAGTGTCTCAATGCCAGTAAGTATCAAGTGCTATATGGTACAGATAAAGGTGAGCAGTTGCGCTTGGACAAGGCAAACAGAGACATTGCCATGTTGGTGAACCTGTGCAGCAAGGAAGATTACGGCATCAAGGTATATTATTGGAAAGGTCCGTGCACCTCTTCCCGTTCGCTGAAACGAACCAAGGTGAAAATCTCCGATGTTGAGATTGTTGCTCTGGTTAATGGAGATGCTGTCTGTTGCGATTGTCATGGGAATTCTCAGTTTGCCTTGATCAATTCTCTTGATGTGATTCTTGATGATTTAAATGGTTACGACGATGAGGTTATTTAAGATGAAGACCAGACAGATGGTAGATAAATCTTTTCGCAACACATGATTTATCAGGTTTTCAGAGCCATCACCCATGATATCTTCAATGATAAGACGTGGTTTCCTACGTCCAGATGTTCATGCGAGGATGTCTTTTATGAGGTATTCTGCATCGTAGACAAAATGATGTTTTCGCATACCGATACCGAGAGCCGCCTTGCCTTTGTGGAAGGAATAGGGCAATATGAGAAAAACTATGTTGACGAGGATGGGTATGCTACAGCTCAGGAAGAGCGACAGAGAATCGTATTTGTCATCTTGTATATGGCAGCTGTGATACTTCAGATGATGCCTTTGGAGTCGAAAGTGTTTCAATTTTGCTCAATGATTATGGGGCAATGGAGAGGCTACGTAACTCAGGAGTTTTCTCAGCGGTGCCTCGGAGCTGTCGTGAAGAACCATGAGGTGGTTGAGCGGCTGGCAGCCAATATCGGTTATTATGGCGAGGATGGTTTCTTCGTTTCATCTCAGATTAATGAACTGATGCGCCAGAACAATGATGAAGATTATCTCCACGGATTCGAGCCTGAAAAGAAGAGGACATTGGAATTGGAAGTGATAGATTTTGAGGTGCAGAAAAACGGTGAGCAGGAAAAAACGGAAGAAGATAATGAGAAGGAATGGGGCGACTTGAGCCAGGAAGAAAGAGTTAAGAGGGCCTTGCAGAAGATGATAGACGAGAAGGTTATTCCTTTGAAGAAAGACTATGCCCTGATTATGGTGGCGCTCTCCAGTATCGATGATTTTGACGGCGACTTTGAAAATGGCAAATCTTTCTTCAAGTATCTTACAGAGCAGTTGGGTCTGCCTTCCAATCTGACCAATGCCAATGTCATCTCCAAGCGTTTCTCCAAAATGCGTGGCGAATTTCCCAACTGGAGTTTGATGATGTGAAAGACCCCGTAGCCCGTTTGAATCTGATAAACATCGCAAAGCGTTTTGTTTCCATCTACCGTAAGGGACAGTAAGAAGCGGGGAAATGATTGCTTCTTGTGAGTGTTGGCAAGTTTTAGATGGAATGTTAAAAACGTAAAATAGAGCAAGTTTTAGGCATATTCTACGTTTAACAATAGAATAGGTTTAATAAACAAATTTGGATATGAAGTATTTTGTAAAAAAATCAGTCTTACTACTGTTGGTAGTCTTGGCTTTTTGTGCGTGTGACAACAGTAATGACAATTATAGATTGTTCCCTGCCACATCTGCAAATGCTTGGTATAAGATGGATATTGTGCCTGTCGACACAAAGGATGGAAAGCCTGTTGCAACATACGATGTGTTTATGCATCTAAATATTCCTTCTTCTATGCTTCATAGCAAGATGTATTTCTGTGAAGACCTTACGGAGAAATATCGCCAGAAGTTCCCTAATGAAGACATTCATGCCGTGTTCGCCGTTTGGTTCTTTCTTATGTCAGTGGGGGTGATATTATAAAGGAATAGGAACATATCTGAACAGAAGATTTTTTAGAAACAATACAGTATCAGCACTTTTTGCTTCGTTTGCAAGCAGAAAGTGCTTTTTTTATGCCTTCAGATGAGCCCGAGGCTTAGCGGAAGGCTTAGTTGCCGGCGATGAGGCTTAGTAGGAGGCGAACCGGCAGGACGCCTATTGCCGGGGAGACTTTTTTTCCTTACTTTTGCATTCAGAAAAAATCAGTATTTGTTGATTATGGAAAAAGTAAAGAAAATACCTCCACAGGAAGCGTCTCGGACTAATCCAGTGGCAAAGCCTGAGGATACCAAGGGCGGAATCAATAACAAGGTATCATCTGGGTTGATAGGAAAAAAGCTGGCTGAACAGGCAGAAGAGAATGAAGAGATGCCCATGCATCACCTGATTGCCGATAAGGATTATCCGTCGGGCATCAGAGAATGGATGATCACTTCGCCTTCTGACCTCAAGTATCCTACGCTGGTGGTGGCTGCAGCCATGCTCAGCGTTTATCTTACACGTGTCAGAATACAGTATGTGTATGATAATCAGGGAGAAAAATCGGCCATCGTGTTGCAGGTCATCGTAGAGGGCGAGCAGTCGAGCGGAAAATCGTTTGCCAGATACATCATGCGTACCCTGATGAAACCTTTCATCGAGCGCGACAGCGAAATGAGAGCCAAGGAGCAGGAGTATGCTGCCCTGAAGCGACGCCAGGGAAAGAAGGACGGCAAGCTGCCACCCGAACCGAAGACCGACATCACCATCCTGCCCGAAACCGTATCGCTCACCATGTTTATCAAGCGATGCGATGCAGCCGTCAAGCTCTATGGTGCTCCGAAGACGCTCTTCGAATTTGCCGATGAGATTTCTGCCATCGTGCATTCTGCCAAGCGCCAGTTTGCCGACCTCTCGCAGGTTATCAAGACGGCTTACGATCTGGGCAGCGTATATGGTCAGGATTTCATGAGCGAATCCAGCTATAGTGCCATGGTAGATGCCCTGCTGTCGTTCGTTTTCTGCGGCACTCAGAGTGCGGTGAGCAGATATATGAACAAAGCTGCCATTGAGGGCGGTGCTGTAACCCGAACCATCTTATGCCCGCTCATCAGTCATCTGGCGACAATCCGCCACAGTTTCAGGCGTTGACCGATACGCAGCGTAATGAGTTGGAGAATACATTGGATAAGCTCTTCGGGTTGTGCTACGAGGAAGATGGAAAATTCCATCAGGAGATAGAGGAAGATATGAGCTGGCTCTACAAGACGGTGGTAAAATGGTGTAACGACTGCCGCCAGCAGGTGGTGAAAACCATGTCCAAGTCGATGGATGTCTTCTACAAGCGCAGTTCGGTTTCAGCCTTCCGCATCGCTGCCCTCATGCAAGTGCTTTACAAAGTGGAAGGGAAGAAGAGCGAGAAGGAAATCCGAAAACTGGTTAGGCAGACCTATCTGGCTTGTGCCGACCGCATCTTGCAGAATATGTTGCAGCGGTGGGGCAAGGCTTTCGAGCAGATTTCTGCCGAGGGCGAAGGAGAGCCTTATCATACTGTAGACTATTTCAGCGAGTTGCCGCAGGAATTCTCTTATCAGTTCCTGGAGGAATTTCTGAAGCAGAAGGAGCTCAAGACGCCTGCCCGCAACATGGTGTGCAACTGGCGCAGGTGGGGATGGCTCGAAAAACCAGCAAAGGGCGAGGATAGAAAGGTGCTTAGAAAGACGCAGCAGAAAGGCACTATTGGTGATGGTAATATTAAAAAAGACAATTAGAAGATGGCAGAATATATTGATTCAAATACGCTCTCTAAACTTAGAGCTATCAGCATCCTGGAGGTTGCTGATGAATTGGGAATGGGTTTGCGGTATCATAATGCCCTTTGTATCAGTCATAATGATACCCATCCGAGTTTGCATTTCTGGACTTCCACCAACACTTGTCATTGCTTTGCATGCGGGTGGGGTGGAGATAATATCGACCTGGTGATGAAACGGGAGAATCTCTCTTTTCCAGAGGCTTGCCAATGGCTGTGCAGAAGATTCAATATCAGCGCCGGTAATCATTCTGCGGGAAACCGTAAGGATGTGCTTCATCGGGATAAAGCTGTTGCTGGGCATAGAAAATCTGAATGTGATACGGACAGACTCAATCTCAGTGGCGAGTTTCAGCATAAGCCTGACGTAGATTATCTGATGCGTATGCTCATGGGTAAGAAACTGACAGATAAAGCCAGGGATTTCCTGTTCTATCAGAGAAAGTTGCGCCCGGAATATATCTATTGGTGTAGAGTGGTGAGCACAGATTTCTCCATTGCTGGCTATCGCTTTGGTGGAAAGTTTTTTGATGGTCCTTCCCTGTTGATTCCCTATTATGACGTTCATGGCAATCTGCTGACGGTTCAGAGCAGATATCTGGGAGATAAGACTGAAGAAAAACCGCGGTTTAAGTTTGCACCAGGTAGCAAGCCGATGGTATATGGGATGCAGATCTTGCCGCAGGTGACAGAAAAAGAGCCATTGGTTATTACCGAGGGATGTACCGACTGCTGGAGCGCTATGTCTATGGGTTACAAGGCAATAGCCATCCCGAGTGCTACGCTTTGTAATGAAGAATGTCGCAATCTTTTGGCGGGAAGGAATCTTCACATGTGGCCTGATCAGGACAAACCGGGCATCGGTCTTTATATGAAACTGAAGGAAATGTTCCCTCAGCTGGTGTACCATCAGTTGCCGGAAGGTTGCAAGGATTTGTCTGATTATTACCAGTCGTTTTACGTTCAGAAAATGTGAAAGTGAATGTGAATTTCAAATGTTTTTCTATTGTTGTTTTTAAGTTGTTGCGTATTATGATGAAGTTGTTTTTAAATCGTTTTCGTAGAGATCATGGCGCCATTGTTGGTCGCCTTAGTCAGGAAGTAGTTAATCGCCAGGGTATCGTTGTAGGCCATCAGTACATTTGTGATACGATGGAGCGCGAGGGTGGCTGTCTGGAGCCGGGTGAATATCACATCATGGTGGCTAAATGCAAATGCTTCGCCCGCCAGATGCTTTTCCTCGAACCGATAAGGATGATTCTTCTTCATCTTCCTCTCTTCCTCTCCCCGAAACCTGCAAGCTTTGCCGCATGGAGCGCAAGAGTCATGAGTTCGGGTGTTTGGAAGAGCTTTATGCCCTTCCTTGTCCCATGATGCAGCCGGGCAATGGTCCGTTCCGTCTGCGCCAGGGTGGCATCCTCATCGGCGAGGCTCATGCTCCCGGCTTCGTACTCAAGAGTCAGGAACGCTTCCTCCAGCTCTTCGACCGGGTGAAGAAGGCGATGGTCAGGGGCAGCGAGGTAGTGGTAGTGATAGAATAGAAAATGGTGGGTAAGGGACATCTTGGCAAGAAAAACTGCATTTTCTCGGTTTCCCAGAAGTTTCATTGCGTAAAAATCATCATATTATTTTCAATTATTCTTAGTCCTTATAATCTACCTTGATCACGATGACGCGGATGGTCTGGATAACCTCTCTTGCAGCCGCATTTCTGTGCTGAATTATGACAGCAGGTATGCGCACCGGCGACCATCGATGTACCGAAAAAAAGGGCTATGCCCCAGATAATCTTCTTCATTTTGACTTATTAAATTGTAGCGTTAGTTAAATTTGAGGGCAAAAGTACAAAGAATATTCGAGAAAACAAACGGAAAATGGAGATTTCTTCGTATCTTTGCACACATATTTTGTAAGATTATGAAGAAACTGTATATTCTTTTGTGTGGGGCAACGGCGGCTCTGCTGATGGCGGCATGCCAGGGAGGAAAGACGGCTGCTGCTGATGCTGAGGCTGGCGATACCCTGGAGATGAAGTACGCCAAGTTGCTCACCATCGTGAAGCATGGCGATGTGGAAGAGACTTCCGATGCAGCAGAAGGTGTTGATTATCAGTATACTGAGACTATCATCGCCAACCCCTGGAAGGCGGGAACGATGCTGCATCGCTACATCCTGATTCCGAAGGGAGAGGAGGGGGATAAGACGGTGGCGATGCTTGCCAGAAGGCACAGCATGGGGGCGAGATGCACTACCGATACCGTGCGCACACCGGTGGAGAGGAGTGCCGTTTTCATCGCTCCCCATTGCCAGCTGATGTACGAACTGGGCTGCCAGCAGGCCATCCGTGGTGTCTGCGATCTCGATTACATCAATATTCCGGATGTAAAGAAGAGGGCTGCTCTTTCCGGGAATACTTCTGCTCAGAATCCTATCGAGGATTGCGGTTCGAGCATGGCACCCGACATCGAGCGCATCATCGCCCTGAAACCCGAAGCCATCCTACTTTCGCCTTTCGAGAACAGCGGAGGATATGGCAAACTCGACAAGCTGCACGTGCCCATCATCGAGGCTGCCGACTATATGGAGTCTTCGCCACTGGGCAGGGCGGAATGGATGAAATTCTACGGCATGCTCTTTAAAAAAGACGGGAATGCACCGAAGACCGCTCTTGCTGCATCTTGCGAACCAAAGGCAGATTCGCTCTTTGCGAAGATAGAAAAGGAATATCTGAAGCTGAAAGCTGAGGCAGCCGGGTATCCGAAGGGCCTCTCCATCCTGACCGAAAGAAAGATGGGCAACGTATGGTATGTGCCTGGAGGTCAGAGTACTATCGGTATTCTGCTGAAGGATGCCAACGCCCGTTATATCTTCGAGGACGATGAACACAGCGGAAGTCTGGCGATGAGTCCGGAGCAAATCTTGGCGAAGGGAAAGCAGGTGGATATATGGGCGTTCAAGTTTTTCGGTGGTGCTCCTCTTTCGCAGACTCAACTGCTTCAGGAATATGACGGCTACAAGGCTCTTGCTGCCTTCAGCCGGGGTAATATCTATCAGGTAGATACCTCTACGGTACCTTATTTCGAGCTTACGAGTTTCCATCCCGAACTGCTGCTCAGAGAGTTCATCATCCTGGCTCATGGCGAGCGGTTCGGCAAATTGAGATTCTATAAGAAATAGGGCTTTAATCAGAGATTTTACAAGAAATAGTTTTAGTGAATGAAAACCATCGTTTTAGGGGCAATCGCCATTATCATACTGTTTTTCGCCAACCTGGCATGGGGGAGTGTAAACATCCCGTGGCAGGACGTGGGGGCGATTATTTCGGGCTCTCAGACCGACGAAACCTACCGCTATATTCTGTTGGAATCGCGACTGCCGGCGGCGATTGCCGCTTTGCTTTCGGGCGCAGCCCTCGCCACGAGCGGCTTGCTCCTGCAGACAGCCTTCCGCAACCCCCTGGCGGGTCCTGACGTGTTCGGTATCAGCAGCGGAGCCGGACTGGCTGTAGCCATCGTGATGCTTGCCTTTGGCGGCAATATTGCCCTGGATGATTTAGGGGGTAGGTTTTCTGGGCGATGCCGGCAACTATGCCATCGGCGGTTTCCTGGCTATCCTCATCGCTGCCTTTATAGGGGCTATGGTGGTGATGGGCATCATCACCTTCTTTTCTGCCATTGTGCGCAGCCATACGGTACTGCTCATCATCGGACTGATGGTGGGCTATCTTGCCAGCAGCGCCATCTCATTGCTCAATTTCTTCAGCACGGCAGAGGGCGTGAAATCGTATATGGTTTGGGGCATGGCAGCTTTGGCAATGTTTCGAGCCAGCAGATGATGTTCTTCATTCCGTTGGCCCTCATTGCCCTGGCTGCGTCTCTGCTCCTTGTAAAACCGCTGAACGCCATGCTGTTAGGCGAACAGTATGCCGAGAATCTGGGCTTCAACATCAGGCGTCTGCGCATCGTTCTGCTCATCATCACCGGTCTTCTTACGGCTGTGGTTACCGCCTTCTGCGGTCCCATCGCCTTCATCGGTCTGGCAACGCCGCATATCGCCCGCCTCATCATCGGCACGGAGAATCATCGCCGTCTGTTGCCCGTCACGATGCTGATGGGTGCAGCCATTGCCCTTCTTTGCAATCTCTTCTGCACCCTTCCGTCGGACGGTGGCATCATCCCGCTGAATGCCGTCACCCCGCTGTTCGGCGCTCCCGTCATCATCTATGTTTTGGTGAAAAAGCGCATCTAATTGCATATAAAAAAGCGTTTCTAGTTCGAAGAGATGAACCAGAAACGCTTTCTTTGTTATACTATGTTTTACTTGCGGAAGTTCTGTTACTTATTCACGACATTAATCGGATTGCCATCGAGAAATGCCTTGACGTTGGCGGCAACCTGCTTGTTCAAGCGCTCGCGAGCCTCGTAGGTGGCCCAGGCAATATGAGGGGTGAGGTAAGCATTAGGCTCGCCAAAGAGCGGATTCTCCTTTGATGGTGGCTCCTGAGCCATCACGTCGGCACAGTAGGCACCCAGACTGCCTTCGTGGAGGGCAGCAGCTACGGCCTCCTCATCTACCAGCGGACCGCGACCCGTATTAACCAGGATGGCGGTATCCTTCATCTTCTCCAGACTCTCCTTATTGATGAAATGATAGGTGTCATCAGAAAGCGGACAATGGAGCGAGAGAATATCGCTCGTGGCAAGCAAACCCTCCTTGCTCACCTTCTGGATCCACTCAGGCAGATCGCTCGAATTCTTGCTGGTGCAGGCACAGATGTTCATGCCAAACTGGCGGGCGATGTTGGCAACTTTCATGCCGATATTGCCCAGTCCCATGATACCCAGGGTCTTGCCGGCAAGTTCCATCAGTGGGGTATCCCAATAACAGAAATCCTTATTGTAAGCCCAGCGCTCGTTGCGGTTCTCCTGGGTATAATGCTCTACGCGGTTGGTTACGGCAAGGATGAGGGCAAAGGTCATCTGCGCCACGCTATCTGTGCTGTAGGCAGGAATATTGGTTACGATGATGCCCTGTTTCCTGGCAGCCTCGATGTCTACCACGTTGAAACCGGTAGCCTGGATACCGATGTATTTCAGTTTAGGAAGCTGCGCCAGTGTCTCTGCATCTATCTGCACCTTGTTCAGAAGGATGATGTCGGCATCCTTGGCACGTTCCACTTTCTCTGCATCTGATGTGCGAGGATAAACTACCACCTCGCCCAGTTTCTCCAGAAGATGATAATCCAAATCTCCCGGGTTTGCGGCATAGCCGTCTAGAATAACAATCTTCATAAATTTTTCCCGTTTTCTGTTGTTATAAAATTCAAGACCCATCTGTCCTGACAAATCTGAGTCTGAGTTTATTTTAATGGGAAAAGCCTTCCCCTTGAGAAAGAGAAAGGCTTTTCCGTATGTATGGTTTATTCGTTCATCAAGTAGTTCTTGAATGATGCGAAATCCTTGGTCATCTGGATGCTCTTCTTCTCACCCTTCATGAATTCTGCAAGGCGTGCAGGAATCTCTATGTCGCTGTCAAGGATGCTGTCTACCTTCTCCTTGAACTTGGCTGGATGAGCGGTCTCGAGGAACACGCCAACCTCACCTGGCTTCAACTGCTCCTTCAGGGCGCGATAGCCGCAAGCTCCGTGAGGATCAAGCACATACTTGGTTTCATTGTAGCACTGCTTCATGGTTTCTGCAATCTGCTCGTCCTTGTATGTAGCACCACCGATGTAGGCAGCGATGGCATCGTGATCGCCCTTGTAGAGGTCGTAGATGCGGGCAAAGTTTGATGGGTCGCCTACGTCCATGGCATTGGCGATGGTCTGCTTGCTAGGCTGTGGATTATACTTGCCTGTCTGCAGATACTCGTAGAAGATATCGTTGGCGTTGTTGGCTGCGATGAAGCGGTGGATAGGCAATCCCATCTCATGACCGAAGAGTCCGGCTGTGATGTTGCCGAAGTTGCCGCTAGGTACGCAGATAACCAGCTTGTCGGCGAGACCCTTCTCCTTCATGCGGGCATAGGCATTGAAATAATAGAATGCCTGAGGCAGGAAGCGGGCTACGTTGATAGAGTTGGCTGAAGTGAGCTTCATGTGCTTGTTGAGCTCCTCATCCATGAACGCAGACTTCACCAGTGCCTGGCAGTCGTCGAATACACCATCTACCTCGAGGGCTGTGATGTTCTGGCCGAGGGTAGTGAACTGGCTCTCCTGAATCTTGCTCACCTTGCCCTTAGGATAGAGCACGTAAACATGGATGCCGTCAACGCCGAGGAAACCGTTGGCAACAGCCGAACCGGTATCGCCCGATGTAGCTACGAGCACATTCACCTCTTCCTTGCCCTCCTGACGTACGAAGTACTGCAGGAGACGGGCCATGAAGCGCGCACCCACATCCTTGAAGGCGAGGGTAGGACCATGGAACAGCTCGAGAGAGTAGATGTTTGGCTCTACCTCAACTACAGGGCAGTCGAATGCCAGGGTATCGTATACAATCTTCTTCAATGACTCGGCATCAACGTCCTCGCCAAAGAAGGCATCTGCTACCTTATAGGCAATCTCCTGGAAGGAGAGTTTCTCGATGTTGTCGAAGAAATCCTGTGGCAACTTCTTGATGATTTCTGGCATATAGAGACCACGGTCTTCTGCCAGACCTTTAACTACCGCCTTGTGAAGGTCGGCGTTGGGTGCTTTCTTATTTGTTGAATAATATTTCATTTTTTACTTTTAACTTTGAGATTTGAACATTAAACTTTATGATTAGCTTTGGGGACTATCATGAAGCCGTTGATTTTAATTGATTGCCATGAAGGCATTCATGAATTCCTGCAGCTGCAGCATGCCGTAACCGCCACTCACGCAGCTTACCTCATCATACTTCTCTACGCTATCCGGCTCAATGCCAGGGTAATAGATGATGAAAGGTACAGGCTCCTTGACGTGGGTACGAATCTCTACCGGAGTAGGATGGTCGGGGAGAACTGCGATGCATACCGGCTCGTCCCAGGTGCTTACCTCATCGAAGATAGGCTTGATGAGTCGCTGATCGAGGTTCTCGATAGTCTTCAGCTTCAGTTCCAGATCGCCATCATGACCTGCCTCGTCGCTCGCCTCTACGTGAACATAAACGAAGTCGTCGCCGTCCTTCAATGCCTGGATAGCTGCAGCTGCCTTGCCCTCGTAGTTGGTATTGGCAAGACCGGTAGCGCCCTCAACGATGATGTTGCGCAGACCGGCGTAATGGCCGATGCCTCGAATCAGGTCTACGGCAGAAATCACAGAACCCTTCTTGATCTGTGGATACATCTGGGAGAGGGTGAGCATGTGCGGACGGTAACCGCCGCCCCAAGGCCAGATAAGATTGGCCATTCGTTCGCCACGCTCCTTGCGCGCCACATTGAAAGGATGGTTCTCCAGGAGTTCCTGACTCTCGAGAATCAGCTGGTTCAGAAGGTCGGCTGTATCACGACGGCTGATGTGACCCTCATCGTCTCCAATCTCCGGCAAGATAGGTTTCACCATCAGCTTATGCCATTCCTCGTTGGGATGATCATGAGGTGGGGCACAGTCAATATGCTTGTTTCCGTGCTTCACCACCAGAAGATGGCGATACTGGATGCCGGTAACAAACTTGACATCAGGATATTTCTTGCCGAGGGTATCGTTGAGATACTTGATGAGCACATCCGCATCTTCCGTTTCCAGGTTACCACCGTTGTGGGTGATAATCTTGCCGTCCTGCACATTGATGATGTTGCAGCGCAGGGCAAGGTCGGTAGGCTCCAGTTCATAGCCGATGCTGGCAGCCTCCAGCGGTCCGCGTCCTTCGTAAACCTCGTTCTGGTCATAGCCCATGATAGAGCTGTTGGCTACCTCAGAACCCGGATGGAATCCATCTGGCACGGTAACGAGTCTTCCTGTCTTGCCCTTTTTGGCAAGCATATCCATATAGGGTTTGTTGGCGTATTGCAGGAGTGTCTTTCCACCCAGTCTTTCTACCGGGTGGTCTGCCATTCCATCGCCAAGAATGATAATATGTTTCATCTCTTTTTTTTAATGTTAAGTGTTAAATGTTAGCGATACTCATGATGTTGGCGAATACACCGGCAGCAGTTACGCTGGCTCCGGCACCATAGCCCTGAATCATCATAGGGTATTCCTTATAGCGCTCGGTGGTGAGTAGCACGATGTTGTTGGAACCTTCCAGATTGTAGAACGGATGCTCAGGACCCACAGCCTGCAAACCTACGCTTGTCTTGCCGCCATCCAGGGTAGCAACGAAGCGCCAGCGTTTGTGCTCTACATCGAGCGCCTTGCGCTTAGCCTCGAAATCGGCATCGAGCTTAGAAAGTTTCTTCCAGAAGTTGTCGAGCGAACCCTTGAAGTATTTGTCTGGCACGAAGAGGTTTTTCTCTACATCTTCCTGCTCTACGCGGTAACCTGCCTCGCGGGAGAGAATCACCAGCTTGCGAATCACGTCCATACCGCTCAGGTCAATACGTGGATCAGGCTCGCTGTAGCCCTTCTCCTTAGCCAGTCTCACGGTCTCAGAGAATGGGACGACGCTGGAGATGGCGTTAAAGATAAAGTTGAGCGTACCTGAGAGAACTGCCTCAATCTTAAGGATTTTATCTCCGGAGTTGCGGAGATCGTTGATGGTTCCGATGATAGGAAGACCAGCACCTACGTTGGTCTCAAAACGGAATACTACACCACGCTGGATGGCAGTCTTCTTCAGTTTCTCGTAGTTCTCATATTCGCTTGATGCAGCTATCTTGTTGGCTGCGATAATGCTTACGTTGTGCTCCAGCAGACTCTGGTAGAGAGCGGCCACATCCTTGCTGGCAGTACAGTCTACAAACACGCTGTTGAAGATGTTCATCGCCAGGATGGTATCGCGCAGAACCTCTGGAGTGCTTGGGTCTGATTTCTTCAGCTCCTCGCTGTAGTTCTCGAGATCAATACCATCGCGGTTGAAGATGGCGTTCTTGGAAGAAGCGATACCCACCACGTTGAGCTTCAGTTTGCTGCGCTCCATGAGGTCGGCATACTGGTTCTTGATCTGCTCGATGAGCTTTCCGCCCACGGTACCCACACCGCAGATGAAGAGATTCAGCACCTTGTATTCTGAAAGGAAGAAACTGTCGTGGAGTACGTTGAGTGACTTTCTCAGATAATCGCTCTTCACTACGAACGAGATGTTGGTTTCTGAAGCACCCTGTGCACAGGCAATGACGGAAATACCGCTGCGGCCGAGGGTTCCGAAAAGCTTACCGGCGATACCGGCAGCATGCTTCATGTTTTCACCCACGATGGCGATAGTAGCCAAGCCCTTCTCTGCGTGCATTGGGAACATGGCACCATCGGCAATCTCGTTGTGGAACTCATTGTTCAATACCTTTACAGCCTCTTCTACATCCTGCTCGCGCACACCGATAGAGGTTGAGTTCTCAGATGATGCCTGTGACACCATGAACACAGAGATGCCCTCGTTGGCAAGAGCGGTGAAGATACGGCGGTTTACACCAATCACACCGACCATGGAAAGACCGGTTACGGTGATGAGCGCTGTACCGTTGATGGAAGAGATACCCTTGATAGGCTTCTGGTCGCCATCTATCTTGTTCTTGATGATGGTGCCCGGAGCATCTGGGTTGAAGGTGTTCTTAACCTTGATAGGAATATTCTTGACACAAACCGGGTAGATGGTTGGAGGGTAGATGACCTTTGCACCAAAGTTGCAAAGCTCCATCGCCTCAACGTAACTCAGTTCGTTGATGGTATAAGCTGATTTGATGACACGTGGGTCAGCGGTCATGAAACCGTCTACATCAGTCCAGATTTCGAGCACTTCTGCATCGAGGGCAGCTGCTATGATGGCAGCTGTGTAGTCGCTACCGCCACGGCCAAGGTTGGTGGTGCGATCTGTGTTCTTGTCACGACTGATAAAACCCGGAACGAGAGATATGCGTGGAATTTCTGCAAAGGCTTCTTTTACCAGTTTGTTGGTCAGCTCGCTGTCGAGTACATGCTTGCCTTTGCCGTTCTTGCGCTCAGTCTTGATGAAGTTGCGGGAGTCGAACCATTTGGCTCCACGAATCAAAGTGGCAACAATCTTGGAACTGAGTCTTTCACCATAACTCACGATGGCATCCTGCGTTTTCTCGCTGAGGTCGTGGATGAGGTACACACCAAAAATAGATGCTCTTCAACTGCTCGAAGAGGGCATCAACCGATTTGAATAAGTTTTCTCTGTCTGTAGTGTCGGTGATGATGGTATCTATCATCTTGTGGTGGCGATCAACCATGGCTTCGAATTCTACTTTCCACTGTTCATCACCCTTGAGGGCAAGTTGAGAGGTTTGCAAGAGTTTGTCCGTGATACCGCCAAGCGCGCTCACGACAACCACTACACTCTGTTTCTTAGCCTCGTTTTCAACGATACGTTTCAAGCTGAGGATGCTTTTTACGGAACCAACCGATGTTCCGCCGAATTTTAATACTTTCATATGTTCTTGAATTTTACGTTGGTAATGTAATGCCTCCCCCGAAACGACCGGGGCCGAAGCAGAACTTGAGGGCAAATGTACGAATAATATATCAAACTGCCAAGGATTTTAACAAAAAAGTAGCATATTGTAGATAAAAAAGCTATTTCAGTAGATAATTATAGGCTCTTCCTCTCCCTTATACCTTATTATATATATAAAAAACGTTGAAATGTTTGGGTGTTTCGGATTATTTGCTTAATTTTGCGCTTGCAATTCAATGCATAAAAGACATAAGCATAACAAACATAAGAAGGAACGAATGAAATATCTTTTATTCTCAGATATCCACGGCTGTTTGCCAGCCCTGGAAAAGGTCCTCGATTTCTTCGAGGCTGAACATTGTGACATGATGTGCATCATGGGGGATATCATCAACTACGGTCCCCGCAACCGCATTCCGGAAGGAATCGATCCTAAGGGTATCGTAGAAAGACTGAATGCGCTGGCAGATAAGATTGTCGCTGTGCGTGGCAACTGCGATGCGGAAGTAGACCAGATGCTCCTCGATTTCCCTATCATGGAGACCTATGCCTTGCTGGTAGACGGAGGCAAGCGCTATCTTCTGACTCATGGACATGTATACAATAAAGAGAACATGCCGAAGGGTCCTTACGAGGCTATGATCTATGGCCACTCCCATCTCTGGGAACTCTCTCATAACGAGAAGGGGCAGGCCATCGTAAATACCGGCAGCATCACCTTCCCGAAGGGTGGCAATCCGCCAACCTTTGCAACATTGGAAGATGGTAAGTTCACCATGTATCAGCTGGATACGCTCGAAGTGCTGGCAACAATGGAAGCATGAAAAAGTGAAAGTGAAAAGTGAATTGTGAATGTAATGCGAAATCCGTAATATGGAATCGGTCACTTGTCACTCGTCACTTTTATAAAACTAATCATAAAGTTCAAAGCTCAAAGTAAATGATTCAAGAATACCAGATAAGAATTCTGCCCGAACAGGCAGCAAGCGAGGAAGGCATCAAGCGTTATCTCGCCAAAGAAAAGGGATTGGATGTAAGAACGCTCAACCAGGTGAGGGTTTTGAAGAGAAGCATCGATGCCCGTCAGCGCACCATCTTCGTCAACCTGAAGGTGCGTGCTTATATCAACGAATTTCCGCAGGACGACCAATATGTCCATACCGAATATCCGGATGTGAGCAGCAGACCTCGTGTTATCGTTGTGGGTGAGGGACCTGGCGGCCTCTTCGCTTCCCTGCGCCTGATAGAACTGGGTTACCGTCCTATCGTGCTGGAGCGAGGCAAGGATGTGCGCGAACGCAAGAAGGACCTCTCTAACATTACCAAGACTCAGAAGGTAGATGGTGAGAGCAACTACTGTTTCGGTGAAGGTGGAGCCGGTGCTTATAGTGACGGCAAACTCTATACACGAAGCAAGAAAAGGGGAAGTGTAGATAAGATTCTGAACGTATTCTGCCAGCATGGTGCCAATACCAATATCCTGGCAGATGCCCATCCGCATATCGGTACCGACAAGTTGCCACGCGTCATTGAAAACATGCGCAACACCATCATCAAGTGTGGCGGCGAAGTGCATTTCCAGACCAAGATGATTCGTCTGATCCTTGAGAGTGAAGGTAAGCTGACGGCACCTGATGCCGCAGCTGGCGATAGGGTGATAGGTGTAGAAGCCGTGAATCTGGCTACGGGTGCTGAGGAAACTTATCGCGGACCGGTTATCCTGGCAACGGGCCATAGTGCCCGCGATGTATACCGTTATCTCGCTTCGGCAAAGATAGATATCGAGGCAAAAGGCATCGCCGTGGGTGTGCGTCTGGAACATCCTTCCCAACTCATCGACCAGATTCAGTATCACAATAAGAGTGGTAGAGGAAAATATCTGCCTGCTGCCGAATATAGCTTTGTTACTCAGGTAGATGGCAGAGGTGTCTATAGCTTCTGTATGTGTCCGGGCGGTTTTGTGATTCCGGCTGCCACAGGACCGGAACAGCTCGTGGTGAACGGTATGAGTCCGAGCAACCGCGGTACTGCCTGGAGCAACTCGGGCATGGTGGTGGAAACTCATCCCGAGGATGTGGCGCAGTTTGTGAAGGAACATCAGTCTGTCATCGAACAGCAGGAAATGAAGGCACAGGAGAATGCTTCACTCTTCACTCCTCACTCTTCACTCCAGATGATGTACTTCCAGGAAATCGTGGAAAAGCAATGCTGGCAGCAGGGCAACATGAAGCAGACTGCTCCGGCACAGCGCATGGCTGACTTCGTGAACAATCGCTTGAGTTATGATCTGCCAAAGAGCAGCTATGCACCAGGCTTGATTTCGAGTCCGTTGCATTTCTGGATGCCGTCTTTCGTGAGCAAGCGACTGCAGGAAGGCTTCAAGACCTTCGGCAAGAATGCCCATGGTTTCCTGACCAACGAGGCTACGCTGATAGCGATGGAGACGAGAACCTCATCGCCTGTCCGCATCGTCCGTGACCGCGAAACCTTGCAGCATGTCCGCATCCAGGGACTCTTCCCATGTGGCGAAGGTGCTGGTTATGCAGGCGGAATCGTATCGGCTGGTGTAGACGGAGAAAGATGTGCAGAGATGTGTGCTGAGTATTTGAAACAACAATAAACGAATGCCTGAAATGATGAAATACAGAAAAACGGGAAAGTTTAAGCTGGGCTTCTTGACTTTACTCCTGAGTGTGCTCTTCGTGGCGTGTGGCTCGGGAGCGTCAGATGCTGACAGGCAAATCAAGAGCAAGACTGATTTGAAGGGGGCTGTGATTGGTGTGCAGCTCGGTACCACTAGCGACGGACTAGCTACGGAGCTGGAAAAGGAAGGTGGCGGTACCAAGGTAGAACGGTATAACAAGGGAGCCGATGCCATCCAGGCACTCCTGCAGGGTAAGATAGACTGCATGGTGACCGATGAGGCGCCAGCCAAGGCATTCCAACGGGTGAACCCATCGCTCCGTATCCTGCCCGAAACCTTCGATGCATCCTCTTTCGCCATCTGCGTGGCTAAGGATCATGCTGAGTTGCAGCAGTCCATCAATCATGCCATCCGTATCCTGAAAGAGAATGGCGTCATCGATTCCATCGTCAACCGCCATCTGGAACGGGGCATAGCCGTGGCTTATACGCCAAAGACTTCTGAGGTGAAGAAGGTGGGACCGGAAGCGCTGCAGAAACTCGGCTTGAAGACGAGTCTCCGTTTTGCCACCAACGCTACCTTCGAGCCTTTCGAATATTACCAGAATGGCAAGATTGTGGGCATCGACGTGGATGTGGCGAATGCCATCGGCGATGTGCTGGGCGTGGATGTCGAGATTCTCGATATGGAGTTTGATGCCATCATCACCTCTGTACAGGCTGGTAAGGCAGATGCGGGTATTGCCGGCATCACGGTTACTCCTGAACGGAAGAAGAATATCGGATTTACAGATTCCTATGCCGATGTGCGACAGGTTATCATGGTGAATTCCAATGAAGTGAAAGCAGCTGGTAACCAGCCGGGAGTGATAGATAAGTTTAAATCCTGCTTCATAGATGACAACCGTTATCAGTATCTGTTGCAGGGTTTGGGCAATACACTCATCATCACCTTCTTCGCCATCATCCTTTCCGTGATACTCGGAACGCTGATAGCTATTGTCAGAGCACGTCATGAACGTAAGGGCGACTGGAAGATTCCGAACATGCTCTGCCAGCTGTACCTTACCATCATGCGAGGCACGCCAACCATGGTGCAGTTGCTCATTATCTATTATGTGGTGTTTGCATCAGCAGATGTCAATAAGATACTGGTGGCTGTCATCGCCTTCGGCTTGAACTCGGCAGCTTATATTGCGAGGTAATCCGCTCGGGCATTATGTCGGTGGATAATGGTCAGATGGAGGCGGGTAGAAGTCTTGGTCTTTCGTATGGCAAGACGATGCGTCTCATCATCCTTCCGCAAGCCTTCAAGAATGTGCTTCCGGCTATGGGTAACGAGCTTATCACTCTGCTCAAGGAAACCTCTATCAGCGGTTATATCGGACTGGTAGACTTGACCAAGGGTTCCGACATCATCCGAAGCATTACTTACGAAGCGATGATGCCGTTGGGCGTAGTAGCCTGCCTCTATCTCGTTCTTGTTCTCGGACTGAACGCTGGAGTGAGAAGGCTGGAGAAGAGACTGAGAAAGAGCGAAAGGAAATGAGGGATCCTGAAAGGGCAAAAGCTTTAAAACAATGGATAAAATGAACGAAATAATCAAGATAGAAGGACTTCGTAAACGCTTCGGCGACAACGAGGTGCTGAAAGGCATTACCACCTCGGTGAGTAAAGGTGAGGTGGTTGCCATCATCGGTCCGTCGGGTTGTGGCAAGAGTACCTTCCTGCGTTCCATCAACCTTCTGGAAGAACCTACCGAGGGTAAAATCTTTATCGATGATATGGATATCACATCAAGCGATGTTGATATCAACCGAATGCGCCAGAGGGTGGGTATGGTATTCCAGCAGTTCAATCTCTTCCCTAATATGACCATACGCCGCAACATCATGCTGGCTCCGGTAGAATTGGGTAAGATGACAAGGGAAGAGGCTGATGAGAAGGCAACGGAACTCCTGACCCGTATCGGATTGCTGGATAAGGCCAACAGTTATCCCGACAGTCTGTCGGGCGGACAGAAACAGCGCGTAGCTATCGCCCGTGCCTTAGCGATGAATCCTGAGGTAATCCTCTTTGATGAGCCGACTTCGGCTCTCGATCCGGAAATGGTGGGAGAGGTGCTGCAGCTGATGAAAGATGTTGCTGCCGAGGGAATGACGATGGTGGTGGTGACCCACGAGATGGGATTTGCAAGAGAAGTGGCCAACCGTGTACTCTTCTTCAGTGACGGCTATATCACGGAAGACGGAACTCCTGAGCAAATATTCAACCATCCGAAATCGCCAAGATTGCAGGAGTTTCTGGGAAAGGTTTTGTAATAGTTGATAGTTAACAGTTTATAGTTAACAGTTACTTGATGACAATAAAAAAGATGCATTACTGGTATATCCAGCAATGCATCTTTTTTATTTGATGGTCTACAGCCTGTAAACTATTAACTATTAACTATTAACAGTTTTCTTCTCTATAATCTCTTCTGCACGTTTCAGAGCCTTGCTGATGTGATCTGTGATATTATCCTTGCCAAGAATATTGTAGAAGCCAGCCTTTTCCAACTGGGCGTTTACCTTCTCGCAAACACCGGAGAGTACAACCTGAATGTCCTCCTTCTGACTCATCTCGCAGAGGTTGGTGAGGTTATGGATACCGGTTGAATCAACAAATGGAACCTTGCGCATACGGATGACGCGTACCAGTGGACGGTCACCGAAAGCTGCCATCACTTCCTCAAACTTGTTACCAGCTCCGAAGAAGAAAGGACCATTGATTTCGTATACCTCTACGCCCTTCGGAATCGTATAGTGCTCCAGGTTGGTAGAGAGGAAGTCAAACTCCTTGTTCAAGTCAATCTCATCATCGGTAATAGCTGTCACGTCGGTGGTTTCGCTCATTCGCTTCATGAAGAGCAGACAGGCGATAATCAGACCCACTTCAATGGCTACTGTCAAATCGAAGATGATGGTGAGGAAGAAGGTAATCAGAAGTACGGTTACATCGCTCTTCGGATTCTTCATCAATGCCAGGAAACTTCTCCATCCGCTCATTCCGTAAGATACAACTACCAATACACCGGCAAGACAAGCCATAGGAATGTACTGGGCAAGAGGCATCAGGAAGAGGAAGATGAGCAGCAGAACTATGGCGTGGATGATGCCTGCAATAGGAGTCTTACCGCCATTATTGATATTGGTCATTGTGCGGGCAATGGCACCTGTTGCAGGAATACCGCCAAAGAGGGGAGAGGCGATATTGGCCAAACCCTGAGCTACCAACTCGGTGTTACTGTCGTGATGATCGCTGATTACACCATCGGCAACAGTTGCTGAAAGCAAACTCTCAATGGCTCCCAGGATGGCGATGGTGATAGCTGGTGATACAAGACTCTTGATGGTCTCCCAATTCATGGCTGGTACCTGAGCTGCAGGCAGTTCGTTGCTGATAGAAAAGCGGTCACCAATGGTCTCGATACTCTCAACGCCGGCAAACTGCTTGAGCAGTAAGGCTACAACGGTCATCAGGATGATGGCAATAAGAGAGCCCGGAATCTTCTTGCTGAACTTAGGGGTGATGGCGATAACCACTACGCTTACTACTCCGATAAGGGCACACCAAGGATCTATGGTGTCAAAGCTTTGGAAGTAGACGCCCCATTTCTCCAGAAAATCAGAAGGATTTGAAGTCAACGTCAATCCAAAGAGATCCTTGATCTGGGTCGTGAAGATGGTTACGGCGATACCACTGGTAAATCCCACAACGATAGGGTAAGGGATGTACTTGATGATGGTTCCAAGACGGAGAAGTCCGAAGAGAACCAGGAACAGACCAGCCATCAGTGTCGCTATCGTCAAACCTTCCATGCCATATTTCTGGATATGCCATAGATGATAACGATGAATGCTCCCGTAGGACACCAATCTGCACTTTGCTTCCACCGAAGATGGAGATGATGAGACCTGCTACAATGGCGGTGATGATACCCTTTTCAGGGGTCACGCCAGAAGCGATACCGAATGCGATGGCCAGAGGCAGGGCTACGATACCAACGATGATACCTGCCATGAGGTCAGACATGAATGTTTTCTTGTTGTATGTCTTTAAACAGGAAAACAAACTCGACTTAATTGCTAATGCCTTCATTTGAAAGTTTTAAAATATATGTAATTAATCTTGTTATCCGTTAAAACGTGTGCAAAGGTACTATTATTTTTTTTAATTGGCAAAATGTTTTTCTGAGTTTCTCCCTTTTCTTCGATAATATTCTTCTTCGTATAGTAATATTCTTCTTTGATAGATATATTCTCCGGATAATACTTTTCTAGTTGAATCCTGATTTCTTTTCGGTCTTGGAATATGAGTACAATATTATTAATGCGCTTGCGGGTGTGCGCCCGCACATGCAGGCAGGCGTGTGCATGTATAAAATAAAGTGTAGTGGTAAGAAAAGCTTTAGAAAGTCTTTATAAGTGTTAAAAACGCACCAAAATCTAAACTTTTTTGCGAAAAGATTTGGCTGTTTCGAAAATAGTTAGTACTTTTGCACTCGCTTTTGAGAAATGCGGTTTCTCTTAGCGATTAAAGAAAGAGTTCTTTGAAAGATTTTACATAAACAGACAAGTAGTACAAGAAGCGGTTAACTTCTTAGAGATAAGAAAGTTGATTGGGTAAAAGAAACGAACCGTCAAGCAATTGACAAGTCAGGTTTACTAAGCTTCAATAAACGAAAAGGATATTCGTCCTAAGTACAGACAACAAACACTTCGCTAGACTTTCGGGTATAGCAAAGTAAAAATGATATTTTACAATGGAGAGTTTGATCCTGGCTCAGGATGAACGCTAGCTACAGGCTTAACACATGCAAGTCGAGGGGAAACGACATCGAAAGCTTGCTTTTTGATGGGCGTCGACCGGCGCACG
>ENA-OQHU01000042-OQHU01000042.1-human-gut-metagenome-genome-assembly--contig:-NODE-42-length-22797-cov-2.732289_pt1 | contig 22797 bp, 20 predicted proteins | sample MGYA00242568_ERZ504729 | MGnify/ENA primary metagenome ERZ504729 (study PRJEB26092, sample SAMD00036223) | human gut metagenome | host: Homo sapiens | study: EMG produced TPA metagenomics assembly of... | reverse complement strand
AATCTAATTCCCTAGAAAGCAACGACTTATGAAGGTTTTTCAGTTTTTTATTTTCGGTCTCAGCCCTATAGATTATTCGAAAGATTTTACAAAAGCATTCTTTTTAGGTCTCCCAAACCCTCAAATTTGCTTTGTTTTTGCTTTAAAGTAGATTTAGACCTTGCTGAAATACAAAATCATGTTCTCCTAAAAAATGCAAGTAAAAACGGGATAACTGAGACTATTGCCCGATTTAGAGCCGGAAAAACCGGAAAGTGAGTCTCAGCTGTCTGTTTTGAGTCATTTTCATCCTAAATATTTTCCCAGTTAGAGATTTTTATTTTCCTAACTGGAAATATTATTTTCTTCTCTTAGAAGGGTAATCGTCCCAGCGCAAAATTGCCCTAAAAATGATGCTTGTCGTCTATAAACGATAGAATTGATGCGTTTTTATCGTCTATAAACGATAAAATGTGTATTTGGATTACTGATGACATGCAAAAAGGCTGAACTCGGGTTAGGAAGTTCAGCCTTTTGCTTATTTGTGATTTCAGGAAAATATAAAACTATTCTATCTGATACCATTATCTCTATCGCTATTGTTCAGCTTACGGCTGCCTGTATGGTATCTGCGGCCATGACTGAAGTTGAAGCTGGCAGTAAAGACAAGCATGTTGCCCTGGTCAGCAAGGCGTACCTTGTTCTTCTGCTGCACATACTTGTTGAAAAGTTCATCCTTATACACGCAGCCATGAGGATAGAATACGAATAATCCGAGAACGCCAAACTGCCAGTTCTTATAACTGTAGGTTACGGCAAGATTGGAGGTTGGCTCTCCGCCGTTTGTCTTTTCTCCCCAAAAACTCTTTTCCACCTTATAGGCACCATAGCCAATGTTCCAATTGCCTGTCATGTACCGAATTTCTGCTCCATAACTGAAGTAATTGAACTCGTGGGAATAATCCAAACCCTTTGTCTTGACGTTCTGATACTCGCACATGAGGTTCAAATCCAGATGATCCTTGATGAGGTGAACTTCTGGAGTCAACAGCAGGTGCTTGTAATCATGACTCTTCTGATTCTCCGGTTTGCTCACAAAGAGATAAGAGCCATCCTCCCGCTTTTCGGGCAAGATAGAAGTGGCTATTGGCTTGTCGTAATACGTCCAGTTTCCCTCCAGGTACACAGACATCAGCGGAATGTTCCAGGAAGCCGACAAGGTATTGTTGTAGCCGGTAAATGGCTTCAGACCGCTATTGCCGTCACGCGCCTCAAAGCTGTTGGAATATTGGCGCAACTCGCTCAAGTCGGAAAGGCTTGGGATGTCTGACGTGATTTTGCTGCTCCATTTAAAACTCAGACGATCGCTAGCCTTTGCCTGTAAAGTTACCTGTGGTCGAAACAGCCATTTGCTGTATCCGTTCTCCCCCTGATGGATGGAAGACCTGGTTGCGCCAACTCCCACCTGATAACTGAACCACTTCTGCTGTCCCTGTAGCTGGGTGAAAAGATAGAGATTGCTGTACTTCAATTCCGTATCAGCATTACTGCTTCCCACATAGATGTTATCTGTGTGGCTGATATTATATTGTCCACCTACCGATAAAGCCATCTGTTTCCAGTTCTTGCTGTATGTTCCTTCACCAATAAGAGAGCGCTTTCTACCAGTTGCATCATAACTGTAATCGGTCAGCGGAGCGTTCTTTACAGATTCATCCGGCGATTTGTTGAACGTATATTCCCTCATACGATACTGGTAATCTGTGCCGATGTAAGTACCCACCAGGTTCAGAGCCAGGTTCTGGTCATGGGGCATGTTGAGCGAATAATAAATGTCCAGAGATGGAATCTGCTCCAGCATTTTTCTGTTGTTTTGCAGATATTGATTTGCCTTGCCGCTTTCCTGATAAAGCTGGTTCATGCCTCTCACAGGACTGTTGTGATTGTAGAAATTCAACCGTACATTCAATGTATATTTGTCTGGCTCACTAAGATTATAACCCAACTGTACATTATTGGTGGTGTATAGGAACGGAGAATCATAACCTAAATAATTGCGATGTAGAGTTTCTCCTGTGGGCAGATGATAAGTACCGAGACTCTCATAGCTTCGTTCCTCTACCGAGCGATAGGAGAAACTGTAGTTGATGCTGAATTCCGATTTCTTCACATTGTATTTGAAATAACCGTCGCTATTATTGAAACCTGCCTTGGTGCCTTGCATCGTAGAAACTCCAGCCACATAACCGGCATAGCGTCGGCGGACCTGGTAGTTGATGACTGCATCCAGATTGCTGTCTCCATATTTAAGTCCTGGAACATTGATGAATTCCACCTTTGTAACTTCATCCGGCTGCAAAGCCAATACATCTTGCATGCTAGCCTTGACATCGTTGATGCGTATTTGCACATCTCCGCCCTTTAATGACAGAACTTTGCGTTCTGCTCGATTTACGATAATGGTAGGTAAAGACAAGTTGTCCAACAGATCATAACCATTGGAAGCCGTTTTCACCTGCTCTTTTGTAGGGAAGATGATTTGTCTATCTACTTTTTCTACAACCTTTGCGGCTTCAACGGTCACACCTTTCAACAGGTATGAATTCGCCTGCATCTTTACATTTCCGATGCGGGCAATAGGTACCAGCTTGCAAATCGTCTTGTAGCCCACGAAAGAAACCTTCATAAGGGCCTGCTTCTGCTGGCAGGGGATGACGAAATCGCCATTGGCGTTGCTCACGCCTCCACAGAGGAAGGAGGAATCCTTCGGGTTGAGCAGTTGGATGTTGGCAAATTCTACAGGAAGATTGTGATTGTCTATCAGTCTGCCTCTCAGCTTGCGCTCGCTCTTGCGCATGCATTCTACCGTGATGAGGCTGTCACCCACGGTCATCTGCATTGGATAGAAGCCGATTACCTTGCGGATAGCATCGGGAATATTGGCTGTCTTCACGTTCTGGGTAACTGTGAAGTCTTCCAGTTCGTTGTAGATGAAGCTGATTTATAGTGCTTGGAAGCCTTGTCGAGGTCGATGAGGACGTCCGACATGCTACGGTCGTGATAGTTGCGCTGGATGTGCTGTGCGCTCATCGCCAGGGCGAACGTGCACAGCAGGAATATGATGGCTGAAAATCTTCTCATAATGATACTTTTAACTTTGAACTTTGAGCTTTGAACATAGAACTTTATGATTACTTTGAGAGTCGATAATATTACGCTTACTTTTGATAAGCTTGTTATTTTACAATCAGCTCGTTTTGTTGCAATTCGATGTTTACATTCTCGAATTGGTTCAGTTCTTTTACGATGTTCTCGATGCTCGAATGACTGTTCCATTCGTAATAGAGGCGGAGGGTCTTGTCCTCGTTATTCTCAAACTTCACTTGTAAATCATAATAAGAAGCAATCTCTGAAATCATCTGCTCGAAAGCCACATTCTCGAAAGTCTTGTGAATGGCTGGCTTTTCTGGTTTCGGATGAGTCAGGGAATCCTTTGCTGCTACCTGCTTTGCGGAATCTGATTTTACGACTTCCGGATGAGTATCTGCGATTACCTGGGTTGGTTCCTGGCTGCGCTTGATGTAAGTATGGATTGCGGCAAAGGCAATACCCGAAATCAAGACAAAGCCGGCGATGGATGCTGCCAGTTTACGCCAGGAAGTTATAGGATGGGATACTTCCTGAAGTTGATGTTTCTGGCAGAATTTCTCCCATTCCTCATCTACATTAATAATAGGAGAGGGGCTTTCAAGTGCAGAATCCACTTCCACCATCGTCTGATAGAGTTTTCGGCATTCCTCATCCTGCAATATTTCACGAATCTCCTCATCAGAATACTTCTCCTGATGGTCGATGATATCCAGTATTTTTTCAAACTTGTCCATAATAAATCTGCTAAGGGTTAAACTTTTGCTTTAATTTTCTGATGCCTTGCGCCAGATGCTTATAAACTGCCACTTCGCTAATGCCCAATTCTGTAGCGATTTCCCGATATTTCAGTTTCTGCCGAAAACGGAGATCGAGTACCTTGCGGGTTTGTGGCGTGAGTTCTGCATCCATATAAGCCAGAATTGCCTCATACTTGTCGGTCTCCCTGTCTATTTCGGCAATCGTCGCTTCCAGGGGAGCTATCGAAGGCGAAGTATCGGTTTTCAGGAGGTGATGAACCCGGTCTTTCATCTTCTGTCGGCTCAACAGGTTGAGGCATTTATGGCGCACACACACCAGAAGATAGCTCCCGGCATTAGTGGAAGGCAGGGGCGAATTGCTGGCTATTGTCTCGTTATCAAGACCCAGTTGGGTCTTTCCGTCGAGCACATCGGCAAAGACTTCGCTCACCACATCCTTGCTGGCTGCATCATCCTTCAGAAGTACCCTGGCCAATTGGTACATCCTCAGATAATGCTGCCGGAAGAGCTGTTCTATCGTTTCTTTGTTTATTTGCATTACTTTATTTCTTTTCTTTTGCCTATATTACAATCGAATTTTCATTTTCCTAACCCTTAGCAGAATATTTTTTAATGCAAATTTTTAAAACGTCAAAATTACCCTATCGGACTTGCTCCTTCTTCAGATGCTTGTAAAGCCAAAGGAAGGCGGGAATGAGGAAGAGATCTGCCATGACCCACGCTACAGGGTCGCCGAAGCAGACTCCCGTCCACGCCAGGGCTGGTACCAGCCAGAGACTCACACCGCATCTCGCTATCATTTCCATTACGCCACTCAGCATCGAAATTTGAACTTTGAGTTTTGACCATTGAACTTTATGATTAGTTTTTGTTATCCTAAAAATATAAAAAGGAGGATGCACTCTTTATTTGAGCGCATCTCCAATCTTCTGTTTGATTTGTGCCATTTTATTGCGGCGCTCGATGGAAAACGTATCTCCGTGGGCTTCCACATAATCGAAGAGCATGAAAGCCTTGTTCAGGAGTTCGTCTCTTGTGGGCTGTCCCACGGTATCCGCCTCGTGATAGTAGAGTTCGGCAAGCATGTCCATCTTGGAGAGTCGCTTCTCCTCGTTCTCTATTCCTGCCATCGCCTTCATCACGTCTTCTATGGTAGCGATGCTGTAGAAGGCGTAAGGGCCTACGTATTGATTGTAGAGTTCCCTGATCTTCTCACGTCTCACCTCCACCTCTTTCTTTTCGAGCATTCTTTCGAGTGCCGCCATAAACTCGCGAATCAACCGCTGTATGTAGTCTCGTTGTAGCATAAAATAGTCTTTATTTTATTCGTTGTTGTTGTTGATAGCTTCCACATACTCCCACAGTTTCTTGTAGAAAGGATGTTTCGTCATCGTGTCCTTGTTGCCCAGGATGATGAGCTTCATTCGGGCTCTCGTCATCGCCACGTTCATGCGGCGGAGGTCTTTCAGGAATCCGATCTGGCCTTCATCGTTGGAACGTACCAGGGAGATGAGGATCACGTCTCTTTCCTGCCCCTGGAAACCATCCACCGTGTTTACGCTGATGAGGCGGCGGTAAGGCTTGAAGAACTCATATTTCTTGATGAGTTTCTTGAGATACTGCACCTGGGCACGGTAAGGCGAAATGATGCCTACATCGATTCTTTCCTCCAAAACGCGCTGTTTGCCTATCTTGGTGAAGTATTCCGCCAGGGTGAGCAGGGTAAGCTCGGCTTCTGCCTTGTTGATGCGCCCGAAACTCTCGCCCACAAACTGCTCCTTGAAGTTCAAATCAGAATTCTGATTGGCTGCAGATACAGAAGATGATGTGGAAGCAGAATCCTCGGGAGCATCTTCTCCTTCTATCGTTATCTGATTCTCCTCGTTCGAAGTATCAATCCACGTTATCGGATGGTCATAATCCAATACGCTGCGGTATTTGATCTGAGGCGCACTCTCCACCTTGCCCCCGTAGAACCAGTCGCTGGAGAATCGCATGATTTCGTCGTTCATGCGGTATTGGATTTTCAGCAGGGTTACCACCTCAGGCTTGTTTTCGGCGATGCGCTCCATCAAGGTCTTGCCCAGTCCGGCTCTTAATGCCGCAATACTCTTTACGGTAGGCGGCAGCTGACAATGGTCGCCTGCCAGAATCACCCGGCTGGCTCTTCTCATCGGAATCCAGCAGGCAGCTTCCAAAGCCTGGGCAGCCTCGTCGATAAAGAGGGTACCGAACTTCATGCCTTCCAGCAGATGATGGGCTGAGCCTACCAGGGTACAGGCGATGACACGCGCCTCGCCAAAAAGTTCTGCGTTGATGCGGAGTTCTATCTCGGCGGCACGGCTCTTCAGCCTATCCATCTTCTGATGATAGTTTTCGCTACCCTTCTTCCTGTTCTTTCTTAATTCTCTGATTGCCTTGCGAATCGCCCAAAGCTGAGGGTAATCAGCATGGCTCTCAAAGCGGCGCTCGTAGGTGAAGCCCAGCATCTTGTCGTTTACGCGGGTTGGGTTTCCGATACGTAGCACGTTGATGCCTCTGTCCACCAGTTTTTCTGATATCCAGTCTACCGCCATGTTGCTCTGTGCACACACCAGAACCTGGCTCTCACGCATCAGGGTTTCGTTGATGGCTTCCACCAGGGTTGTAGTCTTTCCGGTTCCCGGAGGTCCGTGAACGATGGCCACATCCTTCGCCCAAAGCACCTCGTTCACAGCCCTTTCCTGGGTAGGATTGAGCCAAGGGAACTTCATCGGTTCGAAGGAAAATCTTCCTGCCTTCTGATGGGAATAGAATAAATCGCGGAGATAAGCCAGACGGTTGTTCTTCGCCTTCATCACGCGGTCCAAGGCCTCGAACATCAGTTTGTAGCTGGTTTCATCAAAGGATAGCTGTACGCCGATAGGGTCGGTTGACTGCTGAAGTTCGAGCAGAGGGGCAGAATCGGGTACGGTAACCACCATTCTGTCGCCATCTACATAACTCACGGTTCCGGTAAAGGAGAAATATTTAAGTTCTTCACTTCCTTCACTTCTAAAGAACATGACGGGGCGACCGAACTCAAAATTGTGCTCGATATCCTGGTCAGAGGTTCGGAAAACCTCTATGGCTGTCTGGTTCAGCGAATTATAAAAGCTCTTTCCCACCTGTAGCGGGAACCAGGCATCACCTCGTTTCACCTTCCGCTGCATGCCCATCTGTTCGGTAAGCTTGCGGAAGGCTTCTTTCTCGGTATAATACTCCAGCTGGAGCAGGGTGCGTTGCTGCAATAATGCCTGAATTGGTGAAATCTGTTCCATATAGGGTGCAAAAGTAGCGTATTTCTGCCGAATATGGAAAGAAAAAGAGATAAATATGTTTAAAGTTCCTGCTTTATTTATCCCAAAGCTGATAGTCGATTACCTTATTGTCGTTGGGCTGAATGCTGTCGCTTGCCGAAGATGCAGGTTCTTGGGCACTCTTCTCCAGATGATAATAACTCCCGGCCAGGGCTGCCAGTAGGGCGATGATGAGGGCACAGAGCAGGAGCAAGGCGTGGCGGTAACGGGGCGTACAGGACAGGCGTTGGCGCAGTTGGGCGATGTTTTGCGGACGGCTTTGCGGGTCGCGGCAACTACAGATTTCTGCCATCTTGCTGAGCGCCTTATCGCCCGTAGCCTTGGCCATGTCGCCCAGAACCATGCCCAGAGAATAAATATCGGCACGCGGTTCAGCCTTGGCAGCTGGTAGCATCTGTTCGGGAGCAATATAGCCCGAAGTTCCGGCTGGCGATTTCAATACGCAGAAAGAATCGCTATCCGAGAGACCGAAATCGATGAGTTTCACGTTCTGCCCGTTATGTGTAATCATGATGTTGGAAGGCTTCAGATCGCGATGAATCATCTGTTTGTTGTGCATGTATTCCAGCGCATCCATCAGCTGTCCTGCTATCTTGCGGGCGAGTTCTGCCGAGAGGGCATTCTTCTTGATGAGCTGCTCCAGATTATCGCCGTCAATATATTCCATCACCACTACCGTGCCCAGGTTGTCAACCTTTTCCAGGTCGATGGTACGGCAGATATTGGGATGTTCCAGCTGCTGGCCTATTTCAAACTCCTTGGCGAGTGCCTGGCGGTAAATAGGGGTGTAGAGAAAATCGTTCTTGAGACATTTCAACATGAAACGCTTGCCGTATTTGGTGGCTGTAAAGATGCGTGTATGGCCCGAAATAGACACGTAGCATTGGTGGAGATTGCTGAATGCATCCTCCACAGGCAAGGGGTTTGAATTGCTCATCTCCTTGCTGATATCCTCGGTAAATCCCGATGTCGTTTTCTTCTTCTTTTCTTCAGTTTCTTCCATGCTCACGGATTCCTCTTTTTCTTGATTACTGTTATTTTATTTCTCGTTGATGCTGATGACGGTAAGTCCGCCGTTTCTGCCGGCTACGAACGAGGCTGTACGCTCGCCGCCACGCTCGATGTAGGGCAGGTAGAGGGGCTGCTCCTTGATGAAACAGCCTGTTACGAAGCGGTCGCCAGGCTGCAGCTTGCTGTTCTCTGATTTTTCTATTTCATAGGTACTGTCGCCCAGATAGCGGAGCTGCAGCAGACGGTTGGGACTCCAACCGATAGAAACAAGAGAACCTTCTTGCAAATCGCTACTTACCAGCTGGTTTGCCTTGAAGAAGGAACTGTTGTACTTGGTGCTTGTCTTGAGCCAATGGGTAAATTCCATGTAGTTCCGATGACCGATATATTGGGAAAGCACATCGAGGGTTACCATGCGTGGCTTGTGATTGTCGCTCACATAACCATAGAGTCGTTTGAGGGTGGATGGCGAAATAGTTCCACTTGCTTTCTTCTCCAGATAGAGTGAAAACTCTTCGAAGTCGGTTGTCGTGGCAAGAATCTTGCCGTATTTCTGTTCTACGAGTGATTTGAGCTCTTCTATTTCGGGTGTTGTCATAATTTATCTTTTAATTATATGATTATTCAACATTTTTATTCTTCTACTATATGGGTGAATTTACCCCATATTTTATGGTTCTGATATTTCTTTTTCATGCCTGCAGGCACGTGGAGCACGCAGGTGGCGAAGAAGCCTTCTACCTTGTTGGCGAAGGCGTTTTCTTCGCAGTAAGGAATCATGGAAGCTGAAACATAAAGGTCGGTAAGCGGACTTCCGTCGAAGGCGTAGTTGCTGATTTGTTCTGTGTTGGCTCCCAGATACACTTTCGTGAGTTTCCGGCAGCCTTGGAAAACGCCTGTAGGAATCAGCTTGATGCCTGCCCCAAGATGTATTTCCTTTATCTGACTGTCCATGAAGGCGCCTTGACCTAATGTTTTGACGTTGTCTGACAGATAAAATGCCTCGATGCTGCATTCCTTGAAGGCGTAGGCGCCAATGGAGGTAAAGGCGGAAGGAAGGGTGTATTTGCCCTTCTTGCCCATCGGAAACCAGATGATTCTGTTGCTTTCTGCATTCAGCAGCACGCCGTCCTGACTCTTGTAGTTAGCGTTGGCAGGCGAAACCGTAAGGCTTCGAGCGCCGTGCATCCGCTGGAAGGGAGAATGCTGCCTGCTGAGGCAGGAATTTCTATCTCGCGGAGCGAAGTACAATCGGCAAATGCATCTTTCTCTATGGTGGTTGCATCGGCTGGGAGAACTACGTGGGTGAGTTTTTCGCAACCGGCAAATGTGCCTTGCACAATCTGGTTTTCTGCAGCTTCGTGATGATAAGGACCTACCATTCCGCCTGCTGCGAGGTGAACGTCGGTAAGGTCTATATCCGATAGCTTGCCGGGGGTGACTGCGTTATCGTTGTCGCGCCCCATCATCATTCTCATACAGCTGAGGTCTTCGCCGTTCAGGGTTCCGGCTATGGTCAGCTGGGTGTATTCGTAAAGATGGTTGCCCATCAGCTGGGGCAGTTCACCTGTTTCGTTTAGCGTAATGGCGTCGCTCGTATCATATTTGATGGCGGTTCCTATGGTTTCTCCTACCCTATTCCGGGCGAAAGGTTGGAATTCGTAGTGGGCATTCCGCTCCAGATTTCCGATGCGCAACTTGATTTTTCCCTTCTTTCCGTCAAAGTTTTCTACGATGCATTTCTGCTTGTTCTCCGGCTCGCCGGTCAGATAAACGTAGCATCCGGTTTCGGTCATCGGCTCGCCACCATCATCGGTTATTTCGTAGCTTACGAATGCGCTCATCGGTCCGTGACTCAAGAGGGTAGCCGACGATAGTTTCGGACTTATATTGGGCTGGGTGGTGAAACTCATCATGTTGCTGGTTGTGGTTGTTCGCCCGTTGTTGCCCTGCAGCATATAATAATAGGTAGTGCCCGCTTTGAGCCCCGTCAGAACCAGCGAGACGTCAGCTCCCTGGGCATGAACCTCGCTGGTATTGAGGTTCATGCTCTCCGAAGTGCCGTATCTGAACAGGAGTTTCGGCATTTCTGTTTCTCCCTCTATGGTGGCTGATCCGTTGAGGGTAGCCTCTGTTCGGGTGATGTGGGTCGCCTCTGTGGTTATCAGGTGCGGTTCCAGATAGGCAGGCTTATCGCTATTGCTGCAACCTGCCATCATCATGTTTCCTATCAGGAGGGCAAGAAATCTGATGCTGCGTAATATGCTTTTTATGTTCATTTCTTACTTCTTTTGTTTTCCGATTTTAATACCTATGCCGATGCTGCCCTGCCATTGTTTCCCGGCGATGGTGATGGCTGAGGCTGCGATGCTCACTCTGTTGAACGAGGCGAGCACACCCAGCTGGGCTGCGAAGCCTTTGTGGGTAAGGTCTTCGTTGAGCAGGTATCCGCCTCCGCTGCTCTCGGTCTGCTGCCAGGCTGTAGCGGCTTTGCCGTAGCCTACACCTTCGAAGAGACAGAAGCCATGCGTGATGTGGTGGATGGCTCCAGCGGTAAAGGTGTAGTTCTGGTGGCGTGTATTGCTGTATAATAAGGTTTGATGCTGCTGCCCGGCGTGAAACCTTCTTTGTTGCAGGTTCCCTCTGTGCTGCCTATGCTCTTGAGGTTGCTGCTGGCATGGATGAAGAAGCCGTGGCGGCGCATCAGGGCGAAGAAGAGACCATAGGACGGTCCGTCTTCATGAAGGGATAGCGTGGCGAGCGTGTAGAGGGCGAGTGACATCTTCTTACGTACTTGTGGGATGGCAATCGTATCTATTACCGTCTTTACCTCTACGATGGTGTCGTGCTTCTCCTGGATGATAGGAGTAGGCTTGGGCAGTTTCAGTTTCAGCTCGTAGGTCATTCTGCTTTCCAGCGGTTTGCTGAACCGGTAATCGCGGAGCACGCCCCATTCCGGATGCTTGATGGTGAGCAGTTTGGAGCCTTTAGGAAGATAGAGCCAGATTTCGCCCACTTTATCTTTTCGCGATACGATTCCGAGCGGGGTGGAGAAGGCAAAGTCGGAGGGTGCTTCTACCTTCACCAGGGCGCAAGGCTCATCGTTGAGGTCGCGCACGGGGGTGATAAAGGCACTCACGTCGTTGGGCAACAGGCGAAAACCTGCTACCGAAAACTCTTGTGCCTGAACGGATGCTGACCACAGGCTTAATATGAATAAGAGTATCATCATATTATTCTAAATTAAAATCTTGTATACTGATTACATCGTCTCCGCTATGTACGGTTCCTGCCGGTTGCCAGGTGCGCACGTGGATGAGTGGCATGGACGGGTTGCGGAAATCCCAGAGCAGAAAGAGATAGCCGTCGTCTGCGTAGCGGTCGCTCTTGTATTGCTGCCGGAGGGTGACGCCGTAAATGCCGTCCATCGTAGGATGGCGCATGATGCGGAATCCCGAGAATTTCAAGTCTATCTTCTGGTTGGCTGTAAATACCTTCGCCAGTCTTGAAATATAGTCTTTCTTCGAGTGAATGGCGTAGGTTACCTTTGCTTCAGCCTGACACTTGTTGTCGTTGGCTACTGGTTTTATCACGTTTCCTACGATGATGAGTGCCTTGTCGCTAAATACCTGTTTCAGGAAATCTAGATCCTTGGTGGTATAGGCTCTGCGGAAATGTTCGCAGTAGTTGAGGATGGTATGGCGGCGTCTGGCATCGGTCTCTGTGAGTTTGCCCTGCATGATTTTCGAGGCTTCCTTGTAGAAAGGATTCGACTGTGCCATCGTCTTGAGATTTACCTGCGAAAGATGGCTGGTCTTTCCTGCTTTTGGTGCATTCGCTTGCCTGCTTGCCTGTTCTTCCGGTTGGTAATCAGCCGCACTCTTCGTGCCTTCTTCCGTCTCTCCGTTCATCAGCATCTGCGCCTGCTGCCTGTTGGCTTCCGGAACCGCATTTTTATTGTCTTCTGTGAATACTACCATACCCTGGCGGTCGATAAATCCCTCTCTCTTAGAGTTTTGCTCGCGGAACCGGAGCTGCCCGTTGCGGAACCGGGTGTCTAGCAGACAGCCACGCAAAGGATGGTAAACAGCTCGTTTCCGTCTGCATCTTCTACCACGTATCGCTTGCCTTTCGCACCGTTGTCCTGTTCTACAAGTTCCAGTCCTTCGTTCACTCCGTATCGGATTTCCTGACAGTCGCCTTTATAAACGGCAGAGGGCAGCAGCCACAAGGCTGCCACCCATCCTCCGAGAAGGAATGCTAGAAGGGATAATATCAATACCGTCTTCTTCATTTATAATTCTATGTATTCTTATCATTCATAGCCCTTCGGGAGAAAGGCTTTCTTATTTATTTCCCCCAGTTCTGAATCTCGCCGCCTATCTCTATCTTCACCTGGTCTGGGTTATCAGAAATAATGAAGTTGACAAGATGTTCGGTTCCGGGTTTAAACCAGAAACTGCTCTCGTAGAGATAACTTACACCTTTCATTACCACCTCGATGAGTGGTCTTCGGTTTTCGATGCGTTGAGGCACGATGATGGCCGAGTAGATGTAGTCGCTCTCCTGATGGGCGATGATGCTCTGCTGGGTTCCTTTCACATAACGGGTTGCCACGCCTGCCTGAAGGTCGATGGTGGCTGTAGGTACCGTGCTGTGGATGGTTACCTGGGCATGGGTAGGCATGTCTCCCTCAAAGTCTTCGCCCTTGATCAGACGTATCTTGATCTTGCTCATGATGTGCTTGAAGTTGAGGCTGATAGGGGAGTTGGATGCCTGGATGTCCTTGCTGGTGGCAAAGAGCAGGTCGCTTGCCTCGTAACCGCCGGGTGCAGTTGCCGTCTTCGGGGTACTCTGGTCGAGGGCTACGCTGAAAGGCTGGTCTGTCGTGTTGCTTACGCCCTGTATGTATGGGTAGTAAGCGTAGGCGTTGTAGGTGCCTTCGTTCCAATAGAGGGTGCGTGCGGCTTCCCATTTGCTGCCATCGTAGGTGAGCGCTTCGTTGTTCACGAGATTGCCGCCTATTTCGAGTGGAGCCTTGCTTTCTGCCACGTAGAGACCTATCTTGTCGTTTGACTCGAAACTGGTTGCCGTGGCACGGCTCTGGCCGGGATAGTTTACGGCAAAAGTCATCGGCGTAGATTGGGCATCCTTGTAGCGGGAGGTTGTTTCCACCTCCTCGCTACATGAAACCATTCCTAATATAGCCAACGCAAAACTGGCGTATCTTATTATATGTTTCTTCATTTTTTTTCTTGTTTTAATGGTCCATATTCTGATTTACCTTGCCTCGCTCTTAGCGACGCTTTCTAACCTTTGCCATTTTCAGCGGACTGCCTTTATGGAAGACTGGAGCATGCTGGTAGGTTCCGGATGTGCGTTGGTCGCCATTGCCGCCGAAAGCACGGCTCTCTACGATTCCCGCATCTCGCTTGTCGTTCTTCACGAAATCTTCGAAACTGTAGGTTTCTCCGGCATAAGCTTGATGCGCTTCACGATACTCTCACGGCTGATGGTGCTGTAGTAAGGAATATCGTTGTTCATGCAGGAGTTCGGCTCCGAACGGAATACGCCTCGGTTGTGCATGTAGCCTCCCTCGTAGATGTCTACGATGTCGCTATATCGGTCGTCGAAAATCAGATGACTCCAACCTACGCTATGCATCTTGCCGGTAAGTTCCAGGTTATCAAACCAACCAAGCGATTTGGCTGCGTTGAATTCAAAAACGTGTCCGCAGCAGGTGCAGTCGCAGAAATCGATGAAGGCGTTGTGATAAATGTACTCATCGCCCAACTTTCCGAATCCGTGTCCGCCTGCCTCATGCTGGATGACGCCGCGGGTATCGAGCGGATAACCGTAGGTACTCTGCGGACAGAAAGCAATAGCCGAACCATCTTCCCACATCTGGCAGATGCCGCCGTAATCGGTAGAATTAGGAACCATGATGATCAGGGTCTGATTCAGATTGCCCTTGTTGACGGTTGGAGCGCCCAGAGCATAATCGAATACTTCTTCATAATCTGCTTTCAATCCTACGCCACCGGTAAAGGTGGTATTGAATCGGTTGTAGCGGATGGTGTTCACGGTTCCTACGCCCGATTCCGTAGAAAGCGGAATGGCGGTATAAACGTTGAAGTAATCACGGTAAGTCTTGTAAGGCTCGATACCGAAGAAATACTCCACTTCCTGCTTGATATCATTCAGATATTTGCCGCTGGCAATATCCTTTGCGTTAAAGCCGTCGCCGAGCAGCACGATATTGATTCCACCATTATTGCCCTTGGTAGCCTTCTGCAGGGTAATCCATTCGTCCTCGCCATATTCATAGCCATATTGGGTAACGCTACATTCGTGGGTATAGTCTTTGTCTTTCAGGCGGAATACCACCTTTCCATCACGACTATCAGCATTCTTAGCCATTCCCTTGATGGTCAAAGTAACTTCTGTCTTCTTGTTGCCGCTGGCAGGAGAAACCTCACACCAGTCTGGCTTGCTTGCTACTTCCCATTCGCCCTCGGCGTTAATCACCAGTTTCTGCTTATGCTCCGTGCTCAAGGCGCAGGCTACAGATGGACGACAAACGAGCTCGTGGTGAGCTGCGATTCGCTTGAAGTCGCACCAGCCTGGTGCTGCCTGATACTGGGAAATGGCAGATTCAGGAACTTCGAGAGTGAAGTTATCCTTGGCTACGCCGTTGAAAGCTCCATTCTGAACGTATGGAGGTAGAGTGCCCTTGCAAACGATAGAGTTGATTCCATAACAATTTGCAAAAGCGCCACCTTCATCATTATAGCTAGCTTCATATCTGATGGTTTCCATGCTTTCAGGAAAAACAAGTCCCTCGATACTTCTGCATTGTGCAAAAGCTCCTGCTCCAATACTTTCAAGGCCTTCTGGAAATTCAAGGATACCCATAAGACGCCAGTTGTATGCAAACGCTTTGTCACCTATGGCGCTTAAATGTTTTGGTAAAATTAATTCGCCGGAGAAATCATTATTGTAGAAAGCTCCATTTGAAACAGTCTTCAAATCTTTAGGAAGCTTTAGCTCTCCTTTGAATCGGCATCCTGAAAAAACATCATTAGAAATATTAATAATGCCATCATGTAGTTCTAGTGTTCCATTAAAACCGCAATCTTGAAATACCGCAGATGGAATACTTTTAATACCTTGAGGAATAGATAAAGAACCTGTAATGTTATTGCATCCTTGGAATGCACATACTCCTAATCTTTTAAGTTTCGATGGTAATTTTAATTCTCCATATAAGCCTTTGCATCCTGCAAAGCAATAACCTCTAATGAGTTCAACGTTATCTGGGATGACTAGATTTCCTGTTAAATTAGAGCATCCTTGAAATACTCCTCCATAATAATCTGTTCCTTCGTCTGCCGTTTGATTATTTGCAGCATTTCCTGCTGTTCCTAAATATTTGAGAGTTCTTGGGAGGGATAATGTACCATTTAAGGAGGTACATCCGTTAAAGGCACCTCTTTGAACTTCTATAACACCTTCAGGAATAATCAATGAACCAGATAAGTATTTGCACCCATAGAAAGCATTTGCTCCGATAGAAACTAATGTGTCTGGTAAAACAAGTCGTGTTAGGTTTTCATTTCCTCCCAGTTGTGAATTTCTGTAGAAAGCACTACATGGAATTTGGTCATCTAAAATATCTCCTTCTCCTATTTGTACATGTCCATACCCTTTAATTCTTACTTCTTTGAGGTTTAATGCCTGTAAAGAAGTCATAGAATCTCTCATGAAATAGAAATCGCGAGAATCAATCTGTCCTGTAATCTTGAGATTTCGAACCAGGGTATAGTCCTTATTGGCCGCAGTAATGGCTTTCTTCAAACCTCCAGGAGTAGAGTTGATGACAATATATTCCTTTGCTGTTGCATCATGGCTCACGAGATCATTCTCCCAAGGAGTAATGCTTTCGCTTACCAAAGTAAGCTTGTAAGCGCCGCTTTCGGTCTGCTTATCTACTTTGATACCGAAGTTCATCATCTTGCCAGATACATAGGTAAATGCCTCGTTCTTAGTGAACTTATAAGGTACGCCGCCGATGGTGATGCTGAAGAGGGTTGTGCCGGCAGCCACGGTTTGAGGAACCACGATGGTGCGCCACTCGTCGTTAGTACGAGATGGGATGGTCATGGTGTTCTCTACAGCACCTGCTGTCTTGATTTCGCCAGTAGAAAGGTTGATGCTTGCCTTGCGGGCTACGTTGGCTGTCAGAACAATCTTCTCCAGATTCGCCCATTCGCCCTCAGCAAAGCCGGAACCCTGAATCAGGGTAACGCGGGCATTAGACATGCGATGCGCCATAGGCAAACGGATTACGCTGGTGGTAGGAGCCACATCTGACACTTTGCCCCAGAGAAAATCGCTCGCTTCGTAGCCACCCATTTCGCCATTCTCGGTTGCCTTGCTCTGGTCTTTCTGTACTTCAAACTGATAATCCTCTATGCTCTCAGGGTTGGAAAACGGATAGTAACCATACACATCAATATGCGTATGCTTGTCTTTCCAGAAAAGGTCATATGCGGAGTTCCACTTATAGTTAGGCTCATCGAAAGTGTGGCGCACATTATCGCCACGGTTGCCGTTTACCTTCAAGGTTCCAGGCTTGTTTCCCTCGTAATCTACGATATAAACGCCCATCACGTCGCCGTTGCAGAAACCGTTGTCGTTGACGCGGGTTACGGCAAGCTGGTCGATATCGCCCGAGAGTTGGATGCGGTTGCTGTCGTGCTGCTCGGTCTTGTCGCCGAAGAAGTCATCGCTACAGCCTGTCAGAAGCATGGCTCCTGCCGCAAGCAGATATAATAAGGTATGTTTTACTCTTTTCATAAATAATTCGTTTTGGGGAGATGACTTTTCTCTAGAAGAAAGATCATCTCGTATTATTTCTAGGATAGAAAATCGTCTGTACTTTTTTATTCGGCTGTACCACCATAGTCGATACCGTCGTCTTCCCACTTGCTGATGTTTACATTCACGCCGTTGCTGGTCTTGCTGAGCGTAACGGTAAACTTATGCTTCTTGCCAGCCTCGAAAGCGGAAAACTTGGATGACTTAGGAAGATTGAAATCTCTGCCGTCAACATTTACGGTAATGAGATTTCCTTCGCCTACGGCTTGCGGAATGATGAGCGCCTTGTAGCTGTTGCCTTCTTCCTTGAGCGGAATGAGGTCTGTATCATCGCCCTTGGCTGTTACGGCACCTGTAGAAAGATTGGCTGTAGCCTGTGTCTTTAAGCGGTTGATCTTTACGCTAATCTTGGCTGCAGCAAGCGAAGCCTCTGTAAATCCGTTTCCTGCCACGAGTTTGATAATCATCTGGCTCAACACGTGTTTGGCGTCTATCTTCACGGCGCTTTCTGTAGGAGTTGCATTTGTAGTCTTGCCTATCAGAAGTTCGCTAGCCTTGTAGTTCTCGGTTGTACTCTGGTCTGTATTTACAGTCCAAGGCATCGCCTCTATGTTGCTGATAGAACTTGTATATGGATAATAAATGTAGAAATCGGCGGGGGTGCTGTTGTCTTTCCAGTAGGTTGGAGTTGCAGCCTTCCAGGTTCCATCATAGGTGAATTTCGTGTTGTCTATATAGTTACCTGTCGTTTGGAGTGTTGCGGCAGAGCCGTCGGCTTGATGGTTGACGACAAACAGGCCTATCTGGTCGCCCGCTTCGAAAGCCAGATCTGTGGCACGGCTTTGTATCGAAGTGCTGATGTTGATAGGTACTTTTGCTGCAGGGGCAGGCTTTTGTGTCGGGTCCAGTTCGGAACTGCCACCAGAGCATGCTGTTAATGCGAGTAGCATGCTCCCTACGATTGCTAGATGCTTCTTCTGTTTCATGATTTCTTTGTTTTTTATGATTACTTTTCCTAGGTGTATCTGGAACTGTCAGTTTCATTTACTCTGCAAAGGTATGAAAAAATGTGGTATTATACAAGTTCATAATGGTCCATATATAGAAAAAGTTGCTAAACAACATATTTTCAGAGGGTAAACGGAGGGTAAACTCAAAGCAAGAAGGCAGTTTCCTGCATGTAGGAAACTGCCTTTCTCTTCAAAGTGGGGATTGCCCCGTCTGTTATCTGATGATTTTCATTACATCTTCGATGGTGCGGTTGAATGGTCCGTTGTGCTCCAGCTTGATGGTACACATGGCTGCCGCAAACTTGCCGGCTTCTACCGGATTGGCTCCCTGCAGGCGCTTGTAGAGATAGCCTGCCGAATAGGTATCGCCGCATCCGGTAGCATCTACTACTTCATGAGGAGGATAGGCTGGAATGTCGTAGAACGTATCATCTACATAAACCAGCGAACCCTCGCTACCTAGGGTGATGATAACCTCGGCTACGCCCCAGGCATGAATCAGCTTGGCGGCTTCCTTCGGGTCCTTCAGTCCGGTAATGGTCTCCATTTCGGTCTCATTCACCTTCAGATAATAGGTGTTCTTGAGCACATCGAGCTTGTCCTTCCAGTCGATGGCGTAAACTTTCTCGTCTCTCACCTCGCGCAGATATCCCTGCACATCGATGGAAACTTTTCCCTTCTTGGCAAGAAAGGCAACCACTTCTGGCGAGAAATCATCGCTCAGCAGACTGCCCAGGTGGAAGACCTTGGCCTCTACATGCTCCAGCTGCTGGATGGTGAAAGGATCTGCCTTGGCAAGCACACGCTGCTTACGGTCGTTAGGATTATCGCCATAAATATTCTCGAAGAAAACCGTATTGCGCGATGGGTTCAAGGTGACGTCTATTCCAGCCTTGAGCATCTTTTCAACCGGTTCCTTCTCGGTAGGATCCATCGCCGTAATGAGCGAGAAACTTACATCATTTGGCAATTGGTTGATGGCGTAGGCAAAATAAAAAGAGGTGCCGCCAGCCATGTAAACCGTACTGCTCGGGGTCACGATTTTATCTTTTGTTACGTGCCCAATACAACAAATATCTTTCATTCTTATTTCATTTTGCGGATGCAAGGTACTGCAAATCGAGAATAATACAAAAAAAAATGGGAATTATTTTGTTTTGTTCGCATTTTAATGTACCTTTGCATCAAGAAAAAGCAATTTTAAAATATTATCTAGAATAGATATAAAGAAACATTATGTGGTTTGATAATTTAATCAACGTACATTCGGCGGTGCAAGGCATCGTCATCCTGTCTTTGATTTGTACTTTGGGTCTTGCTCTCGGCAAGATTCATGTCAAAGGAATCTCCCTTGGCATAGCTTCGTATTCTTCGTGGGTATTATAGCGGGTCATCTCGGTCTCTCTATTGACCAGAACATGCTGGAGTTTGCAGAAAGCTTCGGTCTTACCATGTTTGTGTATGTGCTGGGTCTTTATGTGGGTCCTAACTTCTTCGGTTCGATGCGTCACGAAGGCATTTCACTCAATCTCTGGAGTCTGGCAGTCATCCTGGTGGGAACCTTGTTCTCGCTCGGCTTGTGCTGGATTTTGCCAATCAGTCTGCCTGATATGATGGGCATCCTGTGTGGCGCCACAACCAATACGCCTGCCCTTGGTGCTGCCCAGCAGGCGTTGCAGCAGTTGGGCTTGCCTAGCGAAGGTGCGGCTCTGGCTGTGCCGTTACTTATCCGTTGGGTGTTGTGGGCGTTATCCTGGCGATGATGCTCTTGCGCAAACTCTTTGTGAAACCGGAAGATCTGGAGATTCGCAAAAATGATGATGACGACCATACGTCTGTCGGACAATACGTAATCGTGAATCCTGCCCTGAACGGCAATACCATCGCAGAGATTACGATGATGACGCATCGCAAGTTCATCATCTCCCGTGTGTGGAGAGGCGAACAGGTGATAGTTCCTCAGGCTGATACGGTTCTTCATACGAATGATAATGTGCTCGTGGTTACCAATAAGGAAGAGGTCTCGGCGATGCAGATTCTCTTCGGAAAGAAGGTGGATAAGGAGTGGAATAATGATAAGGTAGACTGGAATGCGATTGATGCGAAGGTAGAAAGCCGCATTATCGTTGTTACCCGTCCGGGACTGAACGGCAAGCGCCTGGGCAGTCTGCAGATGCGAAATTCCTATGGCGTGAATGTGAGCCGAGTGCTTCGTGGTGATATCCGTCTGCTGGCTACCGATGATCTCCGTCTGCAGTACGGCGACCGCCTGACGGTAGTTGGCGACCCTACGAGTATCGACCATGTAGAGCTGTTCCTGGGTAATGCCGTAAAGACTCTGAACGAGCCAAACCTCGGCGCCATCTTCCTCGGAATCATTCTCGGTCTTGCTGTGGGAACCATTCCTCTGGATATTCCTGGAATGACGGCTCCTGTACGTCTGGGTATTGCTGGCGGTCCTATCGTGATGGGTATTCTGATTGGTGCGCTCGGTCCTCGTGTGCATTTCATCTCTTACATGACGCGAAGTGCGGGTCTGATGCTGCGAGAACTGGGTCTTGCCCTCTATCTCGGTTGCTTGGGTTTGGCAGCTGGTGGACAGTTCTTCCAGACGGTAGTCCGTCCGGAAGGTTTGATGTGGGTAGGCATCGGCTTCCTCATCACGGTTGTGCCTGTGGTTATCGTAGGTCTCATCATCCTGAAGACCAAGAAGTATGACTTCGGCAGTATCTGCGGAATCCTCTGTGGAAGTATGGCGAATCCGATGGCGCTTACTTACGCCAACGAGGCGCTGGATGGCGATACGCCAAGTATCAGTTATGCTACGGTTTATCCGCTCGGCATGTTTATCAGAGTGGTGATAGCTCAGGTTATCGTGATGTTCTTTGTCTGATGTTACGATGTTTTCATCTGTTTCTGCGGATTCTGTCATCCGCAGATATGAAGAAAGGCTGGTTTCGGTTAGAAATCAGCCTTTCTTGTTACAGTCATTTTCTTTCCCGTCATCGGGTGCTCAAATGTGATTTCCTCTGCATGAAGATGCAGTCTTGTTGCCGGCTCGTTGCCATAGAGCGGATCGCCGATGATAGGGGCATTCAGACCTTCCTGATGAGCACAATGCACTCTCAGCTGGTGCGTTCTGCCCGTTTTAGGATAGAGCGCCAGGCGAAGATGGGTATCGTCAATACGCTCTAGAACCTCGTATTCTGTAATGGCTTCCTTGCCCTGTTCGCGGTTTACCATTTGTCGTGGACGGTCTAGGAAATCTGCTATCAGGGGAGCGAGATGTAACCTCTTCCGCCTTCAGCTTCTTTCAGAATCCGGTTGCACGATTCCTTGTCTTTTCCGCAAACGATGGCTACGTATTTCTTCTGAACCCGATGATTCAGAAACTCCTTCTGCAGGCGATGATAGGCAAATTCGGTCTTGGCAACAATCATCAGTCCGCTTGTTGCCATGTCCAGACGATGGACGATGAGCGGACCGGTAGCTTCCTGATATTTCCTGCGCATCAGAGCGTAGACGGAAGGCTGGGCTGCATCTTTCCCCGGAACCGAGAGTAAACCTTCGGGCTTATAGATGACTGCCAGTTCACGGTCTTCGTAGAGCGTTTCCACCTTATTATATATAGTAGTTTCGGTCTGTTGGGTTTCAAAGACTGTTTTAGGCAGCATCCAATGTAGTATCGGTTTGCATTTTCCGTTGCAGGCAGGATAAAACTGAAGATGATGTCTGATTTCTTCTTTCGGACTCTCTCCCCACCAGAACATCGCCATCTGCAGAGGCTTGTAGCCATGCTGGTAAGCGTATTGCAGGAGTTTCGGCTCGCAGCATTCCCCACTTCCGGCAGGTGGAATCTTAACCGCCTCGTCCTTGAAAATCTCCAGCAGATCCTTGGTTTCTCCTTCCGCATTCAGCATCTGGAATTTCGAAAACAGCCATTGCTGAAGTTCTTCAGATAACTGTTTGCGGAGCTGTTTCGCACTTTTCAAATCCTTTTCGTAGTTTTCATATAGCGTTTCGTACGCCGTCTTTTCGTTTATCGACTTTTTCAGTCTCTTCAGTTCTGCCTTCATAAACTGGCTCTCTTTTATCATCGCTTTCTCCTCTTCCTCGCTCAGGGGCGTTCCTGCCGAAATGGCTTCCTGGCGCCTTGCATCTCGCTTTTCCTTTGCTTCTTTTATCTTTGTCTGATAGTTTGCGATAACTTCCTGGCGCTTTTGCTGCAAATCATCAATCAGGCTTTTCCCCTTTATCAGGGTTTCGTTGGCTTCAATCTGTCTGATTTGCTGGTTCAATTCCGAAATCTCAGCCTCATGTACCTTGAAATATCCGTCTGGTTGTAGATAATCGAATACGGCTGGCACAAAACCTTCCCAGTCGCTTCTGCCGCCAATCTGTCCGCTATAAGCTCTCAGATAGCCGATCTTACTGTTGTCGGCTTCTACGATGAGTACGCCGAACATCTTTCCACGGTCTATTTCCTCCCGCCAGTCGTTTCGCTGTGAGAGTTCATTCTGCAACTCTCTGCATGCTTCGATGCAGAGCGGATGAGGTTCGTAGCTGAATGGATTGTTCATCCTTTCAGGTATATTTTGGGGGTCGATATTTTTTAATAATTGCATTTCCATACTACAAAGGTACACTTTTTATTGCTTTTCTCTTTTTTTT
>ENA-OQHU01000041-OQHU01000041.1-human-gut-metagenome-genome-assembly--contig:-NODE-41-length-22898-cov-2.139520_pt1 | contig 22898 bp, 23 predicted proteins | sample MGYA00242568_ERZ504729 | MGnify/ENA primary metagenome ERZ504729 (study PRJEB26092, sample SAMD00036223) | human gut metagenome | host: Homo sapiens | study: EMG produced TPA metagenomics assembly of... | reverse complement strand
ATCATGCCATGATACTGAGTTATTTTTTTTTAAGTTTGCAACTTATTAATAATATAATTTTGTATGGGGGTCGAATTGCGGATAAGCGACTATCGGCCCAAGAAACTCGAATCATAAACTAAACAAAGTGACATGATGGACTCTCAAGAAAAAGCTCTGTTGCAGCAGAGCACCCTGGAAGACCCTGCCAAGAAGGCTTATGCCACCAAGCAGGAAGTGCTCGAAAGAGTAAAGGAAATCGCTCATAGCAGCGAAAATCCAAACAAGGAGGAACTCGACCTACTCAAGACTACTTTCTACAAGATTCATCTCGCAGAAAGAGACGCACAGATGAAAGAGTATCTCGCAAAAGGCGGTGACCCAGAGAAGTATATCCTTCTACCGGATGACACCGAAGAAGCCTTCAAGGCTGAGATGCAACTCATCAAGGAGAAAAGAGCCAAGATCTTCCTGGCACAAGAAGAAGAAAAACAAGATAATCTCCGCAAAAAAGAGGAAATTATCGAAAAGATAAAGGCCATGACCACCTCACCGGAGGAGGCCAACAAATCATATCAGGACTTCAAGGCCTTGCAGCAGGAATGGAAGGAAATCAAAAACATCCCTGCAGACAAGGCAAACGAGGTATGGAAGAACTATCAGCTCTATGTAGAGCAGTTCTACGACATGCTCAAGTTGAACAGCGAAGCTCGCGAATATGACTTCAAGAAGAATCTTGAAGCCAAGACCCAACTCTGCGAGGCTGCAGAGAAACTCAATGAGGAAGAGGATGTTATTTCTGCCTTCCACCAGCTTCAGGACCTCCACCAGCAATATCGCGAAATCGGTCCTGTTGCCAAGGAGTTGAGAGAGCAGATTTGGGAACGTTTCAAGGCTGCTAGCACTGTTATCAACAAGAAGCACCAGCAGCACTTCGAAGACCTGCGTGCCAAGGAAGAGGAAAACCTCGCCAAGAAAACTTCCCTCTGCGAAAAGGTAGAGGCTGCCAACCAAGGAGAATACAAGACTGCCAAGGACTGGGAAAAGGTTACCCAGGAAATCATAGAGATTCAGAAAGAGTGGCGCACTATCGGTTTTGCCCCTCAGAAGATGAACGTCAAGATTTTCGAGCGTTTCCGCATCGCCAACGATAAATTCTTCAACAAGAAGGCAGAATTCTTCAAAGGATTGAAAGATACCTACTCTGCCAATCTCGAAAAGAAACAGCAACTCGTAAACAAGGCAAAGGAACTGGCTGACAGTACAGACTGGAAGAAGACTGGCGACAAGTTCATCGCTCTTCAGAAAGAATGGAAGAAGGTGGGTACCGTACCTCACAAACAAGGCGAATTGCTCTGGAAGGAATTTCTGGATACCTGCAACAAGTTCTTTGAAGCCCGCAACAAGCAGAATGCCGGTTCACGCAGCGAGGAACATGCTAATCTGGACAAGAAGCGCAACATTATTGCCCAGCTCAAGGAACTTGTAATTGCAGAGATTTCAGACAACGATTTCCAAAAGAAGCTCAAAAATCTTGCCAAGCAATACAGTGCAATTGGACACGTTCCTTTCAAAGAGAAAGACAAGGTCTATAAAGAGTATCATGAGGCTATCGATGCAGCCTACAAGAAACTTCACGCCACCAACGCAAAGCGCCACTTCGACAACTTCAAGAACAACCTGAAGAATGTTGCCAAAGAAGGCGGCAATGCACTCGGCAATGAGCGTGGTAAACTCTTGCGCCGCTACGACCAGTTGCGCATCGAGATTACTACCTACGAGAACAACCTCGGTTTCTTCAATACGGCCAGCAAGAAGGGCAACAGCCTGGTAGAAGAAATGAACCGTAAGATTGAGAAACTCAAGGCTGACCTCGAAATGGTAAAGCAGAAAATCAAGGCTATTGATGCCGAGAAGAAATAAATACAATAAACCCCAGGGCGAAAGCTCTGGGGGTTATTGTTATGAATACTCCATAAAACAGAATTCCTATAAACAAAAAACATCTTTCATTACTGAAAGATGCCTTACCGTATGAGTTGGGATACCCGGACTCGAACCAGGAATGACAGGACCAGAATCTGTAGTGTTACCATTACACCATATCCCAATATCAGCAAACAAGATGTTCTTTTCTTAATTGCGAGTGCAAGGTACTAGTTTTTTTGAACCAACAAAATTTTTCGGCACTTTTTTCTAAAAAAAGCGCAATTTCTTTAATTTTCCACATTTTTTTTGCCTTTTAAGTCGATTTTCCATTATAATAATGTATCTTTGCAGAAAAATAGAGAATATAAATTAAGTAAGAAAGAAAAGATAAATGAACACAGTTAAACAACTCGTAGAGACTATTAAAGAAGGTATACAAGAAAAGAAAGGTCAAGACATTGTTATCGCCGACCTGACAGAAATCGATGGAAGCATTGCCAAGTACTTCATCATCTGCCAGGGAGGAAGCCCTACTCAGGTTGAAGCTATCGCAGGTTCTGTAGGAGACATCGTGCGCAAGAACCTGAAAGAAAAACCTGTAAATGTAGCTGGTCTCGGCAACGACCAGTGGGTGGCAATGGACTTTGTTGACGTATTAGTACACATCTTCCTTCCGGAAGTACGTGCTTATTACGACCTCGAACATTTATGGGAGGATGCAAAGCTTACCCATATACCTAATCTAGACTAGTCAGTCTCTCCCATCCTACATGATGAATCAGACATTGTTTTTCGACTAAAAGTTATACATATAAAATAAAATGGAACAAAGCAATAATATGAAGCCTCGTGGCAATGGCGGACCAAAGATGCCACGATTTAATATGACCTGGCTTTTCACCATCTGCCTCATCACCATGATCATCCTCTTCTTTACAGGAGGAGGCGATGCGATTGGAGGCAGCGCTGCCAAGGAAGCCACATACACCCAGTTCAAACAGTATGTAGACAAGGGTTATGTGCTCAGTGTTGTGGCCAATAAAACAGAAAGCACCCTCAAAATATACATCAACCCGAAATATACGCGCGATGTATACAATATGCCGGCAAAGTCTGTAGGTCCTAACCCATACGTAAAAGTACAGTTCGGCTCGGTTGACGAAGTGGAACGCTATGCCAACCAGATGTTGAAGGAAAAGAAGATACGCTCCTTCAGCTACGACAACCAGAAGGATAACGACTTCTTAAGCACGCTCTTCAATCTGGCACCTCTGCTCTTCTTCGTATTCTTCATCCTTTGGATGTCTGGAAGATTCAGCGGCGGTATGGGCAGCGGCGGTATGGGCGGCGGCATCTTCAGCGTGGGCAAAAGCAAAGCTAAGATGTACGAAAAGGGAAATGCCATCGGCATCACCTTTAAGGATGTGGCCGGACAGGAAGGTGCCAAGCAGGAAGTGAAGGAAATTGTAGACTTCCTGAAAAACCCACAAAAATATACCGACTTGGGTGGTAAGATTCCAAAGGGAGCCCTTCTCGTAGGCCCTCCGGGAACTGGTAAGACCCTCTTGGCTAAGGCTGTTGCCGGCGAGGCTGGCGTACCTTTCTTCTCTATGAGCGGTTCCGACTTCGTTGAAATGTTCGTAGGTGTAGGTGCCTCACGTGTACGCGACCTGTTCCGCCAGGCTAAAGAGAAATCACCTTGTATCATCTTTATCGATGAGATTGATGCTGTAGGCCGTGCCCGCAGCAAGAACCCAGCCATGGGTGGTAATGATGAGCGCGAGAACACCTTGAACGCTCTCCTTACAGAGATGGATGGTTTCGGTACCAACAGTGGTGTCATCATCCTTGCAGCTACCAACCGTGTAGACATGCTCGACAGCGCCTTGCTCCGTGCCGGACGTTTCGACCGTGAAATTCACGTAGATCTCCCTGGTTTGAACGAACGTAAGGCTATCTTCCTGGTTCATCTCAAACCTATCAAGATAGACGAAACAGTAGATGTTGATCTACTGGCCCGTCAGACTCCTGGTTTCTCGGGTGCAGATATTGCCAACGTTTGTAACGAGGCAGCCCTCATTGCTGCACGCCACGACAAGAAGGCTGTGTGCAAACAGGATTTCCTCGATGCAGTAGACCGTATTGTAGGCGGTCTGGAGAAGAAGACTAAGGTGATGACTGCCGACGAGAAGCGTAGCATCGCTCTCCACGAAGCAGGCCACGCAACCATCTCATGGTTCTGCCAGTATGCCAACCCTCTCATCAAGGTTACCATCGTGCCTCGTGGTCAGGCTCTCGGTGCTGCATGGTATCTGCCAGAAGAGCGCCAGATAACCACCAAGGAACAGATGCTCGACGAGATGTGTTCATTAATGGGTGGACGTGCCGCAGAAGAACTCTTCACCGGTCATATTTCGTCAGGAGCCATGAACGACCTGGAGCGCGCCACAAAGAGTGCTTATGCTATGGTAGCTTATCTCGGTATGAGCAAGACGTTGCCAAACATCTGCTTTTACAACCGGAACGAATATGCATTCCAGCGTCCGTACTCTGAGTCTACAGCCCGCGAGATAGACCAGGAAGTTCTGAAGATTGTCAACGAGCAGTATACTCGTGCCAAGAACATTCTGATGGAGCACAAGGAAGGCCACAATGCCTTAGCAGAACTTCTGATCAAGAAAGAGGTGATTATGGCAGAAGACGTAGAACATATCTTTGGCAAACGCCCTTGGTTGAGCCGTTCGCAGGAAATCATGGAAGACGAACAGCCTAAGATAGACGATGACGCCGTAAAGGAACTTCCTGAAGTTCAGGCTGCCATCAAGGAGCATGAAGAGAACCAGAAGAAGAATGCAGATTCTGATGAGACTTCCAAGAAGGATGAAGGTTCGGAAGAAAACAAGAACGAATAAAACAAACCGATATGACTGACAAACAGAAGAATCTAGTGATAAGATCCATCACAGGCGTATTTTTCGTGATGTGCATGGTATCTTGCTTTCTCAATCCCAGGGCAATGGTTATCCTGTTCGCCCTCATTACCGGATTGAGCATCTGGGAGTATTGCGGACTGGTAAACCAGAAGGAGAATGTTACGGTAAACCGTTTCATCAGCACCGTGGCGGGTGTTTACTTCTTCCTTGCCGTGGCTGGTTTCCGCATGGGCATTGTGGGCAATTTTGTGGTTTTCGTACCTTATCTGCTCACCATCCTCTATCTCTTCATCAGCGAACTGTATACAGGCAACAAGGATGCCATCAACGATTGGGCTTACACTATGCTCTCTCAGTTGTACATCGCCTTGCCTTTCTCGATGATCAATGTATTGAGTTTCAAGACATCAGCTTTCGATGGCCAGATACATTACGACATGCTGTTGCCTTTGAGCATTTTCATTTTCCTCTGGACCAATGATACCGGTGCCTATTGCAGCGGTTCGCTTTTCGGCAAGCATAAGCTCTTTCCTCGCATCAGTCCAGCCAAGAGTTGGGAAGGCAGCATAGGCGGAGGCATATTCGTACTGATAGCAGCAGGTATCATCGGCTATATCGCCAACGATGGCGAAGCCCACCGTCTCAGCATTCTCGGTTGGGAAGGTTTAGGTCTGGGTTGTGGTATTCTTCGGCACAGTGGGCGATCTGGTAGAAAGCCTCTTCAAGCGTACCCTCGGAGTAAAGGATAGCGGCAACATCCTGCCAGGACATGGAGGCATGCTCGACCGCTTCGACTCTTCGCTCATGGCGATACCGGCAGCAGTAATCTACCTATACACCATCCAGTTGTTTGGATAATACATCTTTTATGAGATAAAGGCCAAACCTTAGTTTGGCCAAGCACAAAGAAAGGCAGGGATCTTCCTACAAAGCAGAACCCCTTGCCTTTTTTTTCATATCACCATAAAAAACACAAGTAGCTTCGTTGGCTTACGAAAGTACTTGCGATAAACTATGCTGTTATCTGTTATATTTCTTCAGTGCCTGCTTCACCATCTTGCCCCATGGCTTGATGAGATCATCTGTCCAGTTGCCGGTAGCTTGGCACGTGGCAAAAGCATGGAACAGGTTTCATCCTTATCCGAAACCGACCAGTTTACCCAACTCACCTTGTTTTTCTCCATTACATCGAGCCATTTCTGATACTCATCAGGAGCCAGAGGACCATTACCCGAAGCCTCCATACCAGCACATTCTGATACAAAGACCGGCAAACCGCTCTTCACGGCAGCCTTCAGTTTATCACGCAGATAATCTTTATGGGTGGCTGCATAGAAATGAAGGGTATACATCACATTCTCCACACCCTCGATAGGGCTCTTTGCCACGATATCAATATCCTGGTCCCAATGCGGACAGCCCATCAGGATGATATTATCCGGATCATACTTTCTGATTTCCGTGATGATGGTTTTAGCGTATACCTTCAAGTCTTCCCATTTATCCTCAACAGGTTCATTGTAGAGTTCGTAAAGCACATGAGGATATTTACCATACTTCTGCGCCATCTTTCCGAAGAAGGCCTTAGCCTCGGCTGTATGCATCTTGTGTGCATGCCAGTCGATAATCACGTAGGTATCATTCTTGATGGCGGCATCTACACCTGGGTAATGCATTTCAGAGCAAAGTCTGGATTTTCCAGATAGTTGTCGTCTATCTGAATTCCCATGGCTGCTCTGATGATGTTGGCATGCCAGTCTTGCACAAGCCATTTCACCGCTTTTTTGTTGTAGAACCGAGGCCAGATGTTGTGCCATCCCAGACTCACGCCTCTCAACACTACAGGGTTACCACTCTGGTCGCAAAGCTGCGCACCTTTTACCTGCAACTGTCCCCATTGCTTTACAGGGTTTGCTGCATACACTTGTGCCATACAAAAGAGTGCACAAATGAGGGTCATTAGTTTTTTCATTTTTTTAGGGTTTAAAATTAAATATATATTTTTGGGTTTGTTTTTTAGGATAGCTAATACTCCTACATAGGTAGCAGATTACAAATCTGCCTTAGTCAGCAGTTCTGCAGCGGATTGATATCCGCCACAGAACTGAAAGAGATTACTTTTTATTAAAACATTTCACCTTTTTCCTGTTCTTCTTCAAAGTGTTCACCCTTCTGGGCTTCCTGCGCCTCATATTGTGCCTGGGCTGCACGCTGCTGAGCCTCACGTGCTTTAGCCTCAGCCGCCAGTCGGGCTTTTTCTGCCCTTATTCGTGCCAGTTCAGCCTCTTCTTCTGCTCGCTTCTGCGCCGCCAAAGCTTCCTCTTCGGCACGTTTCTTAGCAGCCTCGGCTTCAGCTATCGCCTTCTGTCGCGCACGTTCTGCAGCCTCAGCTGCAGCTTTGGCTTCAGCTTCAGCACGCTCACGAGCCATACGGAGAAGCATTTCCCTACGCTTAACCAGAAGATCAAACATGATGCCCGCAGCCTCATCCGGCGCAACCTTATCGCCTAACTGAGTTCGAACTTCCTGATATTCTGCCAACATCTTATCCCTGCCAGGTTCTCCCGGAAGAATCTGATAAAGTTCGTTGGCAATACCATCAACCGAAAAGCGGTCGGCAAGCATCTCCGGCACAATCTCCTTATTGGCGATAAGATTCACCAGCGAGATAAACTTCACTTTGATGATATGCTTGAAACCGAAACGGATGAGATGAGGTACAGGCGTTTCATAACATACCACCTGAGGCACATCGAAAAGAGCCGTCTCTAAAGTTGCAGTACCACTGGTAACAAGAGCTGCCGTAGCATGCGACAAGAGCGGATAAGTCTTGTTACGCACCAGTTTGACAGGTGTACCTTTGATAAACTTCTCATAGTAAGCATCGTCTATCGAAGGAGCACCGGCAAGCACCATCTGATAATCTTCAAAACGCTCAGCCACCTCAATCATCGCCGGCAGATTGTCTTTGATTTCCTGCAGACGGCTTCCTGCCAGCAAAGCGATAACAGGGCGATAAGTGTCAAGATTATTCTCCTGACAGAACTCCGTAAAACTCTGATGATATCCCGACCTGAACTCCCCTACTTCCTGAGCCGTAGGATTACCTACATAGTGAATAGGATAACGGTGTTTCTTTTCGAAGAACGGCACCTCGAATGGCAAGATTGAGAAGAGTTCAGCGATATCACGTTTAATGCTGCGGATCCGCCACTCCTTCCATGCCCATATCTTAGGAGAAATGTAATAATAGGCAGGGATATTGGTGTTCTTTTTCAAGAACTTAGCTATCTTGAGATTAAATCCCGGATAATCTACCAGTATCACTACATCCGGCTTCCATTTCACAATATCTTCCTTGCATCTCTTCAGGTTCGAAAAGATGGTACCCAAATGTAGCAGTACAGGCACAAAACCCATATAAGCCAACTCCTTAAAATGCTTGACGCGAGTGCCACCTTCAGCTGCCATCAAATCACCGCCGAAGAAACGGAATTCAGCAAACTCGTCTATTTTTTTCAACGAGCGCATCAATCTGCTGGCATGCAAATCTCCACTAGCCTCGCCTACTATCAGGTAATACTTCATAATTCAAAATTCTTTAACCAATCATAATCCGTTACATCAATCTTAGTTGGGGTAATAGCAATGTAACCATGATTCACAGCCCACTGGTCGGTATCCGTTGCCTCCGGTTCGTCATTACGGTATTCACCCACCATCCAATAATAATCATATCCATGCGGATGAGTGCGATGATCCACCTCATTGATCCAGGAGCCATGAGTCATCCGGCAACCCTTGAAACCCTTGAACGGAGGCAAAGCCGGGAAGTTGACATTCAGACAGGTATATTCTGGCAATCCCTTCTCCAGCACCATCTTAATAACCTTCAGTACCCCATCGCGCAAAGGAGTGAGATCAGCATTTTCATCATAATTGCAACTACTGAAGGCTATGCTTGGAATATGCTGCATACAACCCTCCTTAGCTACACCCATAGTTCCCGAATAATGATTATTCACGCTCGAATTGTCACCATGATTGATACCGCCGATAATCAGATCAGGCTTGCGATCAGCAAGAAACTGATCCAACGCCAGTTTCACACAGTCAACCGGTGTACCGCTACATGACCAAACCTCAACATCATTCCCCATATTGTGACGACGCTTCAGGCGCAAGGGAGTAGTAGCCGAGAAGGCACAGGCGAATCCAGAACGGGCACTTTCCGGTGCTACAACCAGCAGGTCGCACCAGTCTTTCAGAAAGCTCACCAGGGTTTTGATTCCATTGGCATGATAGCATCATCATTCGAAATTAATACTAACGGTTTCTTATTTTCCATAAAAATATCTTTCTTTTTGGTGCAAAAGTACGAAAAAACCTTTAAAGATAGCGACTTTCTCACAATATTTTTGTATCTTTGCCGAAAATTTACTAAGAAAATGGGAAAAATCATCGCATTAGCTAACCAAAAAGGCGGTGTAGGAAAGACTACTACCACCATTAACTTGGCAGCATCGCTTGCCACGCTAGAGAAAACGGTACTCGTAGTGGACGCCGACCCACAGGCAAACGCTTCCAGTGGATTGGGCGTGGACATCAGCGAGGTAGACTGCTCGCTCTACGAATGCATCATCGACCATGCAGACGTGCGCGATGCCATCTACACCACCGACATTGATGGACTCGACATCATACCTATCATATCGACTTGGTAGGTGCCGAGATAGAGATGCTGAATCTCAAAAATCGCGAAAAGGTGATTAAGACATTGCTGCAGCCTATCCGTGACGAATACGACTACATCCTGATAGACTGTTCGCCTTCGCTCGGCCTCATCACCGTCAATTCGTTGACGGCAGCTGACAGTGTCATCATCCCAGTTCAATGTGAATATTTCGCTCTTGAAGGTATCAGCAAATTACTCAACACCATCAAGATCATCAAGAGCAAGCTGAATCCGAAACTCGAGATAGAAGGTTTCCTGCTCACCATGTATGATAGTCGTCTACGCCTTGCCAACCAGATATACGACGAGGTGAAACGCCACTTCCAGGAATTGGTGTTCAAGACCGTAATCCAGCGCAACGTGAAGCTGAGCGAGAGTCCGAGCCATGGTCTCCCAGTTATCCTTTACGATGCAGAAAGCAATGGAGCCAAGAACCATCTGGCCTTGGCAAAGGAGATTATCAACAAGAATAGTTAAGATTTGGAAATTGAACCCTTTTAGAAAGTTCAATGTTCAAAATTAAAAGTAAAAAAATGGCAGTACACAAGAAATACAACAACGGTACAAAGAGCAACGCTTTAGGACGCGGACTCGACGCCCTCATCTCTACCGAGGGAGTGCGCACCCAGGGCAGCAGTACCATCAATGAAATTCCTCTCGACCAGATTGAGGCGAATCCCAATCAGCCACGCCGGGAGTTTGACGACGAAGCCCTACATGAGCTCGCCGAAAGCATCAAGGCCATAGGCATCATCCAGCCTATCACCTTAAGACAGGTTTCAGAAAACAGATTCCAGATTATCGCCGGTGAACGCCGCTGGCGCGCTTCACAACTTGCGGGGCTGACAGCTATCCCTGCATACATCCGCACCATCAGCGATGAGAACGTAATGGAAATGGCGCTCGTAGAGAATATCCAGCGCCAAGACCTCAACGCCATAGAAATAGCACTCGCCTACGAACACCTTCTGGAAAACGAGGGTATGACACAGGAGAAAATTTCAGAACGTGTGGGCAAGAGCCGTGCAGCTATCGCCAACTATCTGCGACTGCTCAAACTTCCTGCCCAGGTGCAGATGGCACTACAGAAGAAAGAAATCGACATGGGTCATTGCCGTGCCCTACTGGCCCTCGACTCACCTTCGCTGCAAATCAAGTTGTTCAAGGAGATACAAAAGAACGGCTACTCAGTAAGAAAGGTTGAAGAGATGGTACAGCGACTCAAGAGCGGAGAAGACATCGAGAGCGGTAAGAAAACCATCACGGCTAAGGCTCAGATGCCTGAGGAATTTACACAACTCAAAAACCGCCTGTCACAGTTTCTCAATACCAAAGTGCAGTTCACCTGCTCTGCTAAGGGCAAGGGAAAAATCAGCATTCCATTCGCCAACGAAGAGGAGCTGGAGCACATCATGAATGTTTTCGATCAGTTAAAGCAAGAATAAAAGTGAAACTCAGTATATCACAAATCTGTTTGGCAACCCTGCTGCTTCTGGCACCGATGGGCGCACAGGCACAGAAGTCGAAACAAAAAAACAAGTGACCGATGTGCCAACCATTGCATCAGTCGACTCGGCAAAAATAGCCATCGACTCGATGCTTACCGCACAAGACAGCAGCAAACTGGCAAGCCTCACCCAATCAGCAAAGCCTGTACGCAAAAAGCGCAACTGGGCAACCTGGCGACCTGATACCAAGCGTGCCATGTGGTTGGCACTTGTATTACCTGGTGCCGGACAGATATACAATCGCAAATATTGGAAACTGCCTTTCATCTATGGCGGTTTCGTAGGCTGTACATACGCCATCACCTGGAACAACCAGATGTATCACGACTATTCGCAAGCCTACATGGATATTATGGACGATGACCCCAACACCCAGAGCTACAATCAGTTTCTGCACTTGGGTGCCCAGATCAACGAATCGAACATAGAACGCTATAAGGAAATCTTCCGCAAGCGAAAAGATAAATATCGCCGTTGGAGAGACTTGGGAACCTTCGTCATGATAGGCATCTATGCCTTCTCAGTGATTGATGCCTACGTAGATGCATCGCTCTCGGAATTTGACATCTCCGATGATCTCTCGCTCAGAATAGAGCCTACCATGCTGAATAACGGCAACAAGACTGCCAATCCGCTGCGGTCTGGAAGCCTCGGCGTAAGTTGCTCACTCACATTTTAATGCGTGAGGAGTTAGAATATACCTATATATATTATAACGCAAAATAGAAATTAGAAACATAGACGAGATAAAACATCAATATGAAGAAAATACTAGTCATGGCAGCAGCGATGCTGTTCAGCTTACAAGGCATTCATGCCCAAACCGACGTTACAGAAGAAACAGATAACGATGATATCATCACCGTTACCGACAAAGACGGAAAGCAGGAGGAAATCGAAGTACCTGAGGGAATGGAAGATAACCTCGATAGCCTGCTCCACCTTTACAATGCACAGACTTACATGATGGCAGATACAACCTGCAAATACCGCGATGTAAACCCTGTCTTCGAGAAGGAAGTGTATATCGACCGTCTGAAGAGAATGCCTACATCATCGAAATGCCATACAATGAGGTAGTACAGAAATTCATAGACCGATACAGCGGCAAACTACGCCGTTCGGTAAGTTTTATGTTGGGAGCAAGTAACTTCTACATGCCTATTTTCGAAGAGGCATTAGAGGCTTACAACCTGCCACTGGAATTGAAATATCTGCCAGTTATTGAATCGGCACTCAACCCTAAAGCAGTATCACGCGTTGGTGCCACAGGTTTATGGCAGTTTATGCTGCCTACCGGCAAGCGATATGGACTGGAAGTAAACTCACTCATCGATGAACGTCGCGACCCGGTAAAAGCATCCTATGCAGCCGCTCACTATTTGAGCGACCTGTATAAGATATTCGACGATTGGAGCCTCGTGATTGCAGCTTACAACTGCGGTCCAACCAATGTCAACAAGGCCATTCATCGTGCAAAAGGCAACGCCGACTACTGGAACATCTATCCATATCTGCCAAAGGAAACACGTGGATATGTACCAGCTTTCATCGCTGCCAACTACATCATGAACTACTACTGCGATCATAACATCTGCCCTATGGTAAGCGAACTGCCAGTAAAGACAGACACTATCGTAGTATCAAAAGATATCCACCTGGAGCAGATTTCCAAAGTGCTGAACATCAACATCGAGCACCTGCGCAATCTGAATCCACAGTATCGTCATGATATCATCAACGGATTGAACCATCCGATGGTATTGCGTCTTCCATCTACCCTCATCGGTAGTTTCATCGACCAGCAGGACAGCATCTGTGCTTACAGAGCCGACGAACTCTTCCAGAAGCGCACTACAGTAGATGTCAACGATGCACAGCCTACCTATAGCCGCCCACGAAGCAGCTACAGTCGCCACAGTGCTTATTCACGCAGCAAGAAGAGAAGCAAACGAGGCAGAAACAGAAAACAAGGCAGCAAGAGTGTTACCATCAAGAATGGTGATACCCTTTCTGAAATAGCAGCACGCCACGGAACAACCGTTAAGAAACTGCGCAAACTGAACGGCATCAAGGGTAACAGTATCCGTGCCGGAAAGAAAATCAAAGTGAAATAAAAGAACTACGTCCGCTGTAGTTTTTTCAGTCTAATTAAGAACATTATTTATTGGAGGGACCCACTATGGATGACCAGAACTTGAAAGACCTCGAAAGAGAGCAGGCTGATAACCAGTTGATTGGCGATGCCTTTCAACACCTGCTTGACACCTACCTGAGTTCGCGACACCGCAAGAAGGTAGATATAGTGACCAAGGCATTCAATTTCGCCCGACAGGCGCACAAAGGTGTGCGCCGCCTCTCGGGCGAACCATATATCATGCACCCTATCGCCGTGGCTCAGATAGCCTGCGAGGAGATGGGGCTCGGCTCAACGAGCATCTGTGCCGCACTGCTTCATGATGTGGTAGAAGATACCGACTACACAGTAGAAGATATCTCAAACATCTTTGGAGCCAAGGTGGCACAAATCGTTGATGGACTCACCAAAATCAGTGGTGGAATCTTCGGCGATAAGGCATCAGCACAGGCAGAAAACTTCAAAAAACTGTTGCTCACTATGAGCGATGACATCCGTGTTATCCTTATCAAGATTTGCGACCGCCTGCACAACATGCGCACGCTGGAATCGCAACCGGCCAACAAACAATACAAGATTGCGGGCGAAACCTTGTATATTTATGCACCTCTCGCCAACCGATTGGGCTTGAACAAGATCAAGACCGAACTCGAAGACCTCAGCTTCCGCTACGACCATCCACAGGAGTATGCCAACATAGAGCATAAACTTGCCGATACCGAATCGCAGCGCGATACCCTCTTCGAGAGTTTTACTGCACCTATCCGCGAAGAACTCGACAAGTTAGGCGTAGAATACAAAATCAAAGCACGCGTGAAGAGCCCTTATTCTATTTGGAACAAGATGCAGAACAAGCACGTTACCTTCGATGAGATTTACGACATTCTTGCTGTGCGCATCATCTTTACGCCAAAGGTGAGAGCAAACGAAGTAAACGAATGTTTCAATATCTACGTAGCCATCAGCAAAATCTACAAAAGCCATCCTGACCGTCTACGCGACTGGTTGAACCATCCGAAAGCAAATGGTTATCAGGCACTCCACGTTACCCTGATGAGTAAGCAGGGAAGATGGATAGAAGTGCAGATCCGTTCCGACCGTATGGACGAGGTAGCAGAAAATGGGTTTGCTGCCCACTGGAAATACAAAGAAGGAAACGAAGGTGAATATACAGAAGATGAGAACGAGCTGAACGACTGGCTCAGCACCATCAAGGAGATTCTGGACGATCCGCAGCCGGATGCCATGGACTTCCTCGATGCCATCAAGCTGAACCTCTATGCTTCAGAAATCTTCGTCTTCACACCAAAGGGAGAAATCAAGACGATGCCGGCAGGCTGTACTGCCCTCGACTTCGCCTTCCAGATTCATACCTTCCTGGGCAGCCACTGTATCGGAGCCAAGGTAAACCATAAGCTGGTTCCGCTGAGCCATAAGCTGCAAAGTGGCGACCAGGTTGAGATTCTTACTTCCAAGAGCCAGCATGTACAGGAAGAATGGGTAAACTTCGTCAGTTCGGCCAAGGCAAAGAGCAAGATTCTTGCCATCCTGCGCCGCGATTCACGAGAGGTTCAGAAGAAGGGAGAAAACATACTCACCGAATGGCTCAAGAAGAACAGCATCGAGATGAGTGCGTCGGTGGTAGACCGCCTATGCGATTTTCATAATATCCAGAAGCCTGAAACCCTCTTCCAGTCATTGGGAGACCATCAGATTATCCTAGGCGATAAAGATTTCGATGAGTTGCAGGGCAAGCCTAAAAAACAGCAGACCAGCAGCTGGCGCAATTATATCCCATTCCTGGGCAAGAGCAAGGAGAAGGCTCAAGAAAAAGGCATCGTGAAGCCTCAGGATCTTTTCGTGGTGGGCAAAGACTTCAACAAGAAGAAGCCACTCATCCTGACCGAGGAGAACATCAACCAGTTTATCTTCCCTAGCTGCTGCCATGCGATTCCTGGCGATGACGTTATGGGCTTTATCGACAACAAGAACCGCATCAAAATCCATAAGCGCTCCTGCAGCATAGCAGCCAAACTGAAGTCCAGTTTCGGCAACCGCATCGTAGATGCCAAATGGGATATGCACAAGCAGATACTCTTCGATGCTACCATCGAAATCAAGGGTATCGACCGTAAGGGCATGCTGCTGGATGTAAGTAAGGTGATTAGCGACCAGTTGGGTATCAATATCCATAAGGTAACTATCAGTAGCGACAACGGCATCTTCGACGGTACCATCGAACTCCGTGTTCACGACCGCGAAGAAGTTAAGACCATTATGAACCAACTCCGAAATATTGATGATCTGCAAGAAGTACAGAGAATCCTGTAACTTAGGAGTTTATGATAATAAAGAAAAGATAAATAATAGAGAATCGCCGGATTTAAAATCTGGCGATTCTCTATGAAATCATACAGATTTCAACATCTTATAAAAACAGATTCAAAACAACAAACTTAAAAACAATATGAAAAAATTATTCTTATCATTTTTAATGATGTTGACCCTGTTGCCTCTGGCAGCAGCCAACAAGTATGACAACCCCGACACGATTGTAGTATCCCGTGATGGTACCGGCGAATTCCGCACCATCGACGAAGCCATCGAAGTATGTCGTGCTTTCATGGATTACAGCAAGGTAATCTACGTAAAGAAAGGCATGTACAAGGAGAAACTCATCCTCCCTTCATGGCTCACCAACATCACCATCTGTGGTGAAGACCGTGATAACACTATCATCACATGGGACGATCATGCCAACATCAAGATGCCTGCAGGTGGACTCGATTCAGAAGCTGCTGTAAAGGGTAAACCGATGGGTACATTCCGCACTTATACCCTGAAGGTACAGGGCAGTTACATCACCCTGAAGAACATCACCATTGAGAACAATGCTGCCAAACTGGGACAAGCTGTCTCCCTGCATCTTGAAGGCGATCATATCCTGGTTCAGAACTGCCGTCTGCTGGGCAATCAGGATACCGTTTATACAGGTATAGCCAACAACCGTTCAGCCTTCTACGATTGCTACATCGAAGGAACCACCGATTTCATCTTTGGTCCGGGAAGAGCATGGTTTGAGAATTGTGAGATTCGCAGCAAGGCCAACAGCTACATCACAGCCGCATCCAGTCCTGCCGGTCAGGAATATGGCTATGTATTCAACAAGTGCAAGCTTACCGCCGAGCCAGGTATAGACAAGGTTTATCTGGGCCGCCCATGGCGCCCTTATGCAGCTACCCTCTTCATGAATTGCGAAATGGGCAGCCACATCCGTCCAGAAGGATGGCACAACTGGGGCAAGCATAGCAACGAACAGACAGCCCGCTACAGCGAATATAACAACCACGGTTCAGGTGCTGCAACCAAGGCACGCGTAGCCTGGAGCCGTCAGCTCACCAAGAAAGAAGCAGCTAAAGTTACCATCAAGAATGTCTTCGGCGAAGAAGCGTGGTAACCCTAGCTAATCATAAAGTCCAAAGTTACTAAACCAGTCCATCAAGCTGCTTTTTGAGTTCTTTGAGCTGGTCTCTTACAGAAATAAGGGTGTCGAGAACTTCAGAAGATTTCTCGGCACCCGTTCTGTTTTGGTTCAGATACTTACGGGCAGCCGCAATCTTCAATCCCTTCACCTTGATAAGGTTGTAGATGAGCCTTACCTGCTCAATATCCTTATCGGTATACTGACGCACTTTATTGCCAGCAACCTTCGGTTTGAGAAAAGGAAACTCCTTTTCCCAATATCTCAACGTAGAGTCGTTTAGACCAAACATTTCACCTACTTCCTTGATAGAATAGTACAATTTCGTTGTTTTATCTGGAATTATTGCCATTTTTTCCGTCTTTAATTTCAAAAATAATTAATTTAGTTGCAAAATTAAACAATTCTTCTTATCTTTGCAAAGATTTTCGGAAGAAAATGCCCTAAAGGGCAAAAATATTTTCTGAGAGGACTCTCAATCCCCTCTCCAAAACAGAAAAAAGAAATTAAAGATAAATATAAAAAAGATATGATGACAGCTAATGAAGTGCGCGAATCCTTCAAGAAATTCTTCGAAGGTAAAGGCCACAAGATTGTTCCATCAGCACCAATGGTTATCAAGGATGACCCAACGCTGATGTTTACAAACGCTGGTATGAACCAGTGGAAAGACATCATCCTCGGTACAAAAGACCCAGGCAACGGGATGTTCGTCGCTGTTGGATACTCGAGAAATGTCTCCGTGTCAAGCGGTAAGCACGAACGACCTCGAAGAGGTGGGTCACGATACTTACCACCACACCATGTTCGAGATGCTCGGTAACTGGAGCTTCGGCGACTACTTCAAGGAGGGTGCCATCGATATGGCATGGGAGTATCTTACTGAAATTTTAAAGCTTAACCCTGCCGATCTCTACGTTACCGTATTCGAGGGTAGCAAGGAGGAAGGTCTGGAACGCGACAACGAGGCTGCAGGTTACTGGGCTAAGCACGTGCCAGCCGACCACATCATCAACGGTAACAAGCACGACAACTTCTGGGAGATGGGCGATACAGGTCCTTGCGGTCCTTGCTCAGAGATTCACGTGGATTCCCGTACTCCAGAGGAGAAGGCTCAGGTGCCAGGCCGTGAGTTGGTAAACAAGGATAACCCTCAGGTCATCGAAATCTGGAACATCGTGTTCATGCAGTACAACCGCAAGGCTGACGGTTCTCTCGAACCTCTCCCAATGCACGTTATCGATACAGGTATGGGCTTCGAGCGCTTGGTTCGCATGTTGCAGGACAAGCACTCTAACTATGATACTGATATCTTCCAGCCAATCATCAAGGAAATCGAGGCTATCTCTGGCAAGAAGTATGGCTTCACTACTCCTACTGGTGAGAATGGCGAGGGCAAGGATGAGCAGGAGAAGATTGACATCGCTATGCGTGTCTGCGCCGACCACCTCCGTGCCGTAGCCTTCTCTATCGCCGATGGTCAGTTGCCAAGCAACGCCAAGGCAGGTTACGTAATCCGACGCATCTTGCGCCGTGCCGTACGTTACGCTTACACATTCCTCGGTCAGAAGCAGGCATTCATGTACAAGCTCGTCAATGTATTGGTAGAGCAGATGGGTGCAGCCTTCCCTGAGTTGCCAGCTCAGCAGGAGCTCATCACCCGCGTGATGAAAGAGGAAGAGGATTCATTCCTCCGCACATTGGAGAAGGGTATCAACCTCCTCAATGGCGATATGGACGAGCTCAAGGCTCATGGCGAGACTCAGCTCGACGGCGTAAGCGCATTCCGTCTCTTCGATACATATGGTTTCCCTCTCGACCTGACAGAGCTTATCTGCCGTGAGAATGGTTACACCGTAGATGCTGCAGGCTTCGACGAGGAGATGAAGAAGCAGAAAGAGCGTGCCCGCAATGCTGCTGCTGTAGAGAACGGCGACTGGGAGGTTTTGAAAGAAGGCGACCAGAACTTCGTTGGTTACGACTATACAGAATATGAGTGCCACATCCTGCGCTACCGCAAGGTGACTCAGAAGAAGAACTCTTTCTATGAGCTGGTACTCGACAACACTCCATTCTATGGTGAGATGGGTGGACAGGTTGGCGACAAGGGTGTACTCGTTAGCGAGAATGAGACCATCCAGGTTATTGACACCAAGCGCGAGAACAACCAGAGCATCCACATCGTAAAGGAGTTGCCAAAGGATGTAAACGCTGATTTCATGGCTTGCGTAGATATCGAGAGCCGCGAGGGAAGTGCAGCCAACCATACAGCTACCCACTTGCTCGACTACTGCCTGAAGCAGGTTTTGGGCGACCATGTAGAACAGAAGGGTTCTTATGTAGATAAGGACACCTTGCGTTTCGACTTCTCTCACTTCCAGAAGGTAACTGATGAGGAGCTCCGCAAGGTAGAGCACATGGTAAACGAGATGATCCGTGCCGACTATCCATTGGATGAGCACCGCGATACTCCTATCGAGGAGGCTAAGGAACTTGGCGCTATCGCCCTCTTCGGCGAGAAGTATGGCGACAAGGTTCGTGTGGTTCGCTTCGGTCCATCTGCCGAGTTCTGTGGTGGTATTCACGCCAAGAGCACCGGTAAGATTGGTTTCTTCAAGATTATCTCTGAGAGCAGCGTAGCAGCCGGCATCCGCCGTATCGAGGCTTTGACAGGTAAGGCTTGCGAGGAGGCTATCTACGGTTTGCAGGATACCATCGTAGCCTTGAAGGGCTTGTTCAACAATGCCAAAGATCTCGAAGGTGTCATCAGAAAGTACATCGACGAGCACGATGCCTTGAAGAAGGATGTTGAGAAGTTCCAGGCTCAGGCTGTAGAGCGTGCCAAGGATAAGCTTGTAGAGAATGCAAAAGAAATCAACGGTGTGAAGGTTGTTACAGCCGTATTGCCAATGGAGCCAGCAGCTGCCAAGGATTTGGTATTCAAGGTTCGCGAGGCATTGCCAGAGAACATGATCTGCGTGGTAGGTTCTGTTTATAACGACAAGCCTATGCTCAGCGTAATGTTCAGCGATGATATGGTTAAGGATCACGGTTTAAACGCTGGTAAGATGATTCGCGAAGCTGCCAAGTTGATTCAGGGCGGCGGTGGCGGTCAGCCTCACTATGCTCAGGCTGGCGGTAAGAACAAGGACGGCTTGAGCGCTGCAGTAGATAAGGTTGTAGAGTTGGCTCAACTGTAATCAGCTTCCACAAATGAATATTTGATAGAGTTATCTTAACTCTTATATATAATAAGGTATAAAGGGTTGCAATCCATCTTTTCGAGGATTGCAACCCTTTTTCTATTGACATTAAAGGGGTCTCCATATCATAATTATCAATTTTATAATAATCATCAAATGATAAAATTCCTTATTTTATTATCATTTTATGATAATCACTTTATGATAATCGGAATAAAAGTTGTATCTTTGCAGAAGATAAGCTGCACTCGGCAATTTGTAAGCAAGCTTACATTGCGCTCCTTTGCATTATCTTTGCAGCCGTTGAATATATAATAAGGTATAGATATGGTAATGAAGAATCCTTTCGTCACAAATGGTTACGCCGGTCCGGAATACTTCTGCGACCGTGTGGAAGAAACTCAGCACATCACAGAGATGCTGACCAATGAGAATAACATGGCTCTGATTTCCCCCCGACGCATCGGAAAGACAGAGCTGATTCACCATTGCTTTGCCCAGCCAGTCATCCAAAAAGATTATTATACTTTTATCATAGACATCTATTCAACCAATTCCGTCAGCGATCTGGTCAATATGTTCGGCAAAGCCATTATTGATGAACTTCGCCCTAAAGGCAGAAGCGCTTGGGAGAAATTTCTGATAGCACTCTCTTCTCTCCGTTCAGAAATCTCTTTCGATATCAACGGGGCTCCAGTTTGGGGAATAGGCATCGGCAACATAGTAAATCCCGAAATTACGCTTGATGAGATATTCTCTTATCTCAACCAAGCCGACAAGCCATGTCTTGTTGCCATCGACGAGTTTCAGCAAATCACCAACTATGCCGACAACCGCATAGAAGCTTTACTCCGTACCTACATTCAGCGTTGCACCAATGCCCACTTCATCTTCTCGGGTTCTCACCGCCATCTGATGGCAGAAATGTTCACATCTCCTGCCCGCCCATTCTATCAGAGCGTGACGCTGATGAACCTGAAGCCTCTGGATGTGGAGAAATACAAGGAGTTTGCCACAGCCAAGTTCGAGGAGCGCAACAAACATCTAGATACTGCCATTATCGGAGAACTCTTCGCCCGTTTCGGTGGTGTCACTTCATACATCCAGCGAGTAATGAATGTTCTCTTCCTCAAGACTCCCGAACAGGGTACCTGCACTCTGGATATGGTAGATGACGCCATCAACTACAATCTCAACATGGCATCAGACACCTACGAGACCCTTCTGCGCCAGATGCCGGAAAAGCAGCGCAATGTCTTCATCGCCATCTCTGCAGAGGGCGAAGCCAGAAGCGTAAAGAGCGGAGCCTTCGCCAAGAAATATCATCTCCCGTCGCCAAGCTCTGTAAATTCCGCCCTGAAGGGATTGCTGGAGAAGGATTTCATCACCCAGCAGGATGATGCCTACGTGGTATATGATAAGTTCTTCGATTTATGGCTGAAGAAGTATCTGAAATAGTATAAGGTGATTCCAATATTTTTTGCTACCTTTGCACCCAAATTTAAATATATATTCAATATGGCTATTATAAAGACAGTAGAAGGAAAGACTCCCCGATGGGGAAAGAATTGTTTTATCGCTGAGAACGCAGTACTGACTGGTGACTGTATTCTTGGTGATGACTGCAGCATCTGGTATAGTGCGGTATTGCGCTCTGACGTGGATGCCATCAGATGTGGAAACAGAGTGAATGTACAGGATTGCGCCTGCATCCATCAAACCGGTACGATGCCTTGCATCCTGGAGGATGATGTATCTGTGGGACATGGTGCCATCGTCCACGGAGCCACAGTTAGGAAAGGTGCTCTCATCGGAATGAATGCCACTGTGCTTGACAAGGCTGACATTGGAGAAGGGGCTATTATTGCAGCAGGTGCTGTAGTTACCCATGGCACCAAAGTTCATGCACATGAGATTTGGGCGGGTATTCCAGCCAGAAAGGTGAAAGCCTGCGCTCCCGGGCAAGCCGAGGAGTTTGCCAAACATTATTCCAGCTACATCAAAGACTGGTATCTGAAGGAAGATTAATTGTTACAACAAGCATTTAATATCATTGAAACGATACCATCTATAAAGTTATAAAAACTAAAATAGATAAGTTTATCACTTATAAGTGAAACTTTTCGTATATTTGCAAAAAGTTTCATTTATAAGTGATAAAAATATGGCAACTATTATTCGTCAATCATATATCGACAAGATAGAAAGGTATCTTGGTAAGGAGACTATCATCGTATTAGTAGGTCAACGTCGTGTAGGTAAAAGCTGCATGATGAAGATGATTCGTGACCGTAAGGAGGCAGATGACAGCAACAATATCATCTTTATAGATAAGGAGAAAAGAGAGTTTGACTGCATTCAGACCTATCAGGATCTCAACGACTATATCGGAGAGCACTTTTTATCTGATAAACATAACTATATCCTTATCGATGAGATACAAGACATCAAGGAATTTGAACGATCCATCCGAAGTTATCGCACAGAACCCAACACCGACATTATCATCACAGGTAGCAATGCCCGAATGCTGAGCAATGAACTGAGCACACTCATCGGTGCAGATATAAGGAAATCTATATCCAATCGCTGAGCTATAACGAGTTCTGGAATTTCATCAACTATCAGATAATGACGAAGCACTTGCTCTGTACATTCAGTATGGTGGCCTGCCTGGTCTGGCAAAGATAGGACTGGAAGAGGATGATGCACGTGAATATCAAATGGATATTTACCATACCGTTTTGCTTAAGGATGTCATTATGCGCAACCAAATTAGAAACGTGCCATTCTTAGAGAACCTGGTGCGTTTCCTGGCAGATAACACAGGTAAACTCATCTCAGCCAACAGCATCTCCAAATATATGAAATCTCAAGGAGAATCCATTGCTTCGGCAGCTATCATCAATTACATATCCTTCCTTTGTGAAGCCTATATCCTGCACAAGGTGAACCGCTATGATATCCACGGCAAACGCATCTTGAAACCAACG
>ENA-OQHU01000040-OQHU01000040.1-human-gut-metagenome-genome-assembly--contig:-NODE-40-length-23264-cov-2.376929_pt1 | contig 23264 bp, 15 predicted proteins | sample MGYA00242568_ERZ504729 | MGnify/ENA primary metagenome ERZ504729 (study PRJEB26092, sample SAMD00036223) | human gut metagenome | host: Homo sapiens | study: EMG produced TPA metagenomics assembly of... | reverse complement strand
CTGCAAAAATACAAAATAATACGAGAAAAGGGAATTTTTTGCTATCTTTTTTGACTATTACCTCAAAAAAAGCAAAAAATTCCCTTTTCCTGCTCAGCTATTTGATGATGTGGAGTTTAACAAGCTCTATTTTACGCGATGTTGACTTGATAATCTTGAACTCAAAGTTATCAAACTTAATCACCTCGTTGAGTTTAGGAAAGCTCTGATATTCATGCAATATCAAACCGCCTACAGTCATATACTCATCACTTTCCGGCAGTTCAAGACCAAACATATCGTTCACCTTGTCAATCTCCAGTCGTGCAGAAAGGAGATAGTCACCATCATCGGTTTTCTTAGCCACATACTTGGCAGCATCGTGCTCATCTTCAATATCTCCGAAGATTTCCTCAACGATATCTTCCAGACTCACCAAACCGCTGGTACCGCCAAACTCATCTACAACGATACCTAAAGACTTCTTCTGCTGCAAAAAAGTCTGCATCAGTTTCTGCGCCTGCATCGTTTCCGGCACAAAAGGAAGTGTACGGATATGATCCTGCCAACGTGAAGGATGATGGAACAGCTCGGAACTGTGAATATATCCCGCAATATGGTCTATATCCTCTTCATATACAATGATTTTCGAATTACCACTCTCTATGAATTTCTGCTGCAGTTCTTCGAGAGAAGTATCCATTTCAACAGCCTGAATCTCAGTACGTGGCACCATACAGTCGCGTACTTTAGTACCGGAGAAATCAAGGGCATTCTGGAATATCTTCACCTCGTCATTAATTTCATCTTCATTGGTAGCGTTATCGATACTTGACTGCACAAGATAATCAAGATCTACCTTAGAAAAGCCTTCATCTGCCCCCTCAGTATCCATCTTCATACCTATCAGACGCAGCAGGCACTTACTCAAGAAAGTACTGAATTTACTGATAGGCCACAATACCACATAGCACAGATAAGCTATCGGACTGAAGATAGAAAGCAAGCGGTTCGGATTAGACTTGAAAAGCGTCTTTGGCAGAAACTCACCTGTAAAGAGTACTATCAGCGTAGACAGAATGGTATCTGCAGGCACCGTAAAGGCTGCATCAAAACCTGCGAAAATCGTATTGTCGAAAAGACTGGCTATCAGGATACCATAAACTACAAGGGCTATATTGTTACCCACGAGCATGGTACTGACGAAGCCATTCGGATGATTATAAAACAAAGATAACAGTCGTTGCGTAAGGCCGTTTTTCTCCTTATCCATCTCCGCCAACATACGGTTGGAAGAGACGAAGGCAATCTCCATTCCGCTGAAGAATGCTGAGAAGACCATTGTAATAAGAATGCCTACGACTAAACTCATATCCACCTGTTCATTCATTATATCTTTTTCTTTTTAATTAGTGCAGGATAGGAATCGTAGTGGCTCTGACAGGTGTAGCCGGCTGACGGAAGTTATTCTTGACAGAATCAGGCTGGCTACTCAAAGTATCGGCAGCACCACCACCTCCTGTCAGGTCTCCCTTTTCAAAGCTACCCTTCGAATTGCTCACATAATAGCGTGTCATCTTTTCATCACTCCAGAAATGAGAACCCTGAAGCGTTCTTTCCGGAGTAACAAGTTTGCTGAACACGTTACTTGACAATTCGTGCTTATTCTGGTCCCAGGTAAGTTGCTCACTATTGAAGCGCAAACCATCTTTGGTCAGGATGCTCACCCTACCATAAAGCTTCCATATCTTCTGCTGATCATAATAATAAGCTGTATCACACTGGATATAACTATTAATATGGAATTTCTCATCAAACTGCTCCAGCAAAAGTCCCTTATCAAAGATCCACAAAGATGGATTCTTGCTGGTATTCACCTCCCACCGTTCTGTTACGATGCGATATTTCATAACTCCCGAGTCGCTTACCAATGTATTTACACCATACGACGTCATCATCGCCACCGAGTCTTGCGGACGGATGGCGGGCGCAGTATGTTCTACCTGGTTCTGGCAACCAGCCAAAATCAGGAACATCAGGATACCGACAACATAAGAGCCTTTTATTCTATACATTATTATATAGAGATTCTATACATTATTATATATAAGCGGAAGATTAATCCATCTTCCACTTCTTAAACCAATCCTCGTTGAATGTGAATCCGATATTGATACGGAAAGAATTTTCCTTAATCAGATCCTTAGCTGAACTCTTCACCCACTGACCGCTGATATTCAGCATAGAGCGGTTGTTGTAAGCGTTCATGATAGGAATACCGAAACCAGCACTCACGGAGATTTCCTTCGGACCATCAACACCATTCATCTTAAAATAAGGTGTGGCATAGCTGGCACCTACACGATACTGAACACGCTTGAAGAAAGCACGGCTACGCTCTCCATAGCAATACTGGGCACCAAGATTAAACTTGCTTCTATCTTTGTAGATGCCATCCTGCAAAGTGTAATTGGTACCATCAAAACTAGGATAACCCAAGCTACCCCACTTCTGCAGACTGTAATCAAAGCCTACCTTCCACTGGTTGTTATGATTCCACATCACACCCGCACCAATCATGGTAGGCAACTTATAAGCCTTGTCAATAGAGTAAGCAGTGGTATCGGTAACACCATTCTGAGTATCATTAGAAATGATATTCATATCAGCAGAAGCCCCCAGACCATGTCCTGGCGAGAAGGTGACACCCACGGTAGCCCAATCTTTCTTTGAGAACTGATGGGTATACTGTACACCGAAATCAACCTTATAGCTGTTCACCTGCATAGAATAGTAACGGGTGAGGGTCTTGTAATAAGAATTGCTGTAGCTGTTTGATACACTTCTGTCTATACTACCCCAGAGATATGAGAAGTTGGCACCTACGGCCAAGCCCTTGACCGGTTCCCAACCAGCGCCGATGTATGCCTGATGCAAACCACCATCGCCGGAATAAGTATTAGTATAGTAAGCTTCCTTGTCAGCATTCACCCATTCTGATGCAGAATAATTATAGCCAACATTGGTAAAAGGAATGATACCGAAGCTCATACCTACATGTGGCAGCAAGCGGAAGCCTGCAACAACATACTCAAAATTTGAGTTGTTGGCATTCTTCTTCACACCATTCTCTTCAAAATTTGTCACCTGACCAGAGATACCGGCATCAAGGATGAAAGTCATCGAATCAATCGAAGCATAAGATGCAGGGTTGAGATAGTTTACCTGATTATGCTCATGAAAGCCGAGACCGACTCCATTCATACCGCGATTAAAACCAGAAGTCTGGTCCGACAAGATGCCAAGACCATACTGGCTGTATGGCGAATTAGTACCACTTTGGGCATTAACCATAAGGGCTGAACCCAACAATAGGGTTGCTAAAAAAAGCTTTCTCATTCTTTAATAATCATTCAAAATTATATTCAGAGTGCAAAAGTATTAAAAAAAATCTAGAAAAAAGAAGGATAATTGAAAATAATAAGGTATTTTTGCATCGTGAACGTTTTAGCATATTTTTAGTGCCATTTTAGCAGTAATTTTAATCAATTTAACTACTGAAGTGGCTGCACAGGATTTTTCAAGAGACAAAGACTCTGATATTTCTGTGCAGAACAGTCGTGTCAATGAAGAAGCTACTGCGTGGCTCGATTCTGTTGACATTTCTCTCCTGACTTGCGGACCAGGTCAGGAGGTGTGGTCGTATTATGGACATACCGCTCTCCGCATACAGAACAAAGCTATGGGAACTGATGTTGCCGTCAACTGGGGTATGTTCAGTTTTAACCAAAGTTGCTTTGTACTCCGTTTTGTTTTCGGACTCACCGACTATCAGATTGGCATCTACCCGATGAGCGACTTCATTGCCGAATATGCACATGAAGGCAGATGGATAAGACAGCAGCACCTCCGTCTCTCCCGTACAGAGAAACTGGGAATTCTGAGAAGCATCGACAAGAATGCACAGCCGGAGAACCGCGTATACCGCTACAATTTCTTCTATGATAATTGTACGACCCGGGCACGCGAGATGATTCTCTCCAACATTGGGAACCAGAGTACCAACTTTAAAGATATCCCTACCACTTCTACCTACAGGGAAGAGATTCACAAACTCAACGGACAGCACCGCTGGGCAAGATTCGGCAATGACCTTCTTTTGGGTTGTCAGGCAGACCGCCCTATCTCACAAAGAGAATGGGAATTCTTGCCAGACAATCTGAGCAAAGACTTTGCCACAGAAGGAAGAACCGACTTTATTGATGCATCTCAGACTACAGACGGCAAAACCAATACAACAAGTGACAGCGGCTATATCACCCTGGTAGATGAAACATCCGATATTATCCCAGTCCAGGCACAAATAACAGACGATACTCCTGTTACACCACAAATGATAGCCATAGCCCTGGCAATCATCATCATAGGAACAACGGTAAGAGAATGTGTAAAAAAGAAAAACTACTGGTGGTTTGATGCCATCCTGCTTGTTCTGACAGGATTACCGGGACTGATTCTCTTTACCATGATCTTCTCGCAGCATCCTACCGTACAGATAAATTTCCAGATTCTGATACTGAATCCGCTCAACCTCATCTTTGCCTGGAAGACTGTCAAGAGGATGAAAGCAGGTCGCCAGTATTGGTATTTCGAACTCCTGGGATGGCTTCTGCTCATTGCCCTGTTCATGCAGATATGGCAGAACTATGCTGAGGGTATGAGTATTTTGGCACTTTCTTTGCTAGCGAGATACTGCGTCAAGTCGACCATGATGGATTTAAGTCCAAACAATTATGGTTTGCAGAAGCATATTGTAAAGAAATTCAGAAAGAATAAATAGACATTAAAATATACGTAAGGAAACGATTGGCACAATATCGTTTTCCATACAGAAGAAGATAAACAACAATGATGGTAAACAGATATATCACAGCCCTTTTGGTTGTCCTGGCGGCAACCGGCATGGAGGCGCAGACTTATCAGCAGGCGCTGAAGTTTGCGCTTACGGATATATCCTACGATGAATTCATCCAGCAACCGGAGGCGAAGGCATTGGAGGAGGACATTCTCTGCGTGCTCAAAGCCATCAAAGCGGCATCAGAAGATGAGAGCATCGCAACGCATCATCCTATCCTGTCGGCAACACTTGTCGCCAATTCTTCTGACATTCTGACAGACATTCATTCACATATTTATTATGATTCCCCTACGGAGCATAGATACAAAGTTCCGTATGGGAGTATTGTTATTCGAGGTCCAGACTGCTGATTTTATGCTTTCAGTAAGCAAAACTCAGAAGATTTGCCATAAAAACAGGTAATAATTGGCAATTCCTTGCAGATTTACAGATATTTTTAGTAAATTTGCAAGCTAGTTATAAACAACAGGAGATTTTACTCCCAAACATCATCGAATAATAATAAAAAATAAATATACAATGAACTTTAACAAAATTCTCCAGTCATTGTTTGGCAACAAGTCAACTCGCGATATGAAGTTGATCCAGCCAATCGTAGAAAAGATCAAGGCAGAGTATCCTAAGATGCAGGCCTTAAGCAATGACGAACTTCGTGCAAAAACAAAAGAACTTCAAAAGTACGTACAGGAGTACGCCAAGGAAGAGAAGGCTAAGATTGCTGAACTCAAGGCTAAAATTGAAGACACTCCTATCGATGAGCGTGAAGGTATCTTCAATCAGATCGACAAGTTAGAGCAGGAAGCACTCGACAAGTATGAGGTAGCCCTCAACGAGGTTTTGCCTCAGGTTTTCGCTATCGTTAAGGATACTGCTCGCCGTTTCGCAGAGAACGAGGAAACAATAGTTACTGCTACCGACTTCGACCGCGAGCTGGCTTCTAATCCAGCTAACGACTTCGTTACCATCGATGGCGACAAGGCTATCTATCACAACCACTGGACAGCCGGCGGTAATGATATGAAATGGGAAATGATTCACTACGATGTACAGCTCTTCGGTGGTGTTGTTCTCCATCAGGGTAAGATTGCCGAGATGGCTACCGGTGAGGGTAAGACCCTTGTAGGTACAACTCCTATCTTCCTGAATGCCTTGACTGGCAATGGTGTTCACGTCGTTACCGTGAACGACTATTTGGCTAAGCGTGACTCTGAGTGGATGGGACCTCTCTATATGTTCCACGGTCTCTCTGTAGATTGTATCGACAAGCACCGTCCTAATTCCGACGAGCGTCGCAAGGCATACCTGGCAGATATCACCTTCGGTACCAACAACGAGTTCGGTTTCGATTATCTTCGTGATAACATGGCTACCAACCCAGCCGATCTGGTACAGCGCCAGCACAACTACGCCATCGTCGATGAGGTCGACTCAGTGTTGATTGATGATGCCCGTACCCCATTGATCATCTCTGGTCCTATTCCAAAGGGCGACGACCAGATGTTTGAGCAGTATCAGCCATTGGTTGAGAAACTTTATGAGGTACAGCGCAAGCAGCTACAGAATTGCTCGCCGAGGCTAAGCAGAAGATTAACGAAGGTACAAAAGCTAAGAATCAGGAACTCCTTGATGAAGGCTTCCTCGCACTCTTCCGTTCTTACAAGGCATTGCCTAAGAACAAGCCATTGATCAAGTATCTTTCTGAGGAAGGTATCAAGGCTGGTCTGCTGAAAACCGAGGAGTACTACATGGCAAACAATAACCGTGAGATGCCTAAGGCTACTGAGCCATTGTACTTCGTAGTAGACGAGAAAATGAATTCTGCCGACCTTACCGATAAGGGAACCGACTGGTTGGCTAAGCAGGTAAACGACAAGGAACTCTTCGTATTGCCTGATATCACAACAGAAATGAGTGAACTCGAGGCACGTACAGACCTTACCGACCAGGAGCGTCTTGACAAGAAAGACGAGATGCTGGCTCACTATGGTGTACAGAGCGAACGTGTTCACACCTTGCAGCAGCTCCTGAAGGGTTACACCATGTTCAATAAGGACGACGAATATGTTGTCATGGACGGACAGGTGAAGATTGTGGATGAGCAGACAGGACGTATCATGGAAGGCCGTCGCTGGAGCGATGGTTTGCACCAGGCTATTGAAGCTAAGGAGCACGTAAAGGTAGAGGCTGCTACACAGACCTTTGCTACCATCACACTTCAGAACTACTTCCGTATGTACCACAAACTCGCAGGTATGACCGGTACAGCAAGTACAGAGTCAGGTGAGTTCTGGGATATCTACAAACTCGATGTTGTTGAGATTCCAACCAACCGCCCTATCCAGCGTAAGGACTTGGATGACCGTGTATACAAGACTGCCCGCGAGAAATATCGTGCAGTTATCGACGAAATCGAGGAAACACGTAATGCTGGCCGCCCAGTCTTGGTAGGTACAACATCTGTCGAGATTTCTGAGTTGTTGAGCAAGATGTTGAAGATGCGTAACATTCCTCATAATGTATTGAACGCTAAGCTGCACCAGCAGGAGGCTCAGATCGTAGCCGAGGCAGGTCGCTCAGTAAACGGTAAGGGTGCCGTAACCATCGCTACCAACATGGCAGGTCGTGGTACCGATATCAAGCTGACTCCAGAGGTAAAGGCTGCAGGTGGTCTTGCCATCATCGGTACAGAACGTCATGAGAGCCGCCGTGTAGACCGTCAGCTCCGTGGTCGTGCTGGTCGTCAGGGTGACCCAGGTTCTTCTGTATTCTATGTATCATTGGAGGATAAGCTGATGCGTCTGTTCGCTTCAGAGCGTATCGCCAAGGTTATGGACCGTCTCGGTTTCGAGGATGGCGAGCGTATCGAGAGCCCAATGATCAGCAAGAGCATCGAGCGTGCTCAGCGCAAGGTTGAGGAAAACAACTTCGGTATCCGTAAACACCTCTTGGAGTATGATGACGTGATGAACCGTCAGCGTACCGTTATCTACGAGAAGCGTCGCCACGCCCTCATGGGTGAGCGTATCGGTATGGATATTGCCAACATCATCTGGGACCGCGTATTGAACATCGTTAACAACAACGACTTCTTCGGTGCCAAGGAAGAGTTCCTGAAAGTTCTCGCTATGGAGATTCCATTCAACGAGGATGAGTATGAGAACGGCAGACGTGAGGATTTGGCAGAGCGTGCTTTCCAGGAGGCTATGGCTACATTCAAGCGTAAGACAGACCGCATCCAGGCTACAGCTATGCCTATCATCAAGCAGGTATACGAAAACCAGGGTGCTATGTACGAGCGCATCATGGTGCCTATCACAGACGGCAAGCGCATGTACAATATTCCTTGCAACCTCAAGGAGGCATACGAGAGCGAGGCTAAGAACGTAGTGAAGGAGTTTGAGAAGAGCGTTGTTCTCCAGATTATCGATGACGACTGGAAGGAGAACCTCCGCAAGCTCGACGAACTGAAGCACTCTGTACAGAATGCAAGCTACGAGCAGAAGGATCCTCTCCTCATCTTTAAGTTGGAGAGTGCCAAGGTTTGGGATGCCATGATCAATGACATGTACGACCGTATTGCAAGTATCCTGATGCGTGGTCAGATTCCAGTAATGGAGCAAGAGCAGCCAGTTCAGGAGGCAGCTCCTGAGCAGCACACTCAGCAGAACTATGTAGAGAGCAAGGTAGATTTGGATGCAGAGCGTGAGGCACAGGAGGCAGCTGCAAACCAGGATACCCGAGAGGGCGCACAGGTAAACCGCACTCCTTACCGTGCCGAGCACATGCCACGTCCTAACGACCCATGTCCATGCGGAAGCGGCAAGAAGTTTAAGAACTGCCACGGCAGAAACCTGTAATCACAGAAAATGATGATGCTCTTATATGTAATAAGGTATAAGAACATCCATCATCAGAAATAATGATAAGAATACCTAGATTTGATGATACTCTCATCATTTCTAGGTATTTTTGTTTTAAAACTACATTATTGCTACCAAGTTGCAAAAATTATTAGTATTTTTGCAGTCGAAAAGAAAAAGAGTTGACCATGAGGTCATGCCCTAAAGAAAAGAACAAGATTAAAACAAGGAAAGATATATGAAATTATCAGAACTTAAAACAGGTGAAAGCGCCGTTATCGTCAAGGTATCAGGACACGGTGGCTTCAGAAAGAGAGTCATTGAGATGGGATTCATCAAGGGCAAGAAGGTAGATGTACTCCTTAACGCCCCACTCCAGGACCCAGTAAAATACAAGATTATGGGCTATGAAGTTTCTCTCCGCCACAGCGAAGCCGACCATATCGAGGTGGTTTCCATTGATGAAGCCAAGAACGATGCAAAGCTCAGCAAGGCGGAAGAAGAAGACCGCCAGCAGGTAATTGACTCAAAAATAGTAGATTCCAACGATAGCGACGAGCAGGCGCTCGGCGACAAGATGCTCGTGGCTGAAAGAAAAGACAATGCCAGCAACGAGGCTTTGGCTGAGCAGGAAGCAGAACGACTCCACCGCGTCATCAATGTGGCACTGGTAGGTAACCCAAACTGCGGTAAGACTTCCCTCTTCAACTTCGCATCGGGTGCTCACGAACGTGTTGGAAATTATAGTGGTGTAACCGTGGATGCCAAGGTGGGCGAAGCCGATTTCAACGGCTACCACTTCAATCTGGTAGATTTACCAGGCACCTATTCGCTTTCAGCCTATTCTCCGGAAGAACTCTATGTGCGCAAGCAGCTCATCGAGCATACGCCGGATATCGTCATCAACGTCATCGACACCAGCAACCTGGAGCGCAATCTCTATCTCACCACACAGTTGATAGATATGCACATCCGCATGGTCTGCGCCCTCAATATGTTTGATGAAACCGAGAAGCGTGGCGATAACATCGACTACGACAAACTGGGCGAACTCTTCGGTATCTCGATGATTCCTACCGTCTTCACCAATGGCCGAGGCGTGGACAAGCTCTTCGAGACCATCATCGAACTCTACGAAGGCAAGGAAGATTCCAGCGCTCACTATCGCCATATCCACATCAACCACGGACATGAGATAGAGCACGGCATCGAACATATCCAGAAATATCTGAAGGCAGATGATTCCATCCGCCAGCGCTACTCTACCCGATACCTCTCTATCAAGTTGTTGGAGAATGATAAGCACGCCGAGGAATACGTCAGCCATCTGAAATCGGCCAAGGAAATCTTTGCAGCCCGTGATGAGGCAGCCAAGCGCGTGAAGGAAGAGACCCTGGAGGATAGCGAAACCGCCATCATGGATGCCAAATATGGTTTTATCCATGGCGCATTGCAGGAAGCAGGCTATGAACCGGGCAAGGCGAAGGATACCTATCAGGTAACCCACCTCATCGACAGCATCCTGACCAATAAATATGTAGGCTTCCCAATCTTCGTTCTCCTGCTGTTCATCATGTTCTCAGCCACCTTCGTACTGGGCGAGATTCCTAAGGGATGGATTGAGGACGGCGTGGCATGGCTGGGCGAGTTCATCAGCAATACAATGCCGGATGGACCAGTGAAGGATATGCTGGTAGATGGTGTGATTGGTGGTGTAGGTGCCGTGATTGTCTTCCTGCCACAGATTCTGATTCTGTATTTCTTCATCTCTTATATGGAGGATTCGGGATATATGGCTCGTGCAGCCTTCATCATGGATAAACTCATGCACAAGATGGGCCTGCATGGCAAGTCATTCATCCCGCTGATTATGGGATTCGGATGTAACGTACCTGCAGTGATGGCAACAAGAACCATCGAGAGTCACCGTTCGCGTCTGGTTACGATGCTGATTCTGCCATTGATGAGCTGTTCTGCTCGTCTGCCAATCTACATCATGGTCATCGGAACGTTCTTTGCCATCCAATACCGTTCGCTCATCATGGTATCGCTCTATCTCATCGGCATCTTCCTAGCCGTGATATTGAGCCGCATCTTTGCCAGTTTCGTGGTGAAGGGCGAAGATACCCCATTCGTTATGGAGCTGCCTCCTTACCGCTTCCCTACCTGGAAGGCGATAGGCCGACATACCTGGGAGAAGGGTAAGCAGTACTTGAAGAAGATGGGTGGTATCATCCTTGTGGCAAGTATCATCGTATGGGCTTTGGGTTATTTCCCTCATAATGAAGAACTTGATACCCAGGCTCAGCAGGAACAGAGCTATATCGGCAGAATAGGTAAGACCATCGAGCCTATCTTCACCCCACAGGGTTTCGACTGGAAACTGGATGTGGGCTTGGTTTCCGGTGTGGGTGCCAAGGAGATTGTAGCCTCAACAATGGGCGTGCTCTACAGCAACAACGACAGTTTCTCTGATGATCAGGATTACAACGATGAAGACGGAAAATACGAAGTCTTGAAGAAGCAGATGACTTCAGACCTGAAGAAGACCTACGGTTACAGCGATGCCGAGGCAGCAGCGAAGGCAACGCTCACCGCCTACTGTTTCCTCCTCTTTGTATTGCTCTACTTCCCTTGCATCGCCACCATCGCTGCCATCAAGGGCGAGACGGGCAGTTGGAAATGGGCAGGCTTCGCTGCCGGCTACACCACGCTTCTGGCATGGGTAGTATCAGCCCTGGTCTTCCAGATAGGAAGTTTGTTTATCTAATCAAGGTGTCTGCTTTAAGAAAACAAACAAAGAGAGCGCACAACACCTGAACGACAGCCGCACAACAGCTGAGCGACGCTCGCACAACACCTGTTGTGCAAGCGCACATCAGCTGTTGTGCGGCTCACTATTTAATATATCCTGAAGACTTATTCAATATATCTGAAAGACTTCAAGTAACTGTTCGGAAGACTTATGTCATATCCTTGAACGCCATCAATCATATCCTTAAACGACATCAACCATATCCTTAAACGACATCAACCATATCATTAGAAGACATCAACCGTATCCTTATTCAAGATAATCTCTTTCCTACCTTTGCGGCAACAAACGCAATCATCAGACCCAGACAGGCGGCAATACTGATGGCAATGCGGAGACCGGTAGCCTCAGCAAGCCATCCGATAACCGGAGGTCCTACAAGGAAACCGAAGAAACTGATGCTCGAAACGATTGTAATGGCGATACTCGCCTTGATGCTTCCCAGTTTTCCGGCGATACTGTAACAGATAGGAACCGAGGAAGAGATGCCGAAACCTACCAGCAGGAAGCCCAAGGTGGCAGGAATGAGATAAGGCAAGGCAGCAGCCAGCCACAAACCGCCCAATATCAAACCACCACAAACCTTCAATACTCTGGCTGGGCCGTATTTCGTAACAAACCCATCAGCCATGAATCTACCCAACGTCATCGCACCCATACCAGCCACATAGCCCGCACGGATAAAAGCCTCATCGGGTTTTACTACTGATGAAAAATATACGCTACTCCAATCGTAAACGGTACCTTCACAGAACATGCCTGCAAATCCCATCAGTCCCAAAAGGAACAGAATCGGTCGATGGTCTTGAAAGAAAACTTCGGAACATCCTCCTCTTCTGCTTTCGCCATGGCATCATTAATCAGAAAGCGGAAACCGACAGCAACGATGAGAATACTCAGAGCCAGGATAGTTCCAAAGTGGACATCTATCGGGAGCAAAGTGTTGGCAAAGATGGCACCGATGATACCACCGGAGAATCCACCAAGACTCCACAGACCATGAAACGATGACATGATGTTGCGCCCATACATCTTCTCTACCAGACATGCCTGCGTATTGGTGGCAATGTTCATCAGATTCGCCATCATTCCGAAAGCATAAGACTCAAAATCAGATGAAAAACCGTAGTACTGCTACCGATGCAGAAAAGAACCAGAACATAGAGCAACTCAGAGAGAACCAGCATCTTCTTGCTGCCAAATCTACTCACCAGGATACCCGAGAAAGCCATCATCAGAAGTTGACCGATAGGAATGGCGAAAAGCACCGTTCCCAACTGGCCGTTGCTCAGATGCAACATCTGTTTTACATCCGGAATACGGCTTGCCCAACTGGCAAACACTACTCCCGGAACAAAATAATAAGCCGCAACCGCCACTCGCTTGCGCGCCAAATCACTTAAATTACTCAAATTACTCAAACTGACAGTCATCCTTAATAATATACCTATTATAAATACTCATTTCTATTAGCGGCTGCAAAATTACAAAAAAAACAGAAAAAGACTGATATTTGAACAATAAATGTTGCGCCGTTTGAGATTTTTGCCGTACCTTTGCACTCAGAAAAAGAATTAAAAACAAACTAGCAATGAAGAAACAAACAATGATTACCCTGGCACTCGCCTTGACTTTGGCGATGCCAACCCTACCCGCCTTCGCCCAGAAGGCGATGAGCAAAAAAGAAATTGCCGAAAAAGAAAAGGCTTTCAAGAACCTTCAGCATCCTTGGAAGGGAAAGAAGGTGGCTTACTTCGGCGATTCCATCACAGACCCTAACATCAAGGCATCAAAAGTAAAATACTGGGGATTCCTGCAGGATTGGCTCGGCATCACCCCTTACGTTTATGGTGTGAGCGGCAGACAGTGGAACGATATTCCCCATCAGGCAGACCAACTGCAGAAGGAACATGGTGATGATTTTGATGCCATCCTCATCTTTATGGGTACCAACGATTACAACAACGGTGTGCCTGTAGGCGAATGGTACACGGAGACTTTCGACAGCGTGAGAGTAGCCCGCCACAAGCCAAGCGAAATGGTACAGCGCCGCCACCGCCACTTCTGTATGGACAAGAATACATTAAAAGGTCGCATCAACATCGCCATGTCGAAGTTGAAGCAGATGTATCCTACCAAGCAAATCGTGGTGATGACTCCTGTGCATCGTGCTCTCTTTGCCAGTGGTGACAAGAACATCCAGCCAGATGAGATGTACGAGAATGCGCGTGGCATCTTCTTCGATGAATACGTGAAAGCTATCAAGGAAACAGGCAATGTCTGGGCAGTTCCGGTCATCGACCTCAACTCCCTTTCCGGTCTCTTCCCTCTTTACGATGCTGGTGCGCAGATGTTTAACAAACCGGATACCGACCGTCTTCATCCTAATGATGCCGGCACTCCCGCATGGCTAAGACCATCATGCAGCAGCTCTCTGCATTGCCTTGCATCTTCTAGAAATCCGTGGCAATAGGTGGCAATAGGTGACAATAAGAATACGTCTTATTGTCACCCATTTCTTTCTGTGTATCAATTACTTACAATCTGCGTGGCAGATGTGGCAATAAAATAGAAAAACTTTTTCCTACATATACTGCAAAATCATATCAACCATCGTTTCCAGATAGCCTTTATCATCCTTAAACAGCACATGATTCTTTTGGAATTCACCTTTTTCAAATGGATTCTTCAACCAAAACTCAACCTGCTCCATTGGCGTATTGCTGATAATGAAACTGTTCAACATCAGATGAGCGTTGCCTAACTGAGAAGCCACTTCTGGCTGTAAATACTTGAAGAGTTGAATCTTATCATCCTCCAATCCTTTAAGATTGCGAATACCTTTCGGGTCGATGAAGGTGATATATTGCTTCTCTCCATCCAATATCCATAAGATAAAATCAGGATAGAAGTTGTTTGCTTCAAAGAACCCCAACCCCCTCTTACTCTCATTGCGAAGCAGATAAACCTGCTTACCAGCCAGCACATCGTCTTGATGAGCCTTACAATATTCACGGAAAGAAGTAACAAAGTTCTGTTCTCCCAAGTTTAATGCCACAGGAGACACCTTCAACTTTGGCTCACCAGTTACAACATCCACATAAGGACGATTACCATTGGTATTTTTCTCTGCAAGGAAGACCAAAGGCTTATACAGATGTTCCTCCACATTCAATGCCTTGAAATAAGGAGCATCAAGAACCAAGTCTTTACCAAATTCATTGGCCTCCACCTGTGCCTGCAATATTCTTAAATGATCCACCACATTATACAAGTCGTTACGAACCTCTATTTCATATTCATCAGGCATACCTATATTATAATAGGTAACGCGTGTCTCCTTCAGATGCTTTTGCTCTTCCTTCGACTTGGCCTTCTTGTAAGCCATATCCATATAGCCACGGAGCAGACTGATTGTAACATCCTGCCACAACTCCACATTCTTTCCGAAATCATGAAAGTTCAAACGGTCTTCAGGAATTGACAATTCGTACCAGGAAGGATTTGCCATCAGATACTTCAAGTCTTCCAATCGCAATTCCAGATTATACCAACCTCGCTCTGCCTTCATACCCTGCAAGGCAAAGAACACTTCCGTCCAGTCTATCCAATTCAGATGCTCCTGTCCCAAAACACCTATATAGCGACTTGCAGCATTAGCAGTTTGAACATTCTTGCTTCTCAGCAAATCCACCTTTGGATATTTGTCCAGTTTTACATTCACCTTTTTCATCAGGCTTTCATCGGCAGGTTCCACCACGGCAGACTTCTTGAAGTTATAGCCATCCACGACTTTCGGCAATGAGAGATGAAGAGCGTCTAAATCAACAGACTTAATGGTTTTGATGACAATCTTCTCATAGTCTATCTCATTGGTTGGCAAACCTTCATCCTCCAAATATGCCTTGAAGGCTTCCATATAATCAGCCCGCACGCCAAAGATATTCAGAGTCTCTATGGTTGACAAATTCTTTGGAATCATCTCGTCCTGATAGCAGGCATCCAGCATCTTGCTTCGCTTCAGCGAATACTTGTATCCCTTCAGACGAACGCCACGACCGAAAAGCTGAATAATCTCAGAACCTTCGCTGCGTCCCACATTCATCAGTCCCATCACAGAAACTCGCCAACTGCTCCATCCCTCAGTAAACTTCTTGGAACCAATCAGGATGTTGACAGTTGATTCTTGAGAATTGATATTGTTGAAGAGGCTGGAAGTTCCGAATGCTTTCATTTCACAAAGGAATCCTTTATCCTGCAAGAGTTTCAGCAATTCCTTACCATCACCCACATTGATGACGCCGAAATAATCCTTAGTACTTCCTACTCTCAATCCAATCTCCTCAAAACCTCCTTTTTGAAGATCGATATGAAGTTGGGCACCATGGATATTGGAGTGGAAAAGATCCCGCAGGATAGCATCGTAGATATTCTCGACAAACTTCTGTTTGTCATCTTCTACGAGATAACCACCTTTAAGCGCCAGAAAAGAGTTGCCAAATACAGAATAACCATTCTTTGTTTTCAATCCATCTTCCGAACTGAGCAAACGACGGATATAACCTGAAAACTCTGTACGATTCCGGATAAAATTCTGCAAGAACAAGAGTATCTGAGTTACATCCGATACCTGATTCTTATTTTCCTTGCTCACAGCCTTTACGCTACTTCCCACAAATATTCCCAAAGGCTTTTCCACCAGAAACCTGTTATGAATCCGCATATCACTCTGATAGATTTTAGTCTGTTCATAAAGACATAGCAAATATGCCGTGAGATACATATTGAGCAAATCATCATCATTCCAGTCGTTCATATTCATGATACGATAATCCTTGCCATATCCATCGGCATAGAAATAACGATAGGAATAATCAAAAAGTGTTGCCTTACCATATTGGTCGAACATCGCCTTCCGGTCTTTGGCATTACTCTTTGCAGAAATGGCTTGACCAAAGGTAGCGGAATACTCAAAAGAGAAGCCTTCCTCGGTCAACTTTTGGCGATACCCCATCCAGACATCACCACTGGAACCTTTGTGACCTTCATCTACCAATACCAGGTTGTTTCCCTCGAAAGCCTCAACAGCTACCGTTTTATCTCCATCCTTATCTGCCAATTTATTGATGTCGATGATTTCTACAGCCTTGCCTTGAAACAAACCACCAACACCTTGCTTACTGAACATAGCAACATCCATATTAGAAGCCTTCAACTCTTCATAATGCTGACGGCTCAATCCTTCATTCGGAGTCAATACGATGATGCGGTTGAGTTTCTTGGCATGATGAATCCTGGCATACTCCTGATATTGCTTGATGTTGACATGCATCAGCAGAGTCTTGCCCGAACCGGTAGCATTCCAATAAGCCAACTTATTCAAGTCATCAACCGTAAAGTCGGGCAACTCGTGCCAAGTTTCTGCACGATGATTGAAGTCATCATGCAGAAAACGATTCAGATTGTCGCAAAGTGTCTGCGGATTACTGAAATACTGGTCGAGATAGATTTCCGTGAACAAGAGGGATAGATACTGGAAGTACTTCCACTTGATAGGTTCACTTCGCTTCTCGTTAATCTCATCAGTAAACTTCACGATATGCTGGTCGTAAAAGTACAACTGTTCTATGGACAAAGGACCTGTAGCATAGAGCTTATGACAAAGCTCATGATAGAGTTTTGACTCGTGGTCATCATTCAATCCTTCGTATGCAGGATCCTTGAGGTCACGAGACAAAGCCTCCAAGTCCTTACAGCCAAACAGCTGCAAGATATAATGAAACAGGACCAGTGCCTGCTGCAGTTTTCCTTTCTTCTGTATTTTCTTAGCCATAATAAGACCTATTCAAACATTCTCTTCTTAAATTCTTCCTCAATGAGTACTACTTTCCAATGCTCCTCATCCGTCTTGATATTCGGTAATGTATTATCACCATTTACATAAATCTTATCGAACTCTGAGTCTGTGGTGCAGTAGGCTTGCTTACGGAAGAATTCATTCAAGTCTTCGTTGCTCACCTTGTTGCAGTTTCTCCAAATCACGAGAGTTCGCTCATTGCCGATATGGGTGATACCTTCCACCACACAGTAGCCATCCTTAGGATAACGGAGCGTCTCTACATTCAGACCGATAAGGTAGTTGAATGTTTCCACCATATCAACATGGGTATCTACCAACTCATTATCCTTGGTTGTCTTGATAGACATGGCAAACGGATTCTTAAACCATTCCAGGTTGAAGAGATCTCCCTTGGTTTCTGTATCGAGCATATAACGAAGGAAATAGGTTTCCTCGAAATCTCCCTTGCCATTCTCGTTATCGAAGTCGAGTCGCTGGTTCTTTGGCTGCAAATTATTTAGGGTATCCTCGTATTGCTCCAGACGGATGTACTTGAAGCATTGAGAAATGCCTTTACGGGAAATAGGCTTGCCATCCTTCCAATCCTCGGAATAGATTACTTTTTCGATGCGAGGCTTTGGAAGTATATCAAAATAATAATTGACGTCACATAAAATGTATTTATGTTTTTTTCCTTTTCTATTTTGAATAATTGCAGCATGCCCTGTTGTTCCTGAACCACAGAAACAATCCATTACTATACCATCGTCTTTCGTTGATACATTAACTACCTTATTAACAAACTCTACAGGCTTTGGCTTTATTCCGTCAATAAATTCCTTCGGTAATGAAGAACCAAATATATTCAGCAACAACTTCGTCCCTTCCGCTGTAGTTTTTACATCATCCCATAAAGATGTGATAGTATCACCTTTAGCCAAGGCTTCTGATTTATATCGCTTGAAAGCAGGTTTCGTTGTACCTTTCCGTCCAAATAATATGCGTCCTTCTTCCATCAGACGCAGTACATCCTTTTCTTCAAAACGCCAACACCTTCCTTGTGGAGGATAAAACGTTTGACCTGTTTGTGGATTAGTTATTCCATAAGATAGGTTCACACGAATACCTGGTGCATCCATTGGATCTAACTTCCAAGGACCATTTGGGTCATTATCTGGATTAATAAAGCCTTCTTCATTTGCCTCAACCTTAAAATCTACCTTATTAGCTTTAAGTAAATCCATATTCTTCGAAAATACTGTTGTGTGATTTATCGCACCAGACACTAACGCATCATTAGACACAGATTTACGACTATTCCAAATAATATCCGAGACAAAGTTCTCTGGAGCAAATACATTGTCTAGATTTTGCTTCAAATTAGCATATTCCCCATCATCTGTACTAACCCATAAAGTTGACAACATTGACATCATATTCCTAATCAAGCTACTCCTATCATTCATCATAGAAGCCCAAGACGAATGCTGATAATTATCCTTATAAGAGAAACTATTATCGGAACCAGTATTATAAGGCGGGTCAATATATACACACTTTACAGTCTCACGATACTTCTCCTGCAACAGTTCCAACGCCTGGAAATTCTCACTATTTATCAGCAATCCATTACATTCCTCATCCACATTCTCCATACTTCCCACGAGTTTATGCTTGAACTCGGCACTAAAGAACTTGGTGTCAAGCACAAGGAAAGGATTGTCTTCCAGGAACTTTTCTGTTAATGGCTCACAATAGCCCTCGGTCATCATATCCCCTTTGATTTCATCGATGGCAAAGAGGCAAACCCATTCTTTACGCTGCTCATCATTAGCAATAATCTCTGGGTAAAGGGTACGAGGAATTCGGTCGAGCGTGATACAATAATCACAACCGACTACAAACTTTTTCTTGAGCCACAACTTCTTTTGGAAGTCTTCGAGCTGGGCAAGGAAGGTGATGATTTTCTCTCCTACCTGCTTGATGGCTTTCACTTGTGCCAAATGCTCCATGATATGAGTGGCATCCAAATCATCCAAGAACATTACCTCGTTTTTGATATAAAAATCAAGTTCTCTACGAAGGAAACCGCCCAAGTCTTTGTGGATGAAATAATCAAAGTTGTTCTTTGCCGTATAGTCTTGCAGATGCTTCATCAGCAAAGTGCGTTCCTTGTTCTTTTCTGTTGGCACCTTTTCATTAACCAACTCCGCAAAGTCAGCATATTTTCCTCCTGCAAACGAAGAAATAATCTTAGCCTCAGCATCCTTGATAAGTGCATCCTGCTTGGTAGTCTTCGGCATCAGCTCATAAGTAAAGAAGATGTATAGTTCACCATCTTCCTCTGCGATACAGTCCTCTTCGCAAAGTTGGAAACGGCGCTCCATATTGTTGGCAGCCTTGTTGTTGTTCTGCTCTGTATCCGCATCACGAAGAACAAAGTGTACCTTACGACGGCAGGTTGGCAACACGAACGAGTAATTCTTGAAATACTCAGAAGTCTTGATGTAATACTGGTCGGCATTTGCCCAATACAACTTCACTTCCTCACCGCTATAAGGAATGGCATAGGCATCGTCCTTATAGCGACGTTTAGAGATAAAATCGCCACTCTCATAATAACGGCTAAAGAATTTAGCCAAATGAGAAAACACCTCATTCTCCATGGCAGAAATATCAGTTCCTGCAGCAGTTTGAGCCTTCAAAATCTTTGTAACTTCAGGAACAAGGCGATTGTTCAAGAACGCCTCGATATCCTTACGTTTCTGATTCATAATGCGATATATACCAAAGTCAAGTTCGGCTTGGTCGAGTTGCAGTATTTCTGCAAGTATATCTCTAAATTTCTGTTCGTATTGTGTCATTGTTTATTCCTTAGTTATGTTATTTTTGCTTTGATTACGATTCATTTCTTTAAAGCCCAATGCACGCAGAAGAGTTCTTCTTCCGTAATATGCTGCTGGATAAATGCCTTCACTTTGTCAATCATTCCGTCTCGCTTCTCCTCTATCTCATCTTCCAGATTAAAGATTTCGGCTCGCTTACGCTTCTGCTGACGAGTAAGGGTATTCAATTCCTTTTCCAGGGTCAATGTTTGCTGTGCATTCTCCGAACGACTCAACAATCTTTTCTTTTCCTTGATTTTTGCCTTGATGTCTTTCAGTTCATTCTCCAAAGTGAGCTGCTGATCTTCTGCCCACTTCTCGATATGCTGGATTTCTGCATCAAGCAAAGCCTTGTTTCGTTCTTCTATCTGAACGGTCAAGGCTGCTCGCCGGTTATCATACAGGAAAGCTAACTTCTGGCTTGCTTCCTCCTGCACACGAACATTTCCGGTACTTACCGTTGGAACATTCAATAGTTTTTCTGCAAACTCCTGACCTAAAGCCGTTCCATCTTCCGCAAGTGCCGTCAGCACAATGTGCTGTTCCTGTTGTCCTTCGGATATAAAAGAAACAAGATGAGCCTGTAGCCATCCACTTTCATAAGCACATTGTTCTATATCTGCCACTTTATAACGGTATAGGCTATAATCGAAGAGGAGATTCTGCTGGCTTTGTATATTCTGCTTACACAAAGCAATGACCTTTTGAGCCAAAGGATGCGACAAACGATAATTGATGTATTGCGATTGCAGCGTAGTTATCTGATACATGCCGCATTCTGCTGTCACATCAGGATAAGGATTGTGCTTCAAGCGAAAGACGAGATTGGTTTCATCTACCACTTCTACATTCTCCTTACCAAGCGTAACAATGGTTATCGTCCAAAGCCAGCGATGGAACTTATTCAGATTTCCCATATCCTTGCCTTGACGAATCTTCAGCAGTCCCACCACATCCTCATCAAAGTTTTCAAGCAGTTGCTTGCGCATATCTTGCATCGTTGCCTTGATACTCGCATCCATCTCTTGCTGAATCTGATCGAAGGCTGCATTGATTTCTTCAGGAGTACGACACTGCTGATAGATATTGAGCATCCGCTTCTCGAAGTCAACACCCGACTCTATGCTACCCAACACCTCATCACTGGAACCGAAGACACCATCAAAGAGATGGAACTTTTCTGATAGCAATTGGAACACTCGCACATCAGCAGCATTCGCCTTGTTGATGAAATTGAACACCACCACATCATTCTTCTGTCCATAACGATGGCATCTACCTATGCGCTGCTCTACCCGCTGAGGATTCCACGGCAAATCATAATTCACAATAAGCGAACAAAACTGAGGTTGATACCTTCGGATGCCGCCTCGGTAGCAATCATGATTTCGGCTTCGTCTCTGAAATAATCTACAATAGCCTGGCGCTTGTTTGCCGACAAAGAAGGGGTAAAGGCTGATGTGCCTATATTCCGCTCTTTCCATGCCTTATATATCTTCCGGGAAGTTTCATCATTGTTGGAACCATTGAAGAGAACAATCTTGCCCATATAACCATTCTCCTCTAAAAGCTGTTTCAGATAGAGCTGAGTACGGGTACTTTCCGTGAATATCAAAGCTTTGCGGGTGGCTCCCAACTCTTCCATTTTCTGAAATCCGGTATGGAGTGCCGACAAGAGGCAATCACCTTTTTTATTGCTACTAATACTATTAGCAAGATCATATAGACGTTGGAGTTCCTTGATTTCATCCTTGATACCTTCTATCTCATCGGGAGTAAGGATTTCTCCTTCCTGTTCGTTCTCATCCTGCTCATTCCATTCATCCCAATCATCGCCCAACATATCCTCGGCAGCTATGGCAATTTCTCCATCATCTCCATACCAGCCCTGCGGTTTATCGGCAGAATAAGGAGCTATCTTGGTCTGCAAACGGTCGATAAGCGTTTTGAGCGTATAGCCGATGGCAAAGGTAGATGAAGACATGAGTTTGCGGAATATCAGCGTAATCAACTGACGTTGACTGGTGGGTAATCCGTAAGTATCATCCCGACGAAGATACTCGCTGATTTGATTATAGAGTTTCTGCTCTTCAACGGCAGGATAATATTCCTGCGCCATCGGGATACGGGAAGTATATTTTACATACTCCGTAACCTGTTTGCGAAGCGTGCGATGCACGATGGGGCGAAGACGCCTGCGAAGATCACCAAAAGCAATATCATCGTTTTTATTACTATAGCAATACTGAGCTTTGAAACTCTTCAAGTCACCAAAGTAATGGTCATCGATGATACTTACCAGACCATATAATTCCTCAATGTTATTCTGAAGCGGAGTGGCGGTAAGGAGGAGTTTATGACTATCAGAAAAAGCGGATTTCAGACGGGAAGCCATCGAAGGGGTTGACTTATAAACGTTACGCAGTTTATGAGCCTCATCATAAACCACCAGGTCCCAATGAGTGCGCGACAAAATTTCGGCTTGTCTGGAAGCAAACTGATAAGAGCAGATATAGATTTGCTTGCCATCGGAAAGATGGTCTAAAGAAATCCCTTTTTTCTTTTCGAGAATAAAAGAATCCAGAAAGAACTTTTCCTCCAGCTCCATGCTCCACTGTCGGCGAAGGGTAGCTGGAGCAACGATGAGGATACGACGCTTACGTTCAGCCCAAAACTGGCTGATAACAATACCAGCCTCTATTGTTTTTCCCAATCCCACCTCATCGGCAAGGATAACACCTTTGGAGAAAGGAGATTGGAATGCAAAAAGAGCCGCCATCACCTGATGGGGGTTCAGATCGACACGTGCCTCCGACAAGACACCCGTCAATTTATCATCATGTAACCATCTATATTTCCATACACCCTCTGAACCGCCTTTATTTAAAGGCGATTCAAGAGATGTTAAAAATAAAAAATGATTGGATTTAACATTTATTTTTGCATAAAGCAAGGCAAAAGTGCCACT